>Ga0256842_1000129_pt1 | contig 61592 bp, 55 predicted proteins | sample 4559240metaG_FD_185973 | JGI IMG/M metagenome (GOLD analysis project Ga0256842, IMG submission 185973) | Hydrothermal vent microbial communities from Guaymas Basin, Mexico - 4559-240 | ecosystem: Environmental > Aquatic > Marine > Hydrothermal vents | place: Mexico: Guaymas Basin | collected... | reverse complement strand
CTTCTCGTGCAGTTGGGTTGTTTTGAGCTTTTGTTGTTAACAATCCTGTTAAGGAAATTATTACAATAAGAAATGTTATTTTTGTTCTCATATAAAAATGTTTAGATTTAAATAATAAACAAAAATACTTTAATGATATATGTAAAACAATGAACCTAAGTTAAGAAATTCGTTTTCTAATTCGGCTTAATGCTTGGGGCGTAATACCAATATAAGAAGCTATATATTTTAATGGGATTTGTTTTAACAATTTTGGGTGTTCATTAAATAATGCAAGATACCTTTCTTCGGGAGAAAGTGTAAGTAATGATAATTCTCTATTAAACTTTTTAGTATATAAACCTTCGGCAGCAAAACGTCCAAACATATTTCCTTTTGGCGTTGTCTGGTAGATTTTCTGCAAGTTTTGGTAAGAAATACTTACAATAGAAATATCTGTAAGTGCTTGAATATTATACTCGGCAGGGCTTTGTGTTATAAACGATTTATATGCACTAAAAAAAGCCCCCTCAAAAGTAAAATCAAAAGTGATATCGTTTTCTATTTTAGGAAAATAATGTCGTACAATGCCTTTTTCTATAAACGATAAGTAATTTTCGGTTTGTCCTTGTTGTAAAATAATTTGTTTTTTTGAGAATTCTCGCTTCTCAAGTTTTGATGAAAATAACTGCCAATATTCATCTTTTAGTGGCGATATTCTTGCAAAAAATTGTTTTATTGTTATCATTTTTTATAAAGATAAATATTTATTTGTAGTTTAATTGGCAATATTTTGCTTGATGGCAGTCTGTATAATAAATTGTTAATTTTAAATTAATGTAATTTGGCTTGGCTAAATTAGCAAAAAAAATGTATTAGAGCAAGGCTATTTTGTAAGTACAATTTCATTTAATTAAAAAGATTTGTATGTGTCAAATAGGTTTAATCCGAATTAACATTAAGCTTCACTGTTGTTTAATGATGCCATAGGAATGTTCCATTAGGTTTTTAACTAATGTCAAAATTAGTTGTTGATTATCAGTTATTTATATTTACACTTTTTTATTGATTTCCTTCGAGGTGTTATTTAAAATATTTATAGATATCTTTTATCGAAGAGGGAATCACTTACAACTGTTTAAATATGGTGCTTGTCACAGTTTGAAAGGATTATTTTTCAAGTAACAATAAATATTGTTTTATGTATTAACTTTTATATTCACAACTAATAGAGGCAAGTACTACTTAACTGGAATAATAAGCGAAGTCAGGGAAGATAAAAATCTCTTTTTGAATATTCTATTTTTAGAAATTTGATAGTTCTTGTGCAAACACCAGATGATTGATAAAAATGTTTATATTTGTTCAAGCTTATTGTAAATAATCCTTAGCAAATGAATTTGCACATTAATAAGTATAAATGATATAAATACAATAAATTAACATTGCTATTAAAATAATATTATGAAACGAACATGACAATTTTTAATCGTAAGTTGACCCGCAAGGTCATGATTAAAATATTGTTTTGAGAGTTACATATCACCAAAACAAACATTTTAAACATATGAAAACAAAAATCACAGAACTCTTTGGCATAGAGCATCCTATTATGCAAGGAGGGATGCATTATGTTGGCTTGGCAGAATTAGCAGCAGCTGTTTCTAATGCAGGCGGTCTTGGAACAATCACTGCTTTAACTCAAAAAACGCCGATTAATTTAGCTAATGAGATTGCTAAATGTAAGGATCTAACTGATAAACCGTTTGCTGTAAACTTAACTTTTTTGCCTACTGTTAACGCTCCTGACTATCCCGGTTATGTAAAAGCAATCATTGAAGGAGGAGTAAAAGTTGTTGAAACTGCCGGACGCAATCCGGAATCTGTTCTTCCATACCTTAAAGATGCGGGCATTAAAGTTGTTCACAAATGCACTTCGGTACGGCATGCTCTTAAGGCACAGTCCATTGGTTGTGATGCCGTATCTGTCGATGGTTTTGAGTGTGGAGGACATCCCGGAGAAGATGATATTCCCAATATGATTTTACTTCCACGCGCTCAAGAAGAATTAGAAATTCCATTTTTAGCTTCCGGAGGTATGGCAGATGCTCGTTCTTTAGTTGCTGCATTAGCATTAGGTGCTGATGGAATTAATATGGGAACACGATTTATGGCTACAAAAGAAGCTCCTATACACAACAATGTAAAACAGGCCATACTTGATGCATCTGAATTGGATACCCGCTTAGTAATGCGCCCGCTTAAAAATACTGAGCGCGTTATGAATAATTCAGCTGTACAGAGACTTTTAGAAAAAGAAAAACAGCTTGGTGATAATATAAAATTTGAAGATATCATTGGTGAAGTAGCCGGTGTATATCCTAAAATTATGACAGAAGGAAATATGGATATTGGTGCTTGGTCTTGTGGTATGGTTGTGGGTTTAATACATGATATTCCCAGCTGCCAAGATTTGATTACCCGTATTATGAATGAAGCAAATAATCTGATTACTAAAAGGTTAAATGGTTTTATGTAAATATTTAGGAATTTTATCATAAAACATTTATAAATCCCGTAGCTGCTATGCATTATGGGATTTATTATATTATATCAAGGTAATATAATTAACCCGGATTATTCACAAATAATTAGTCTGTCTCGAATTTGTTTGAGGATGGTTTCCTCGTATTTCACTTCGGTATTTATTGCTTATTCATACACTTCGCTTTGCTTTTGTATGAATTGCGGGTTGACATTTTAATACAATTTTTTATTCAATATAAAGTATTATCTTTGTGAGCATTTATTTTTAAAATTTAATTATAACATTATGAATATCAGATTATTATTAACAACAATTATACTATTTGCTATTGGACAGCAAAATAGTAATGCTTGTACAAACTATTTAATTACTAAGGGTGCTAGTGCAGACGGTTCTACTATGATAAGTTATAATGCTGACTCTCATGTTTTATATGGAGAACTATACCATTGGTCGGCACAAAAATGGCCAGCAGGAACCATGATGGATATTTACGAATGGGATACAGGAAAAAAATTAGGACAAATTCCTCAAGCTGCTGAAACATATAATGTGGTTGGAAACTCAAATGAACATCAGGTAAGTATTGGTGAGACTACTTATGGTGGACGTAAAGAACTTCATCATCAAGATGGAGCAATTATGGACTACGGTAGTTTAATTTATATTGCTTTACAACGTTCAAAAACTGCTAGAGAAGCCATTAAAACAATGACTGACTTAGTGGAGAAATATGGATATTATAGCGAAGGTGAATCTTTTTCTATTGCCGATAAAAACGAAGTGTGGATAATGGAAATGATTGGTAAAGGCCAAGGACAAAAAGGAGCTGTTTGGGTTGCTGTTCGTATTCCTGATGGTTATGTTTCTGCTCATGCAAATCAAGCCAGAATTACCACTTTCGAATATCAGAAGAAAAACAAATGGGATGATAAAGATGCGATGTCTTTTAATAGTAAAGACGTAATAAAATTTGCTCGTGAGAAGAAATATTTCTCAGGTAAAGACAAAGATTTTAGTTTTAGCGATACTTATGCTCCTGTTGATTTTGGTGGAGCAAGATTTTGTGAGATGCGTGTTTATTCTATGTTTCATGTAGTGAATAAGGCTGTTAACGAAAATGCAGCTTATTGGGAATACGTAAAAGGAAATATTAAGCATGATGATCCTAATGGATATGCTTCAAACAGATTGCCTTTATATATCAAGCCTGACAGAAAAGTCTCTGTGCATGATATGATGATGTTTATGCGCGACCATCTTGAAGGAACGCCATTGGATATGTCGAAAGATATTGGAGCAGGACCATTTCATCTTCCTTATCGTTGGAGGCCTTTAACATGGAAAGTTGATGGTAAAACATATTGTAACGAAAGAGCAACAGCAACACAGCAAACAGGATTTACTTTTGTAGCCCAAATGCGTTCTTGGTTACCGGATGGTATAGGTGGTATTATTTGGTGGGGTGTTGATGATCCTTCCGGAACTGTTTATATGCCATTTTATACAAGTATGCTTTCTGTTCCTGATAATTTTGCCGTAGGAAATGGTTCTATGATGGAGTGGTCAGAGACTTCGGGATTCTGGATTTTTAATCAAGTGGAAAATTTTGCATATAGCGCTTGGGATAGAATACATCCAGATGTAGAAGCTGCTCAAATGAAATTAGAAAAAGTTTTTTTAGCTGAAATTCCTAGTATTGACGATAAAGCTAAAAGCATTCTCGAAAATGAAGGTAAAGAAGCGGCTGTAAAGTTTGTTACTACTTATTCTCAAGATGCAGCTGAGAAAACATTTAAAACATGGAAGTCTCTATATGCTCAATTATTTATGAAGTATATGGATGGTAATATTAAGACAAAACAGGAAATAAAACCTGGTTATAAAATGGCTAATCCCGAAGTTAAACAACCCGGTTATGGTGAGAATTGGTATCGTAAAATTGTTGAAGAAACAGGAAATCAATTTGAAGTAAAATAAGATATTAATATCTAAAAGAGGATGTTTTATTAAAACATCCTCTTTTTTATGCAATTATTTAAATGTCAATAATAAAGAAATATCTTTCAATGGTGAAATTTGTTCATAGCATTTTTGCCATGCCTTTTGCTTTTATTGGCTTTTTTCTTGCGCTTAAACTCAATAATTTACCATTTGATTACACGATATTAATATATATTGTTTTGGCAATGGTTTTTGCCAGAAATGCAGCAATGGGTTTCAATAGGTATTTAGATAGAGATATTGATAAGAAGAATGAAAGAACCAAATCAAGAGAAGTAGCATCAGGGATTATCACACCAAAAAACGCGCTTATCTTTGTTATTGTTAACTCAATACTTTTTATGATTACTGCCTGGTTAATAAATTGGCTTGCGTTCTTCCTTTCGCCAGTTGCTCTGGTTGTGGTATTGGGATATAGTTATACAAAAAGGTTTACGGCACTTTGTCACCTTGTGCTTGGTTTAGGACTTTCGCTTGCCCCAATAGGTGCATATATTTCCGTAACAGGTAGTTTTAACAATATTATACCTGTATTAATAAGTTTTATTGTGCTTTTTTGGACAGCCGGCTTCGACATAATTTATGCACTTCAAGACGAAGAATTTGATAAAGAAAATCAACTAAAGAGTATTCCTTCTTTAATTGGGAAGAAAAAAGCATTGAATCTTTCTATTGTTTTCCATAGCCTTTCTGCTATATTAGTAATATTAACAGGTTATCTTCTGGATACCGGTTTTTGGTATTGGATAGCCGCCGGCTTATTTATCGGCTTACTATACAATCAACATAGGTTAGTGAAACCAGACGACCTTAGTAAAGTGAATCTGGCTTTCTTTACCGTCAATGGCATTGCAAGTATTTTATTTGCATTATTTAGCATTATATCATTATATATTCATTAGCAATATTCCATTTATGAAAGTTTTTAAATTCGGTGGAGCATCAGTAAAATCAGCACAGGCTGTAAGAAATGTAGAGAAAATAATCTCTAAGTTCAGTAATGATAAGATTATGATAGTGATATCGGCAATGGATAAAACAACTAATACTCTTGAAAAACTTTGTAATAACTATATTAACAATGACAATGAAAAGTTTGAAATTTATAATAAAGTAAAGGATTTTCATTTTGATATTTTCAATGAACTTATTAAAGATAATAAAGTAGAATTTGAAAATATACTAAAGTTTGAATTCGAAAAATTAGAGTCAATTATTTCTAAAGAAAACGAAAGCAGTGCAGCAAAAAGTTACGCACAGATTGTTAGTTTCGGGGAGTTGTTCTCAACACTTATTATTTATTTTTATCTTAAGCATAATAATTATAATTGTCGATGGGAACTCGCCGGGAATTATATAATTACTGATGACAACTATAAAGAAGCTAAGGTGAATTGGAATTTAAGTAACGATAAAATTAAAAATATCCTTGAGCCTAAATTTGATAGTTCAGAGATAATTATTTCGCAGGGGTTTATATCCAAATCAGATTCGGGTACTACTACTACTTTAGGTCGTGAAGGTTCAGATTATTCTGCTGCAATTTTTGCTTATTGTCTTGATGCAGAGTGTGTTTATATTTGGAAAGATGTTCCGGGATTATTAAATGCTGATCCTAAATTTTTTGAGAATACACAAAAGCTCGATTATATAAGTTATCGCGAAACAATTGAGTTGGCATATTATGGTGCTAGCATCATTCATCCTAAAACAATACAACCTTTACAGAACAAGAATATTCCGCTTTATATAAAATCCTTTAAATCGCCTGATGAAAAAGGTAGTATAATTCAGTCAAAGACCTACGCTGATTCTCTTATTCCATCTTATATTTTTAAGAAAGAACAGGTACTTATTTCCATTTCATCCAAAGACTTTTCTTTTATTGCGGAAGATAATTTATCACATATTTTTAATAAAATGACAGAGTATGGGCTTAAAGCAAATCTAATGCAGAATTCTGCTATTAGCTTTTCTATTTGTATGGATGATATGGGAGAAGATATGCTCAACTTTATTAATGATTTACAATCTGATTTTATTGTAAAATATAATGAAAGAATGGAATTATGGACAATACGCCATTACAATCAAGAAGTTATTAATAATCTAATAGGCAAAAGAAAAATATATCTCGAACAGAAAAACAGAACCACCGTTCAGCTGTTAATAAGATAAGATTAGTAGCAATAAAAATGTTTATTCGTACATTCTATCTCTCTGTACTTTAATTTTTTCATTCTCCAAATATTCATCAAAAGGCATCATTTTATCTATTATCCCCTTGGGAGTAAGTTCTATTATCCTATTGCAAATAGAAGAAATAAAAGTGTGATCATGAGAAGACATAAATATATTACCAGGATATTTGATAAGATTATTGTTAAAAGCCTGAATTGATTCTAGGTCAAGGTGGTTTGTCGGCGTGTCGAGGATGAGTACATTAGCATCAAGCACCATCATTTTAGATATCATGCAGCGCATCTTTTCGCCTCCGGAGAGTACACTTACCGCTTTGCTAAACTCATCATTGCCGAAAAGCATTTTACCTAAATATCCACGGATATATTGTTCAGAAGTATCTGTTGTAAATTGGCATAACCAATCAAAGATATTTAAATCGCTTCTAAAGTAATTGCTATTATCCAGTGGCAAATATGCTTTGGTAATAGTTTGTCCCCATTTGTACGTCCCTTTGTCCGGAGTTTTATTACCATTTATTATTTCAAAAAAGGCAGTCATTGCGCGAGGGTCGCGTGATAGAAAAGCAATTTTATCTCCTTTATTAGTATAAAATTCTACATCCTTAAACAGTACTTTACTATCAATACTAGCTTCTAATCCGCTAACTTCTAGTATGTTATTTCCTACTTGGCGCTCAGGATTAAAAATAATACCGGGATATTTTCTGTTAGAAGGTTGTATATCTTCAATGTTAAGCTTCTCTATCATTTTCTTGCGGCTGGTGGTCTGCTTAGATTTAGAAGCATTGGCACTAAATCTTGAAATAAACTCCTGTAGTTCTTTCTTTTTCTCCTCAGCCTTTTTATTCTGGTTCATTTTCTGCTTCAGTGCGAGCTGACTACTTTCATACCAGAAGCTATAATTACCGGCATATATCTGTACTTTTCCAAAATCAATATCTACAGTATGTGTACTGATTGCATCTAAGAAGTGTCTATCGTGAGAAACAACAAGAACTGTATTTTCGTAATTTGCAAGATAATTCTCTAACCAAACTACAGTTTCAATATCCAAATCATTGGTAGGCTCATCGAGTAAAAGGTTATCAGGCTTTCCAAAAAGAGCCTGAGCCAGGAGCACCCTAACTTTTTGTTTTCCACTAATATCCTTCATTAAAGAATAATGCATATCCTCTTTAATACCAAGATCGCTAAGCAAAGTAGCGGCTTCACTTTCGGCATTCCAACCATTCATATCGGCAAACTCTCCTTCCAATTCTGCTGCTTTAATACCATCTTCTTCCGAAAAGTCCGGCTTAGCATAAAGAGCATCTTTCTCTTGCATAATACTCCATAGCTTATCGTGTCCTTTCATAACAGTATCGATAATAGTATAATCATCAAAAGCATGGTGGTCCTGACTTAATACTGATAATCTTTCGCCTGGAGGAAGAGAAATATTTCCTGCTGAAGGTTCTAAGTCTCCTGATATTGCTTTAAAAAATGTTGTTTTACCTGCTCCATTTGCCCCAATTACACCATAGCAATTGCCTGATGTAAATTTTAAATTTACATCTTGAAACAAAACTCTTTTACCAAACTGTATTCTTAAGTTGCTGACTGTTATCATGTTTAATAATTCAATTGCTAATTTTTAGAAGGCTGCAAAAGTAGTATAAATAATTAACTTTAAATGATTTGTTTAGTAAAATTAAAATGTAAAACAGGATTATGGCTATCAGAATTTCTTTAGATTATTATGCACGCTTTCATCAATTATATCTATAATTCCCACATTAGATTCTTTGATAATAGGGAAAACGGCTGGAGCAATAGTTTTAATGGGCTTATAAAGTAGCGATTCTTGTTGTAATTCCTTAGAAATAAGCTTCTCTTCAACATCGAATGTTCCAAGTATATAAATGAGTGTACTTATTACAAAAGCTACTTTTATCAATCCAAAAACAGCCCCTAATATTTTATTAACGAAACTTAAGAGGAGAACATTAACTATTTTTTCAAGACTTTTCCCAAACAGTATTACCAATAATACTATTCCTAAAAAAGTAATACTAAAGGAAATAATACTCATATATCTACTATGAAATTCTAAATTATGACGAAGGAAATCTGCTGTATAATCTGAGAAATGTCCGGCAAAATAAATTCCCAATAAAAGAGCTATTAGGGTTGCTAATTCAATAATCAGCCCTTTGGTAAAGCCCTTATAAGCAAACCAAAGAATGGGAATAGCAATTATAGCATCTATAAAATTCATGATTGAGGTTTAAGTCTTTTTAAAATTTCTGTGGAATAGATAAAATCTTGTAGCTCTTCGTTTTGGGTGTGTAAGAACTCTGTTTTGTCTCCTTGCCACCAAACTTTACCTTGGTAAATATAGTTGATATTATCACCATGTACAATAACAGAATTCATATCATGCGTGTTAATAATGGTAGTGATATTAAATTCTTGAGTAATTTCTTCAATTAAATTATCGATAAGTACACCCGTTTTGGGGTCAAGGCCGGAGTTGGGTTCATCACAGAAAAGATATTTGGGGTTTAAAGCAATTGCCCTGGCAATGGCAGCACGTTTTTGCATTCCACCACTAATTTCTGACGGTAGTTTATTGTGGGCATCTTCTAATTCAACTCTTTTGATACAAAAATTAGCTCTTTCAATTTGTTCTTCTTTACTCATTTCAGAGAACATCTGAAGAGGGAACATCACATTTTCTATCACTGTCATACTATCGAAAAGAGCACCACCCTGAAATAGCATTCCTATTTCTTTGCGTATTTCTTTCTTTTGTTTCAATGACATAGAAGTGAAATCTCTATCGTTGAATAATACAGTTCCACTATCAGGTTCAAAAAGACCTACCAAGCATTTAAGTAAAACTGTTTTACCACTTCCACTTTGGCCAATAATAAGATTTTGTTTGCCTTGTTCAAAGATAATATTTACATCATGTAAAACCTGTTTATCTTCGAATGATTTGTTCAAATTTCTAACTTCTATCATGACAAAAATAGTTTAGTGATAATAAGGTTAGAAAGAAGAATAGCAACACTTCCATAAACAACCGCTTTGGTACTGGCACGTCCCACATCTTCAGCTCCTCCTTTGGCAAAATACCCGTAATAAGCTGAAATGCTAACAATTAGAAATGAAAAAAATGTGGCTTTAAATATTGCATAGACTATTTCAAAAGGTACAAACCAATAGTTTAGCCCCGCAATAAAATCAACTGAAGATGATATTCCCCACATGATAGCAGCAAGATAACCACCTGTGATGCCTATCATCATACTAATGGAAACTAAAAAAGGAAAAACCAATAAACCGGCAATAATTTTTGGGAGAATTAAAAAACTTGCCGAATTAACACCCATAATATCAAGAGCATCAATTTGTTCGGTTACTCGCATTGTGCCTATTTGAGATGCAATACTTGATCCAATTTTACCGGAAAGAATAAGGCTAACAATTGTTGGCGAAAACTCCAATATAACAGATTCTCTAACACCATAGCCAAGAGTATATGCCGGTATAAGAGGGTTTTGTATTTGATATCCGGCCTGAATTACAAGAACAGCACCTATAAAAACAGATATAATGCTTACAATTCCTAATGAGTTCAAACCGATGTCATTTATCTCAGTACCTAATTGTTTAAAAAAATATTTGTAATTTAACGGCTTACTAAATGTTGATTTCATCAATAATAGATATCTGCCGAAATTAAAAAAGAATTGCATATCAATAAAATAAACTAATTACCACTTTAATATTTTTCTAAAATCGTAATATGATGGATCCGAAACAAACTCTTTGGCTTCTTCATAATCGCCGGGGTTTATATACTGAATGCCGTCCTCAAAAATCATACTTGCTTTTTCAGAATTCATATTTACTAATCTGGTTTTAATTTTACCCTCTTCGTTTTGTACATCTTTTAAAAATAAAGGAGAAATATTCCCTGCATTATCTGCCATTACCATACATCCTGTATATCCAGAATCAAAAAGACGTTTAACGCCAATTCCTAACAAAGTACAATACATTAAATCGTAAGCTGTCGGCTGTATACATCTTAGTTCATAGCCTAATTCTACAGGTCGACTTTTAATTGAAATACTTAATTCTTTTAACTTTTGAGCTAAAATAAGATTAAAAATATGTGCCTTACTTACTGTTCCAAGTTCAGGATGACCATGATCATCGTAGGTAAAATTGATATTGGTACTTTTAATTTCTTCATCTGTCATAAAATGAAATACTCCTTCACTAATTATTACTGCACCATATCTAATACCTAGAATTAATCGTTTTAATATTGATGAAATTACTAGCCTAACAATCTTGTCAACAGTAATATCTGTTTTGTTAAACATTTCAGGAATAATAATCATAGGAAATCTTACTGCAGAGCCAATGCCAAAAGCCAGATGACCTGCTTCACGTCCCATAGCACTTACTACAAACCAATTTCCACTAGTTCTGGCATCTTCGTATATAGTATTTGCTATTTTTACTCCTTCTTCCTTTGCTGATTGATATCCAAAGGTGGAAATTCCCTCTGGTAACGGGAGGTCGTTGTCAATAGTTTTAGGAACATGAATATTTTGTATTTTTATATCATGGTCAATAAGAAACTTTGTTATTCTATTTGCTGTAGATGCTGTGTCGTCACCACCTATTGTAACTAATAGTTTAATATTGTTTTCGACAAAAAAATCAACACTAAATTCTTTATCATCAGGCTTATGACGACTCATTAATAATGCGGATCCTCCAACATTGTGAATCCTGTCGGCAAAATGAAAATCTATTTCTTCAGTTCTACGTTTATTGGAAAATAAACCTTTATAACCTTCATGAATTCCTATTACCCTATAATTAGATTTTAAAAAGACTCTAGAAATTGAACTTATTACAGCATTAATACCTGGTGCTGGTCCTCCACCACAAATAATAGCTACAGTATCTTGCATAAATTGTATGTTTTTCTCAGATAAAATATGCCCTTAGGGCTAAAATATTAATATGCAAAAGTACAAATACCTTTGGAATAAAAAAAGACAAAACTTTTGATTTTAATAATCTTATTAATCATTATGATAATCACCATTATTTTTTTTGCTAAAACAATTATTGTTTAATATTTGTTGGTAAACAGGAATATTGTTATTTTTGCCACAGACCAAACAAACTACAGTAGGACATGATTAAAAGAGAAAGATTATATGATGCTTTTGGAGAATTGATATATGCTATTGCTATGGCTGATGGAGAAGTTCAAAAGGAAGAGATTGAAACGCTTGAGCGATTTTTAAATCAACATCCGTGGGCAAAGGAGATTAAATGGTCGTTTAATTATGAGAATGATAGGCATCATACCGTTGAGGAGGCTTATAATAATGCTATTGATATTTGCAAGGAAAATGGCCCTGATCCTGAATATAAGTACTTATTAGATGTAATGGTCTCTGTTGCAGACTCGTTTGGAGGTATTGTACCTCAAGAGAAAAAAATATTAGATAATTTTAAATCTGACCTTCGTGCTCGATTTATTAATGACCTAAAAAACAATAAATTGGCTTATTTAGATGATGACGCATAAATCATTTAATAATATTTGGTGATTTAATGAATTTTATCCAATATTTTCTTGTTTAATAAAAGTGCAAACCTATGAAGGATAAAACAATTATTTTTTATATTTTGATTTTTTCTTCTTTTTTTTCTTCTTAACAGAAAATCCAAAGTGCCCTATTTTATTTCCAAGTTCGTAATAATTCCCATGAGAATAAGCAATTAATCCTGCCTTTTGCATATCAAAGGTTTCGGTTTTAGGGTCAATATATTTCTCATCAGCATGGATATTAATTACTTCAGCAATAAACATATCATGGCTACCTAATGGTATTATCTGCTTTACTTTACACTCAATATTTATTGGAGCTTCGTCAATCATAGGAGCATTGATCTTTGTAGCTGGAATAGGATGTAAATTCATTTCTTTAAACTTATTGAAATCTCTACCAGATTTTACTCCACACCAGTCAGTAGCAAAAGCTATATCTTTATTGGTAAGGTTGATAACAAATTCTCCGCTTTTTTTAATAATACTATAAGAATATCTTTCTGGACGTATTGAAATATAAAGCATAGGAGGATTGGTATTAATAGTTCCTGTCCAAGAAATGGTAATGATATTAAAATCTTCGGTTTTGTTGCCACAACTAACCATTACAGCAGGTAAAGGATACACTAATGTACCTGGTTTCCATTGAGTTTTGGACATTTAGCTAGCTTGATATATAATATTGATAAGATAAATTAGATATGCACTAAGAAGAAGTCCTCCTACAAATTTGTTTACACGCCATTTTGTAATTAAGAATATGGTAAGCATACCAACAACAGAAGAAAGTAATATAAGAATATGATTTGTAATATTACTACCAACAACATTAACTTCTACTCCTTTCATTAAGATTAAAACCATCCAAGGAATACCGAGTCCAATAAGAATATCAAAGATATTTGAACCTAAAGCGTTGCTAATAGCCATTCCACCACGTCCCTGTTTTGCAACTATAATAGACGACATCATATCGGGGACAGAAGTTCCAAAGGCAAGAACTGTTAGTGCTATTATATATTTTGGTATGCCAATGGATTCACTTATAACCACTGCACTTTCTACCAATACCCAACTCAAAAGGGCTATTAATAATATGCTTATAAAGAAATTAATAAAATAATGTTCGGCAGAAGGATATATTTTGTGTAAAACGTAATCCAAAGGTTTAAAATATTTTTTCCAAAAAGGTTCATCTTCGTCATCCTCTTCGTCTATAATGACTCTTTCGTAATGAAATAATTTCTTCCAGTTTAGAACAGCAATAACATAAATAATATAAACTCCAATAAATAAAGCAACATGCAATAGAGATATCATTCCTGATGAGAATGCCCAATACAACAAACCAATAGATATGGTATAAAACAAAAGATCCCTAAGCATTGGTTGCCAAGCAACTTTTGAATTTTTGACAAAAGCTACAGCCCCAATTATTACTAATAAATTGAATAGCGCAGAGCCAACAATTGTTCCAACACCGATTTCAAAATTATCACCACCATAAATTAAGGCAATAATGGATATAAAAAGTTCGGGAGCACTCGAGCCGGCAGCCATAAGGGTTGCCCCTGAAGCATCATCAGACATTTTTAGTCGAGCACCTATTTGGTCTAATGAAGGTATAAAAAAACTGTCAGTAACCTCATTTAGTAAATAAAATGAAAGTAATAAAGCTATTGTTGCACCCGTAATTAGTAATATCATTCAATAATTATTTTGTAGTAAATACAATTATATTACTTAAATAGAATATAGAAAGTTATGTCATAAAATAACTAATAATATTATGTGATTTAATAAAAAGTAAAATTATTAAAAAAAATAATATTAATAATACTTTTTCTGTATTTTTTTTATTTCGTTAAGAATTCCATTCTTATCAAATCCACAAATAGCATATAATTCTTTTGGATTTCCATGCTCAATAAAATTATCAGGAATACCCAAAATGCTAATATTATTAGAGTAGTTATGCATAGTTTTAAACTCGCTTAACATAGACCCAAGACCACCTATTATTGTTCCATCTTCAATACTTATTATATATTTATGCTTATTAAAAATAGAATGAAGAAGTTCAGTATCAATAGGTTTTAAGAATCTCATATCGTAAACTGCAATATTTTCATCTTCTAATTCTTCAGCTGCTTGTAGTGCAAAATTACCAACATGGCCGATAGAAACTATTGCAATATCTTTACCTTCACGTATTGTGCGCCCTTTCCCAATTTCTATTAATTCAAATTTGTTACGCCAATTTGTATTAAAGCCTCTTCCCCTAGGATACCTTATTGATGCAGGACCAATTTTATTTGCCTGACAAGTATACATCATATTTCTTAACTCCATTTCATTCATTGGAGCCATAACTGTTAAATTTGGGATTATTCGTAGATATGCTAAGTCAAAGCTACCATGATGTGTCGGTCCATCTTCTCCAACCAATCCTCCTCGATCTATACAGAAGGTTACATTAAGTTTTTGCAGTGCTACATCGTGTATTAATTGATCGTAACCTCTTTGAAGGAAAGTACTGTAAATATTACAGAATGGTATCATGCCTTGTATTGCCATTCCTGCGCTAAAAGTAACAGCATGCTGCTCAGCAATTCCAACATCAAATACTCTATTAGGCATTTCCTTTTGCATTATTGTTAGAGAACTACCGCTTAACATTGCAGGAGTTATACCCACTATTTTATTATTCTTTCTTGCTAATTCTAAAATGGTATGTCCAAATACATCTTGATATTTAGGTGCTAAATGCGAAGTGTCAACTTTTTGTAATTGTCCGGTATTTTTATCAAATTTCCCTGGCGCATGAAAAGTAGTTTGATTTTCCTCTGCTTGCTGGAAACCTTTACCCTTTTTAGTTACAATATGTAACAATTTAGGACCCGGAATATCATGAAGGAGTTTTAATATACGTATCAACCTTTCAATATCATGACCATCAACAGGCCCAAAATATCTCATATTTAATGACTCCATCAAATCAGAGCGCTTAAGTAATGTATTCTTTAGAGCTTGTCCAATCATTTGCAATATTCTTCTAGGAGTAGGCCCTTTTGTTCCAAGCACACCAAGAGCATTCCAAGTCTTATCTTTTACTCTATTATATGTTTTTGAGGTTGTAACATCTAACAAAAACTCTTTCAGTGTGCCTACACCTTTGTCAATACTTATTCCATTATCATTAAGAATAACAAGCAAGTTTGTTTTGTTAACGCCAGCATTATTAAGAGCCTCAAAAGCTTCGCCTCCCGTTAGGGCACCATCGCCAATAATAGCAATATGTCTTCTGTTAATATCGCCTTTTAATTGAGAAGCAACTGCCATACCTAAGGCTGCCGATATAGAAGTTGAAGAGTGTCCAACACCAAAGGCGTCAAACTCACTTTCAGTAATTTTTGGAAAACCACTAATGCCACCAAGTTTTCTATTGGTATGAAAGCTATCTTTTCTACCGGTTATTATCTTATGTCCATATGCTTGATGACCTACATCCCATACTATTTTATCATAAGGAGTGTCGTAAACGTAGTGTAATGCTACAGTAAGTTCAATAACGCCAAGACTAGCTCCAAAATGTCCTGGATTTTGGGCTAAGGTATCTATCAAAAAACGTCTAATATCAGCACATAATGGTGCTAATTCTTCCTTTTTCAGCTTCTTGAGATCTGCCGGATTATCTACTCTGTCGAGATATTTATATTTATTATCTTCTTTGAGATTCATTAAAACACGTTAACTTTGTGTAAAAATAAAATTTATAAATATTAAATTATAACTTGCTAAAGTAATATTTAATTTAAAATATGCTTCCAAATATCATTTCCTATAACGAAAACCATTAGTGAAATTAGAATTACCATTCCCACCATTTGTGCTCGCTCCATAAATTTATCGGAAAGAGTACGTCTTGTAACAGCTTCATAAGTAAGAAAAATAACATGGCCGCCATCTAATGCTGGTATAGGCAGGAGGTTAGTAAATCCAAGAATCAAGGAAATCATTGCTGTTAAGAACCAGAACCTATGCCAATTCCAAATACTACCATAAATGGTTGCAATACCAATTGGTCCTTGTAAAGATTCTGTAGCCTTTTCTTTTCCTGAAAATATTTTTCCAAAGCCTTTTATATTGGCAGTTATAATAGAAACTCCATCACTCCATCCATATTTTAGTCCATCAGCAACAGAATATTCTTTGTATTTGTATGGTGGTGTATTGGTTGAAACACCTATGATGCCTGTACTATCTACAGCAACCGCAAGGCTTAAAGTATCACTTTGTCTTAATACAGACATATTTAGAGTGTTACCTTTATTGTTGAAAACAATATTTCTGAAATCGCCAAAGCTCTGAATTGGTATATCATCTATCTTGATTACTTTATCGCCTTTCCGAAGCCCTCCTTTTTCAGCATTACTACCTCTAATGACACTATCAATATCGAATTGAAAATTCTCGGCAGAAATAAATAATGGTTTAGACTTTTTTGTGAAATTTTTATAAAAATTATCTGGAATGGTAACATCTAATTCTTTACCATCTCTTATTACTGTAACCTTTGCTCCCATAAGGTTGCTTTGAGAAAGAACATCGTTAAATCTATTTACCTTCTTCCCATTTACTGCAATAATTTTATCGCCAGTCTTAAAACCTACTTCTTGAGCTAATTCGTATGCATAAATTCCATTATCAACAGCATCAAGAGGTAAATACTCTTGCTCATAATGCACAGTAACAAATGCTAATAATATTATCCCTAAAATAAAATTCATTATCACTCCACCAAGCATTACAATTAATCTTTGCCAAGCAGGCTTAGAACGAAATTCATAATCTTTAGGAGGAAGTTTCAATGCTTCTTTATCCATTGATTCATCTATCATACCGGATATTTTTACATATCCTCCTAAAGGTAACCAACCAATTCCGTATTCAGTATCTCCTTTTTTAAATTTAAATAGCTTTACGCCCCATGCATCAAAAAATAAGAAGAATTTTTCTACTTTAATCCCAAAAGCTCTGGCAGCTAAAAAATGGCCAAATTCGTGTAATACTACTATTATTGATAAGGCAAGTATTAATTGTCCTGCCATTACTAATCCATCCATAGGTGTTTATTTAATCAAATGTTTAAAATATTTACGTGTTTCTAAATCTGTTTCTACAAGCTGATTATATTCAGGGTGTTGAACAAATGGAATATTAATCATGCATTGCTCAATATGCTCTGACATTGACAGAAAACTAATTCTGTTTTTTAGGAATGCATCAACAGCAATTTCATTGGCAGCATTGAGAATACATGGCATATTACCACCTTTTTTCAAGGCTTCAAAAGCGAGTGCAAGATTACGAAAATTCTGCATATCAACTTGCTCAAAGGTGAGTTCTTTTAATAAAGAAAAATTTAATCTGGGAAAACTGTTTTGTATTCTATCAGGATAAGATAATGCATATTGAATTGGCAATTTCATATCCGGTAATCCCATTTGAGCTTTAATGCTTCCATCGGTAAACTGTACCATAGAATGTATTATACTTTGTGGGTGAACTACCACTTCAATTTTTTCTGCAGGAACACCAAAAAGCCAATGAGCTTCAATAACTTCTAATCCTTTATTCATAAGACTAGCAGAGTCGATAGTTATTTTCGATCCCATTTCCCAGTTGGGATGTTTTAAAGCTTGTTTTGGTGTTATTGTTGAAAGAAAATCTTTGTCTTTACCTCTAAAAGGACCTCCTGATGCTGTTAATATAATTTTTTCTATCGGATTATGAAATTCACCGGCAATACATTGAAATATAGCGGAATGTTCAGAATCTACCGGATAAATATTTACTCCTTTTTCACGTGCTTTTTTTGTTACTATTTCTCCTGCTACCACAAAGGTTTCTTTATTTGCAATAGCAATGGGTTTTTCGGCATCAATAGCTCGCAAGGTTGGAGCAAGAGCTGCAAATCCAACAATAGCAATAAGCACTATGTCAATACTCCCCATTTCAACCACCTGTTCAATGGCTTCTTTTCCAGCATATATTTTTATTTCTTCATTTGCTAATTCCTCAGAGAGTCTTGCGTAATGGTTTTTATTCTCTATTATGGCAACATTTGGTTTGTATTTTTTTGATTGTCTTATTAATAATTCAACATTGTTACCTGCTGTTAGAACTTCGACACTAAAGTTTTGAGGGTTTTGGTCAATAACTTCCAATGTTTGTACTCCAATAGAACCAGTAGATCCTAATATAGCAACTTTCTTGAGAGGATAAGCTTTATTTGGCATAGTTTTATTCAAAATTAATGAAGTTTGCAGGATTAATAGGCTTTTGGTGATACCACAACTCAAAATGAAGATGTGGACCTGTTGTTAACTTACCTGTATTACCAATAATTGCAATACTTTCACCTGCTTCTACTCTATCTCCCTCTTCTTTAAGTAATGCAGAATTGTGTTTGTATACGCTAATTAGGTTGTCAACATGCTGTATGCTAATAATATAACCGTATTTATAAGTCCATCCTGCAAATATAACCATACCTTCAAGAGTGGATTGTATTGTTTCATCTTTTCTCCCTAATATATCAATTCCAAAATGATGATTCTTAATATCATAACCATTTATAATTGGACCGTGAAGAGGTGTATAAAAAACAAATTTACTTATGCCACTACCTCTATTACTAGATGGAGAATAGGTGATTTCATAGTTTTTTCTATTTTCCCATTCATTGCGTAATATAGAATCATCTTTAGATTTTATATCTGGAATACTGCTATAGTCAATATCATCTTTGGTTTTGCCAATTAATGTGTCATCATCCATAAGGTCTTCTCCTAAAAGAATTCTTTTGTTGAAGTTTTCGATATACAACTGCTGTTGCTCTAATTTTTTTTCTAATGAATCGGCTTTTAGTTTATTATAATAGACTTGTTTTACTTTTTCTACACTTGCATAGCCTGGGATGTATTCTTTTAGAGGTGTTATCCAAATGATAAAAATAGTAAAGACTACTGAAAAAAGTGAAAGTAAAACATAAACAATAAGAACATTCATACGCGATAAACGTATGCTCCACCTCTCATCGAAAGTGGATTCGTTCATTATTACCAGCTTATATTTATAGTGAAGGTTTCTGAATAATCGTTTATAGAAACTTTCTTCGGGCTCTTTAATGGTCATTAACGTTAAAATTTGGGCAAAGATATAAAAACACTAGCTTTTGGAGCATTTAAATATTAATTAAAATTTGTTAACTAAAACGATTAGATTTATTTGATACACTTTTGCTTATCTTTGTACACTTAGATAGCCCTGAACTGTTAATTTATTATTAATAATAATATTTTGGGTGATTGATTTAATTCTGAAAAATTATATTATATGAATTGGATAACAATTATATCATTTACATTCCCTCATGAAGCTTACGTTATTGCGGCAAAGCTTGAATCTGAAGGAATTGATGTTAATATTAAAGATGAATTAACAGTTCAGGTTTATAATTTTTTGTCAAATGCCATAGGGGGAGTAAAACTACAAGTGCAAGAAAAAGATTTACAAAAAGCAGAAAAAATAATATCTGAAGCAGGATTATTTATGAATAATCAGGGTTAAAAAGGAGAGTTATAGAGAGGTGCTAATTATCAATCTATTTTATTTAAACTCTCTTTCGATAAAAAAATCATAACTTTGCCGAACTGAGCAAGTCTACTATTTTAACAAATATATTTTATTACGGATGACGAAATTTATATTATTAATAAGTTTTATATATACTGGTTTTATTGGTATTAAGGCACAATCAACAGCTAGCCTATCAATATTTACTGAAGAAAACAATTTTGAAGTTTTAATGGATAATAAAAAGCAAAATGTAGTATTTTATGAAGAAGAAGGATTTTATTCTATTAATGGGATACCTTTAGGCAAACATACTTTTAGTTTTAAAAAGAAACATTTTGAAACACTCTCAGAGAATATAAATTTCACAAATGCAGAGTCTCAAATAATTGATTTACCTAGATTAGAACCAAAAAGTGATTTTATTCTGGAATCAGTAATAGTAAAAGGCGGACAATATACCATTGGCGATAAGGGCTTTGGCCCAACTTGCAAGCCTCATAAAGTTAAAGTTAATACTTTTATGATTACTAAATATGAGATTACCTATGAAGATTTTATTGTTTTTATGAATAAAAACGAACTCAGTTCTGATGGTAGCTTTAGAGGTACTCCATACCTTAGTGGAGGCACTCCAATAGTGTTTAACGACCAACAAGAGTTTGTTTTCCAAGCTAATGAATTATGCAATAGCGTTAAGGATGCAATAACTAATATAACCTATGAAGGAGCAAAAGCCTTTGCTGAATGGGCCGGAGGTAGATTGCCTACCGAAGCTGAATGGGAATATGCTGCAAGAGGTGGCAAAAAGAAGTCCAAATATATTTATTCCGGAAGTAATAATATTGATATGGTTTCATGGAATCAATTTAATTCTGATAGCTTAATTCATGAAGTTGGTAAACTGAAAGCTAATGTATTAGGAATATACGATATGAGCGGTAATGCTGCTGAATGGTGTAGTGATTGGTATTCGGAATCCTATTATATGAATAATATTTATGACAATCCACAAGGACCGGAAACAGGCAATCAGAAAGTGGTCAGAGGTGGGAGCTTTATTAGCGATGTATCACAGCATAGGGTTGCTGCTAGAGATTATTATTCTTCTGAATCAGGGGCTGTAGATATAGGTTTTAGAATCGTGTTTGAACCTGTTTTTTATTGATGATTAATGCAATTTATTTTTAATAATACGTTATTGATGCTATGAGGAAAATAGCAATTAAAGCAAATAATAGATTGGTCGATTTTCAAAGATTGAAATATTTACTTGTTTTTGTTATCTTATTGTTGGTTGTTATTTTTACAAATAAATCATATGCTCAAGGTTTTCAGGGAGGAGTGGCCATTGGTACGAATTTAACTCAAGTAGATGGTGATGAAGTTTTTGGATTCAAGAAATTCGGTTTAAATACAGCTGCAATTGCTATTTTCCCCTTCAAAGAGAAATGGTCTGTTAGTCTGGAGGCTTCTTTTAGTCAAAAAGGAGCATACCAGAAATATCCACGTGAAATGTTAGCGGGTAAAGACTTGCCTTATTATAAATTAACTTTAAACTATGCAGAGATTCCTTTAATGTTGCATTTTACCGACAAGGGATTTCTTACTTTTGGCCTTGGATTTAGCTATGGTAGATTAGTGGGGGTTAGAGAAATTGAATGGGGCGTACAAACACCTCTTACTCTTTACAGTGGTGATTACTCTCGTGATGATTATAATGTAATAGTCGATGTTAGGGCTCCGATATATAAGAAAATTTATTTCAATTTTAGATATGCATATTCTCTGACTAAGATCAGAACTAGAACATATACTAACATTGCAGGTGACGAGTGGAAAAGGAACCAATATAATAACATTATTACAGTAAGACTATTGTATATTTTTAATGACGTTAAAAAACATTCAGATGATTAATGTTAATTATAGCATCAGAAAAGGATTATTGTTAATGATACTGATTGTATTTGCTTTAGTATCTTGCAAAAATGGATCTAAAAAAGATACTCTCGAAAATGCACCTATTAAGGAGCAGAAATTTGTGGAAATAATGGTTGATGTTAGATTGGCAGAAAGTATTATTCGTAAACAAAGTAGTATTGGGAACGACCCTAAAACTATTACTAAACAATTGTATAATAGTATTTTTGAGAAGTATAATATTACCCAAGAGGATTTTGAAGAAAGTATGAAGATTTATTCTTTAAATCCTGATAAAATATATGAAATAAACGAAAAAGTTGTTAATGAATTAAGTAAATTGGAAGCAGAAGTTAAAGCACAAAAGCATATTAAAAATTCAGAAAAAACTACAGAATAGTAAACCATTAAACATTCAATATTTATGCGCAATAATTACTTCTTATTATTATTGGGAATAATAGTTTCAACATTTATCTCATGTCAAAAAACAAGTATTAACTTGTCGCATCAGTTTAAGAATGATATTTGGAATTCATTCGATGATGTTGAATTAAAAACAAAGATAGATATTGATAAAACATATCAGTTGAAAGTCATTATTTATGTAAAACAAGATTTTGAACAGCCAAATTTTAGTTTTGGATTTAGCCAGAATAGCGAAGATGGAGAGAGTATATATTTTAATTATAAAATTCCTATTAAAAACAAGGAAGGAAATTTCATTGAAAATATAGAAAACAATGTATATAAATATATCCTTATTATCAGAAATAAAACCGTTTTCAACTCAGATGGTGAATATACTTTCAAGTTCGAGAACTTAATGAATAAATATAATGTAAAAGGAGTTCATAAAATTGAACTTCAAATAATAGAGATATAAATAATGGCAGTAGCGAATCCTAAATATGCTTTAAAATTAGCAAATATAATAAAGCTATTGCCACACAAACCCGGTGTTTATCAATATTTTAATGAGGCTGGTAAAATTATCTATGTTGGCAAAGCCAAGAGTTTAAAAAGTAGAGTTAGTTCTTACTTTAATAATGACACACAACATGGAGCTAAAATTAGTTATCTTGTAAGGCAAATTGCCAATATAGAAGTCATTGTAGTTGATACAGAAATCGATGCACTACTTCTTGAAAATAATCTTATAAAAAAACATCAACCAAAGTATAATGTGTTGATGAAAGACGACAAAACATATCCATGGATTTGTATTAAAAATGAAGCTTTTCCAAGGATATTTTCAACACGTCATATTATCAAAGATGGTTCACAGTATTTTGGACCTTATGCATCAGGTAAGATGATGCATACCATGCTCGATTTAATTCGTCAGTTGTATACCTTCAGAACATGTAAGTTAAATCTTAGCCAAGCTAATATTAAAGCCAATAAATTTAAGGTATGTCTGGAATACCATATAGGCAATTGCAATGCTCCTTGTGTTGGCAAAGAAACAGAAGAAGAATATCAGCAATTTGTTGATGAGGCAAAAGAACTATTGAAAGGAAATATCAATACTGTTAAGAATAGCCTCAAAACAAAGATGATGGATTTTGCTTCGAATATGGAGTTTGAAAAAGCTCAAATTATAAAAGAGAAAATAGAACTCCTGGAACGATATCAAAGTAAATCAATTGTGGTAGGCACAACTATTAGTGATGCTGATGTTTTTAGCATTATTAATGAAGAAGAGAATGGTTTTGTAAATTATCTGAAGGTGATAAATGGTGCTGTTGTTCAGGCTCACTCTGTTCAAATAAAAAAGAAACTTGACGAAACTGATGTAGAGATACTTGGCCACGCTATTGTGGATATTCGACAAAGATTTTTCAGCCATTCTAAAGAAATAATAGTGCCTTTTTCACCAGAAATTGAACTACCTGATGCGAGTTTTACTATTCCCCAAAGAGGAGATAAAAAACAACTTATTGAACTGTCATTACGCAATTTAAAATTTTTTAGACTCAATCTAAAGAAAAAAGCTGATATGGTCGATCCTGAACGTCATAGTAAGCGAATTTTAGAAAGAATGCAGAAAGATTTGAGAATGAGTGTGCAACCTGTTCATCTTGAATGTTTCGACAATTCTAATTTCCAAGGAGATTATGCGGTGGCTTCTTGTGTAGTCTTTAAAAACGCAAAACCCAGCAAAAAAGATTATCGACATTTTAATATTAAAACTGTTGAAGGAGCCAATGACTTTGCTTCTATGGAAGAGATTATTTACAGACGATATTCCAGACTAATAAAAGAAGGGAAAAGTTTACCTCAGCTTATTGTTATAGACGGAGGAAAAGGTCAACTTTCTTCCGCGATGAACAGTATCAAGAAATTAGGGTTAAAAGGCAAAATAACCGTTATCGGTATAGCAAAAAAACTTGAAGAAATTTATTATCCCGGGGACTCTATTCCGCTATATCTTGACAAAACATCAGAAACGCTCAAAGTAATACAGCACGCCAGAGATGAAGCACATCGTTTTGGGATTACTCATTATCGAAAAAAACATCAGAAATCATTGGTGAAAAGTCAGCTTACAGATATTAAAGGTGTTGGACCAGCAACAGTAGATTTATTATTAAAAAAATTCAGGTCTGTAAAGCGTGTTAAAGAGGCAGGTTTTGATGCTTGGGTTGCTGAAATAGGCATTTCAAAAGCCAATTTACTTAAAGATTACTTCCAATCTAATGAAGATAAATAGTTTTTCAGTTTCTTGCTATTTTTTTGTATATTTTATAAAACGCTTAATATCAAATAGCTATAATAGATTATTTGCATAATTTTTTAAAAAAATAATATTGAATTTCAATTTTTAAATAATTAATTTGAAAATTCAAAAAAAAGTTTAATTTTGCAGTCCCAATTAAGGGGATATTGACCCATGGTGTAATGGTAACACTACAGTTTTTGGTACTGTCATTCAAGGTTCGAATCCTTGTGGGTCAACAAGGGGTAAGTCCGAAAACCTTATCCCAATGCTGATTTATCAGTATTAAACAGAAGGAGATTTGATAATTGAGGGGACGGAGTCCCCTCTTTTTTATATTGAAATTTATACAAATGATAGACAAAAGTCTTGTAAGTCAACTGGTTGAAGAACGTCTCAACGATCCATCCTTATTTTGTGTTTCTATTGATATTAGTATCGGAAATAAAATTAAGATAGTTCTAGATGGTGACGAAGGTGTTAGCATTGAGAAATGTATTTCAGTAAGTCGAAATGTTGAGCATAATTTAGATAGAGAAGTTGAAGATTTTAGCCTTGAGGTTACATCTTTTGGACTTGACAATCCTTTAGTTCTAGAACGTCAGTTTAAGAAGTATATTAATAGAAATGTTATTATAATATTGGGAGATAATTCAAAGATTAAAGCTAAGCTATTGACTTATTCACCGGAGAAAATTTCAGTAGAAACTGAATTAACCAAAAAGCAAATAAAAGAAGGAGTTGATCCATTAAAAGAAATCAACTTCGAAGATATTAAAGAAGTTAAACCATTAATAAGTTTTAAATAATTTACCAAGATGAATAGTTTAAACCTAGTAGAATCATTCGCGGAGTTCAAAGAATTTAAGAACATCAATCGTCCAACAATGATGCGTATTTTAGAAGAAGTTTTCAGAAACACTCTTACAAAGAAATTCGAAACTGATGAAAACTTTGACGTAATCGTTAATGTCGATAAAGGAGACTTGGAAATTTGGCACTTTAGAGAAGTTGTAGAAGACGGAAAAGTTGAAGATCCAAATAGAGAAATTGAACTTTCTGAAGCATTGAAGATTGAGCCTGACTTTGAAGTAGGAGAAGAGGTTTCAGAAGAAATTAAACTTAGTGACTTTGGACGACGTGAAGTTTTGACAATACGTCAGAATCTTGCTGCTAAAATTCAAGAATACGAAAAAGAAAACGAATTTAAGAAATATAAAAATAGAATTGGTGAAGTAGTTACCGGAGAAGTTTATCAAATATGGAAAAAAGAAATTCTTGTTCTTGATGATGAAGATATTGAACTTATTTTACCAAAAACAGAGCAAATTCCTTCAGATTTCTTTCGTAAGGGTGATACTGTAAGAGCTGTAGTTCTCAAAGTAGAAATGAGAAATAACAATCCTGTTATTATACTCTCTCGTACATCACCTATATTCCTTGAAAGATTATTCGAAGCTGAAGTGCCAGAGGTTTTTGATGGACTTATTACAATAAAAAATATTGTTCGTGAACCAGGAGAAAGAGCAAAAGTTGCTGTAGAGTCTTATGACGACCGAATCGATCCGGTAGGAGCATGTGTGGGTATGAAGGGGTCTCGTATTCATGGTATTGTAAGAGAATTGCGTAACGAGAATATTGATGTTATTAATTATACTAATAATATCAGTCTTTATATTCAGCGCTCGCTTAGCCCTGCAAAAATATCTAGTATAACTGTTCATGAGGAAGATAATAAAGCTGATGTCTTTTTAAGACCGGACCAAGTTTCATTAGCAATTGGTAGAGGTGGACATAATATTAAGCTTGCAGGGAAACTTACAGGATACGAAATAGATGTTTATAGAGATACTGAAGATGACTTGGAGGATGTAGATTTACAAGAATTCTCAGATGAAATAGATGAATGGATTATAGACGAATTCAAAGCTATTGGTTGCGATAGCGCAAAAAGTGTTCTTGAATTAGATAGAGAAGAGTTAATTAAACGTACCGATTTGGAAGACGAAACTATTAATGAAGTAATTCGGATTCTTAAATCTGAGTTTGAATAAGATAATCTTAAATTTAGGCATTTTTTATTACATTAGATAAATTATTTATATATAGAATCATATATGGCAGCACAAGGAAAAGTAAAACGATTAAGGAAAGTCGCTGGTGAGTTTAACTTGGGAACATCAACAGTGGTAGATTTTCTTGCCAAAAAAGGTTTTGAGGTTGATAGTAGCCCCAATGCTAAAATTACTCCTGAAATGTACGAATTGTTAGAGAAGAATTTTGAGCTCGACAAATCGGTAAAAGAACAAAAGGAAAAATTGGCGAAAGAATACAGAGATAGAAAAACAAAGAAATCTGAAGATTCACTTCAAAAAGAAGTTAAAACTGAAACTGCTTCTTTTCAAGAAGATGAAACACAAATATTTGTTGAAGAAGAAGTAAAACCTTCTATCGAAACAGTTGTGCCTTCTCCTAAGGTTGTTGATAAAATAGATTTGGATAAAATAAATCCAAAGAAATCTAGTAAAAAAGTTGAGGAAAAAGCCAAAGAAACTCCTAAAGTTAAAGTTATTGAAGAGGAGAAAGCTCCTGCTTCTGTTGAGGAAGTGAAAGAGGAAGAAGTTCCTCAAGTTAAAATAGAGCAAAAGCAAGAAACTGAAGTTATCTCTACTAAGGAAGAAGTCCAAGTATCTCCTAAAGAGGTAATAGAAGAAAATACTAGTGTGGAATCTAATGGTCCTAAAGTAGTTGGTAAAGTAGATCTTAGCTCTATGAACCAAAAAACCCGTCCTGCCAAAAAGTCAAGAAAACAACGTCAGCAAGAAGAAGCTGCCCAATCTAAAGCTGATGTTAAAAAGAAAAGTCAGGAAACCAAACAAGAATCTACTTATGTAAATAAAGAAGAAGTAAAAATCCCTAAGGCCGTTGATTCTAAAATTGAAAGTAAAGAAGATAGTGATAGTAAATTTATTAAGACTAAAATAGAACAGCTTTCCGGCCCAACAGTTATTGGTAAAATTGAGTTGCCAACTAAAAAACCTGCTAAGAAGAAAGTTCCTGTGGGATCATCTAATGATAATCCTCAAAAAGGGAAAGAAGGATCAGCAAATTCTCGTAAGAAAAGAAGAAAAAGAATTAAGCCGGATCAACCAAATGCTAACGAAAACGCTAAAAAGAAACCAAATAATAAACGTAATAAAAAACGTAAAGAGCTTAAACCTGAATTAACAGAGGAGGATGTTTCTAAACAAATTAAGGAAACTTTAGCTAGATTAAGTAATACTTCTAAAAACAAAGGTGCTAAACATCGCCGTCAGAAACGTGATGCCGTTTCTCAATCGCATCAGAAAGAAATGGAAGATGCTTTAGCAAGTTTGAAAACTATTAAAGTAACAGAATTTGTTAGTGCAAATGAACTTGCACTTATGATGGATATTTCTGTTAACGAGATTATTAAAGTATGTATGACACTTGGAATGTTTGTGTCAATAAATCAAAGACTTGATGCCGAAACTATTAATATCGTTGCTGAAGAATTTGGTTTTAGCGTTGAATTTGTTGGTGCCAAAGAAATTGAAGAGTCATTTGTTGAAATAGAAGATAAAGAAGAAGATCTTGAACCTCGTAACCCAATTGTTACCATAATGGGTCATGTCGACCATGGTAAAACCTCCTTGTTGGACTTTATTCGTAAAACTAATGTAATTGCCGGTGAGGCTGGTGGAATTACGCAGCATATTGGTGCTTATGAAGTTGAATTACCTGACGGTAGTGGAATTACTTTCCTGGATACTCCAGGCCACGAAGCCTTTACAGCTATGCGTGCTCGTGGATCAAAAATTACTGATATTGCTGTAATTGTTATTGCTGCTGATGATTCTATTATGCCTCAAACAAAAGAAGCCATTACTCATGCTCAAGCTGCAGAAGTGCCTATTATTTTTGCTATTAATAAGATTGATAAACCTGGTGCTAATCCTGAAAAAATAAAAGAAGAATTAGCACAAATGAATCTTCTTGTAGAAGAATGGGGAGGTAAATATCAATCTCAAGATATCTCTGCTAAAACTGGTCTAAATGTAGATGGTATAATGGAGAAAATTATTCTTGAAGCTGAAATGCTTGAGCTTAAAGCAAACCCTAACAGAATTGCTAACGGAACCGTTCTTGAAGCTTCTTTGGACAAAGGAAAGGGTTATGTCTCAAAAATATTAGTACAAAACGGGACCCTAAATATCGGTGATGTAATACTTGCCGGAACTACTTATGGTAAGGTTAAAGCTATGTTTAATGAACGTAATAAACTCGTAAAAAATGCAGGACCTGCAACTCCGGTTCTATTATTAGGACTTAACAGCGCTCCTGCAGCTGGTGATTTATTTAGAGTAATGCCTGATGAAAAAGAAGCTAGAAATATCGCTCTTAAGAGAGAACAGTTACAACGTGAACAGGGTGTTAGGACTACTAAGCATATTACTTTGGATGAAATTGGAAGGAGGCTCGCAATAGGTGATTTTAAAGAGCTTAATATAATTATTAAAGGTGATGTTGATGGTTCTGTTGAGGCGCTTTCTGATTCATTAATTAAATTAAGTACAGAAGAAATACAGATAAATATTATTCAAAAATCTGTTGGACAGGTAAACGAAGCTGATGTAATGTTGGCAAGTGCTTCTGATGCAATTATTGTTGCGTTCCAGGTTAGACCTAATGTTGCTGCCAGACAACTGGCTGAGAAAGAACAGATAGATATTCGTACTTATTCTATCATCTATAATGTTATCGATGAGATAAAAGCCGCTATGGAAGGTATGCTTTCTCCTGAAATGGTTGAGAAGATTGTTTGTAGCGTGGAAGTTAGAGAGGTATTTAAAATCACAAAAGTTGGTACTGTTGCCGGTTGTTATGTACTTGATGGTAAGATTCACAGAAATACTAGTGTCCGTATTATTAGAGATGGTATTGTAATTTATACAGGTAAACTAGGTTCACTTAAGCGTTTTAAAGATGATGTCAAAGAAGTAAGCAAAGGCTTTGAATGTGGATTGAATATCGAAAACTTTAATGATATCAAAGTTGGTGATATTATCGAAGGATTTGAAATGCAAGAAGTAAAAAGAACTTTGTAAATTAGCAAAATATCAGCTTTTATTTTTAAATGCTTAGATATGTGTTTTTTGCTTTGTTGCTTCTTGTTGATTAGTACATAGTTGAATACAATAACAATAGAATATTACTTTTGTTATTGTAAGAATAAATATAAAATTAACGCCTTATTATCGGATATGGAGGCGCTATATACTTGATGTATGGAAAATAATTATTGTGTAATAATGGCTGGAGGAATTGGCGCGAGATTTTGGCCAATGAGTACTTCGGCACACCCAAAGCAGTTTATTGATATTTTAGGTACCGGTGAAACACTTATTCAACAAACCTATAATCGTTTTTTAAAAGTTTGCCCCGCAGAAAATATTTATGTTGTTACTAATGAAAAGTATCGTGATTTAGTAAAAGAGCAGCTTCCTGACATGGAAGATTATCAGATTCTTGGCGAACCAACTATGAGAAATACAGCACCTTGTATTGCTTACGCCAATTACAAAATACTGAATAAAAATAAGAATGCACGTATTGTCGTTGCTCCTTCAGACCACATTATTCTTAAAGAAGATGTGTTTGTAAAAGTTGTTAATGAAGCTCTTGATGTTGTTGCTAATAATGACTGGTTAATGACAATAGGTATTAAGCCAAATAGACCCGATACCGGTTATGGTTATATTCAGTATGACGAAGCAGTTAATGTACACGTAATAAAAGATATTAATAAGGTTAAAACTTTTACTGAAAAGCCTAATTTGGAACTGGCAAAAAGTTTTATTGATAGCGGTGATTTTCTATGGAATGCCGGAATTTTTATTTGGAGCTTGAAAAGCATTCAAAATGCTTTCGAACAATATTTGCCAGACGTTAATTCTCTATTTGCTGCTGGAATTGAAAAGTATAATACAGACCAGGAAAATAATTTTATCAAAGAAACCTATGCTAAATGTAAAAACATTTCCATTGATTATGGAGTTATGGAGAATGCCCAAAATGTATATGTTTACGCTGCTGATTTAGGCTGGTCTGATTTAGGAACCTGGGGATCGTTATTTGAGAATAAGTCGAAAAATAATGACAATAATGCTGTGTCCGGTAAAAATGTAATGACCTATAACACAAAAAATTGCATTATTAATGTGCCAAAGAATAAACTTGTTGTTGCTCAAGGCCTTGATGGATATATTATTGCTGAACAAGATCACTCTCTACTTATTTGCAAAAAGGAAGATGAGCAAATGATTAGGAATATTGTAAACGATATTAAAGTAGAAAAAGGAGAGAGCTTTACCTAAGATATGACAATTTATAGATTACAATCAACAATACTATTTATACGAAAACATTTTAAATTATGAAAAAATCATTAATATTTGTAATAACGGTTCTAATAAGCCTGAATTTTATTTTCATAAATTCTTTCAAAGCTATAGCTGATGAAGGAATGTGGTTGCCATTTCTTGTTAAAAGGCTTAATTATGCAGATATGCAAAAAGAAGGCTTAAAACTTTCGGCAGAAGAAATATATAGTGTTAATCATTCAAGTATAAAAGATGCTATAGTGCAGTTTGGTAATGGATGTACCGGTGAAATAGTTTCTAAAGAAGGCCTTATCTTTACAAACCACCATTGTGGATTTGGTAAAATTCAAGAGCATTCAACTATAGAACACGATTACCTAACAGATGGTTTTTGGGCTTATAACAAAAAGGAAGAACTTCCAAATCCTGGATTTTTTGTAAAGTTTTTGATTAGGGTAGAAGATGTTACTGCTAAAGTATTGGATGGATTAAATTCAGATATTACAGAAGCAGAAAGAGCTAAGCATATAGCTGAAGTCTCAAGAGATTTATCTGAGCAAGCATCCCAAGATGGGAAATATGATGTTGTTGTTAAGCCATTCTTCAATGGAAATGAGTACTATATGTTTGTTATGCAAACATATCGCGATGTTCGTTTGGTAGGTGCACCTCCTTCATCTATAGGGAAATATGGTGGTGATACTGATAACTGGATGTGGCCACGTCATACCGGTGATTTTTCTATTTTTAGAGTTTATACCGCACCTGACGGAAGCCCTGCCGATTATTCTGAAGATAATATTCCAATGACTCCAAAACATTATCTTCCTGTTTCTATTGCCGGCGTTGATAATGGCGATTTTGCTATGATAATGGGATATCCCGGAAGTACCGATAGATATATGACTTCTTATGGTATCGAACATAATTTGAAATTGGTTTATCCAACAAGAATTAAAATTCGTAGAGCAAAATTGGATATTTATGGCGAAGATATGAAGGCTGACCCAAAAGTACGTATTCAGTATGCTACTAAGTATGCCCATGTTGCAAATTATTGGAAGAACTTTATCGGTATGAGCAAAGGTCTTAAAAAGCTTAAAGTTGCTGATCAAAAAAGAAATACTGAAGAAAAACTTACACAGTGGATAAATGCCGATAATAAACGTAAAGAAATGTATGGGGAAGCATTATCGGATATAGAAAGTGCTTATAAAATTGTCGATAATTACACAGTTAGTCGTTACTATTTTATCGAAGCTATTTATCTAGGTCCTGAAGTTATTAAACAGGCTTTAGGATATAGAAATTTACTGAAAGAATTAAAAGCAGAAAATTCGGATCAAGATAAGATTAGTAAAATGGTTGAGTCACTTAGAAAATCTATGGTCCTTTTCTATAAAGATTTTAATAGATCTACTGATAAAAAAGTATGGGCTAAGATGATGGAAATGTATGCTAATGATGTAGAAATTAGCCAACAACCTGATTATTTGATAAAAGCCAATAAAAAGTATAAAGGTGATTTTACAAAAATGGCTGATAAGGTTTTCGAAAAGACAATATTTGCTTCAAAAGAAAAACTATCAGATTTTCTAAATAATCCTTCAGCTAAGACATTGGAAAATGACCCCGCATTTATTGCTATGACATCTTTCTTTAATAAATATAATAAGCTAAAATTAGAAGCGGGAAGTGCTAATGAAAAACTAGAAAGAGGAAATAGACTATTTATTGATGCATTACGTAAAATGGAGTCAGATAAAAAATTCTATCCTGATGCTAATTTCACAATGCGTTTAAGTTATGGTACTGTAAAAGATTATTATCCTGAAGATGCCGTGCATTTTAAATATTATACAACATTGAAAGGTGTTATGGAAAAAGAAGATCCTAATAATCCGGAATTTGTTGTTGCTAAAAAACTTAAAGAACTTTATTTAGCTAAAGACTATGGACAATATGGTGAAGGTAATACTATGAGAGTTTGTTTCCTTACTAATAATGACATAACTGGCGGTAATAGTGGTAGCCCTGTTATTAATGGAAGTGGGCAATTGATAGGATTAGCTTTTGATGGTAATTGGGAAGCAATGAGTGGTGATATTGCTTTTGAACCGGAATTACAACGTACCATTGTTGTTGATGTGCGTTATGTTCTATTTATTATCGATAAATATGCTGGAGCAACCAATCTAATAGAAGAAATGGATATCGTGAAAAATAGTGATTAACAAATAGATATACTCTAAAATATTTTTTAAGCCTCGATTTTTTATCGGGGCTTTTTTGTATCTCATCAATATATACTTAAATTAATCCGGATTATTTATTAATAATCCTGACGATTAAGTAGAGCTTATATCTAACTTAGGTTAATAAATATGGATATTTTTCAAATACCATTATTTGAGTTTTTCTAAATCAGCCTGTTGAATTTGTTTCGAGAGGGTTTTTTCGCATTGCTCCCTGCTATTGATTGTTTATTTATACAATTCTTTTTGCTTTTGTATGAATAATGCGGGCTAAAAATATTGAATAAATAAAACCATTTTAAGGTTCTACCCAATCACCATGAGTTTTTATTAAATTAATAAGAGCTTCAACAGCAGCATCTTCATCTATTCCTTTCTCAATTACTTCCTTGCCTTTATAAAGATTTATTTTATTAAGTCCTGCTCCAACATATCCATAGTCAGCATCAGCCATTTCTCCAGGACCATTAACAATACAACCCATAACAGCTATTTTTAAACCTTTAAGGTGAGATGTTCTGACTCGAATATTACTTGTGGCTTCTTGAATATTAAAAAGAGTTCGACCACAGCTAGGACACGAAATAAATTCTGTTTTAGAAATACGAGCTCTGCTCGCTTGTAATATTCCTAAAGAAAGTTCATTAATCTTCTCTTGAGTAATTTCAGTATCTGTTTCTATCCATATTCCATCTCCAAATCCATCAACTAATATGGAACCAAAGTCTATTGCAGCATAAAGCTGAAGTTCTACTTCTGATAATCCTATGTATTTTCTTTTTAAAATTACAGGAAAATCAAGGTTTTTCTCCAGAAGTTTTACATAAGTATAGCGGAAAGCATGCATGCAAAATTTTGATTCTTCATTTAGAACGAAGACAATGTTTTCTTTTCCGGATAATTTATTAATGCTTAGATTGTCAAAATTAGTAGCATTAACTTCGACAAAAGCCATATCTATATTCTCCCTATTGTTTATATAATTATCTAAACTCATTATAGGGAAACTAAGATTTTGCTCCTTATCCCATTTTTCAAATGGGATAATTTGCTTTTTGCTAGAGTTTTTGTATTTCTCGCTATAAATCCAGTCTAAACCAATAACTGGTATTTCGTTTTTACCACCAATAAAGTTGGTAGATTTACTGTTTCGCTTTTTAAATTCATAAGGACTATAAGGTAGTTCATTTATTTTGAACTTGTGTTCAGCAGGTCTGTTTTTATATCTATCAGCAATTGCTTTAGCAATAGGAATTTCAAATTCGGGTTCTTCTGTTAGTGACACACGAATAGTATCGCCAAGCCCATCTTCGAGTAAGGCACCTATTCCGGCAGCAGATTTTATTCTGCCATCTTCTCCTTCACCGGCTTCTGTAACTCCTAGATGAAGTGGAAAGTTCATGTTTTCTTCACGCATACGTGCTGCCAATAAACGATATGCTTGAACCATTATCCTGATATTGCTTGATTTCATAGATAATACAATATTATAAAAATCATGTTTAACAGCAATCCTTAAGAATTCCATTGCAGCTTCCACCATGCCCTCAGGGGTGTCTCCATATTTATCCATTATCCTTTGCGATAGTGAACCATGATTCGACCCAATTCTAATAGCACGATTAAGGTTTTTGCATTTGTCGATAAGTTTAACAAATTTTACTTCTATTTTATCAAGAGCTTTTTGGTATTCTTCTTTGGTATAGTTGATTTTTGTTTTGCTTACTTCAGCAAAATTACCAGGGTTTATTCTTACTTTATCTACAACATCCGCTGCTACCATTGCGGCTTTAGGATTAAAATGAATGTCGGCAACCAAAGGTGCATAATGTCCTCTTTCTTTCAGTGAGTTGCTTATGTTACCAATATTTTCAGCATCTTTTACTGTTGGCGCAGTAAATCTTACTAATTCTCCTCCTGCTTCAATAATTCTAATGGCTTGCTCAACATTTGCTTCTGTATCCATTGGGTTCCTGCTCGACATACTTTGCAATCTTACAGGATTATTACCTCCAAGTTTTAAATTACCTATATGTATCTCACGGGTTTCCCACTTTTGATAGTTGCCGTAATCCTCGCAATATTTTGTGCTTATATTTTCTATCATCTATTTATATATTGTTCTTCATAATAACTCTGATAGTCACCAGAAGTAACATTTTTCATCCACTCTTCATTTTCCAGATACCATTCTATGGTTTTTTCCAATCCTTCTTCAAATTGTAGTGAAGGTGTCCAACCTAGTTCATTTTGCAATTTTGTGGAATCAATAGCATAGCGTAAATCATGTCCGGCGCGGTCTTTAACATAAGTTATAAGCTTTTCGCTTTCACCTTTATTTCGTCCTAATTTACTATCCATTATTTTACACATTAGCCTAATAAGGTCAATATTTGTCCATTCATTATGACCACCAATATTATAAGTGTCACCATTTTTTCCTTCGTGATAAATCTTATCAATTGCACGGGCATGATCTTCTACCCATAACCAATCGCGAATATTTTCTCCTTTACCATAAACTGGTAAAGCCTTGTTATTCTTTATATTATTAATAAAAAGAGGAATTAATTTCTCCGGAAATTGGTATGAACCATAGTTATTCGAACAGTTAGAAATAACAGAAGGAAGTCCAAAGGTGTGTCCATAAGCTCTTACTAAATGGTCGCTACTTGCTTTTGAAGCTGAATATGGGCTGCGAGGGTCGTAAGCTGTTGTTTCTTTGAAAAAACCTGTTTCGCCGAGAGAACCATACACTTCGTCAGTACTAACATGGTAGAACCTTTTCCCTTCCATATTTTCACCCCACGTTTTTCGTGCTGCATTTAATAAATTAGCAGTACCTACAATATTTGTGAATATAAATTCATTGGGATTAGCTATACTCCTGTCAACATGAGATTCAGCCGCAAGATGAATAACCCCATCAGGTTGATATTTATCGAAAATAGCAAACAGACTATCTGCATCAACGATATCAGCTTTTACAAATTCATAATTATTTGCATTCTCAATATCTTTTAAATTTGCTAAGTTACCTGCATAGGTAAGTTTATCAAGATTAATAATCCTATAATTTGGATATTTATTTACGAAAAGACGTACCAGATGAGAGCCAATAAATCCAGCTCCGCCGGTAATAATAATAGTTTTTGTTACATTATTCATAATTAGTTTTTGTCTAGTTGTTTTTGAAAATTCCAGGCACTAAGTGTCATTTCATCCAAAGATCTCTCTGCTTTCCAACCGAGTTCATTATTGGCAAAACTGGTATCAGCCCAAACTTGTTCGACATCTCCCTCTCGACGACCTACAATTTTATAATTTAGCTTTATTTTACTTACCTTTTCAAAAGACTTAATAACTTCAAGTACAGAATAACCGTTTCCTGTTCCAATATTAAAGGTTTCGAAATTTAACTTTGTTTTGTTATCAATCATTCTTTTTACAGCTACTACATGTGCCTTTGCCAAATCTACTACATGAATGTAATCACGAATAGGAGTGCCATCAGGAGTATTATAATCATCCCCAAACACATTCAATTGTTTCCTTATTCCTGCTGCGGTTTGAGTTATAAAAGGTAAAAGATTATTAGGAATACCTAATGGCAGTTCACCTATAAGAGATGTATGATGTGCACCCACAGGATTGAAATATCTTAAAGCAATACTTTTTATTGCTGATGAATAAACAGTATCACGAATAATATCTTCTGCAATTTGCTTTGTGTTTCCATATGGAGACAATGCTGGTTTGCGAGGGGCTTTTTCATCAACAGGGAGCTTGTCCGGTTGTCCATATACTGTACAAGAACTGGAGAAAACTATGTTTTGAATTGCATATTGCTCCATATTCTCCATAATATTGATTAGCGATCCTATATTATTGTGATAATACATCAGAGGTTTTTCAACGGATTCACCAACAGCTTTATAAGCTGCAAAATGAATTATGCCATCGATATTATTTTCTTTCTTAAAAAAATTAGAGCATGCTGTTCTATCTGCTAAATCGAATTCAAAAAAGGAAGGCCTTATACCACTAATTTTTTCTATCTTATCAAGAACTTCAATATGAGTATTTGATAAATTATCAACTATAACAACTTCAAATCCAGCTGCTTGAAGCTCAACAACGGTGTGAGATCCAATATATCCTAATCCTCCGGTAACTAATATCTTCATATAAATTATATTTGATTGACAAAGATAGTGTTTTTGTTTATCTAATCTTTGTTTAGTTTGGGGTGATAATTATCCTAATTTATACCATGCAAGTTTTACGTTTTGTCAAAACTTGGTTTAACTAGGATTTTTTTATAAATATTCTTATCAGTAAAGTTTCTTTTACTGTGCTTCGATACAATTTTGTTTTGTAGATTAATATGATTGCTTATATTCTCTTTATTTTTTTGTGGTAAAACAAATTGCTTAGGCTGTTAAGTGAAACTATATCAGTAGATTAATTATATACTAATAATACATTAATGAAATTAATTATAAAAATAATTTATTAGATATAACATTATTGAATAAAATTATGACAAAATATCATCTTAATATTTGCTTTTTTATTTTAATAATAATTTTATTCTATAACAAAATATCTATCTTTGGCAAACACAAAAGCTATTTGAGTTTATTTTATAACTAATAGTTTTATAATCATTTAAAGTAAATATTAGCAAATTAGTCATCATGATAAAGAATAATTTTACACAACGCCATAATGGTATAAGAGTTGAGCAAATTCAAGAAATGCTTGCAGCAATTGGCACTGATTCCATAGAGAGTTTAATAAATGAAACAATTCCGGAATCAATTCGGCTTAAGGAAGATATAAAACTTGATAAAGGAATTTCAGAATATGCATTTTCTCAAAAGATCAAAAACATTGCTAGTAAAAATAAGGTGTTTAACTCATACATAGGCTTAGGATATTATGATACTATTTTGCCAGCTGTCATTCAAAAGAATATTTTAGAGAATCCGGGCTGGTACACTTCTTATACTCCATATCAAGCTGAAATTTCACAAGGACGTCTTGAGGCTTTACTTAATTTCCAAACAGTTATAACTGAACTAACTGGGTTTGAACTTGCAAACTCATCACTTTTAGATGAAGCCACAGCGGGTGCAGAAGCGATGCTTTTGGCTTTTCATGCTCGTTCCAGAAAGCAAATTAAGGCAAATGTTAATGTTTTTTATGTTGATAAAAATGTTTTTCCACAAACTATCGACGTACTGAAAACCAGAGCAATACCATTGGGAATAGACTTACAGATTGCAGATTTTAATGAGTTTGAATATAATGATAAAGTATTTGGTTATATGGTTCAATATCCAAACCAATATGGCAATATTGAAAATTATAAATCTATTGTAGAAAAAGCCCATGAGAATAGTTCTGTAGTTTGTGTAGCAAGCGACCTAATGAGTTTGGCCTTACTTACTCCTCCGGCAGAATGGGGTGCGGATGTTGTTTTTGGTAACAGTCAAAGATTTGGTGTCCCAATGGGCTTTGGGGGTCCACATGCAGCATTTTTTGCTAGTTCAGAAAAATACAAAAGGAGTATTCCTGGAAGAATAATAGGAATCTCAGTAGACGCTCAAGGAAATAGAGCTTTAAGAATGGCTCTTCAAACCAGAGAACAGCATATTAAAAGAGAAAAAGCAACATCAAATATATGTACAGCACAAGCCTTATTAGCAATAATGGCTGGTATGTATGCTGTGTATCATGGTAGTAATGGCATTAAGGAAATTGCTAAAGACATTAACGATATGGCTGCCTTTATAGCTGCTGAATTGGAGAAATTAGGCTATCGACAGTTAAATAAAAACTTCTTTGATACTTTATTGATAGAATTACCTTCAAATGTTCAGATTGAAGATATTAGAGTCGAAGCTTTAAAGAATGAGATAAACCTTAGATATATCGTTGATAATAAAATTGGTATTAGTATTGGAGAAACCAAAACTATTGAGGATTTGAATATTCTTTTAAGCATTTTTGCAAAAGCAAATTCTAAAAAATATTCTAATAGCCAATCTTATCCTACAGGAGTAAAGACTTTCTCTGATAAATTTAGACGTACATCTGAATACCTTACACAAGCCGTTTTCAATACTTATCATTCAGAGACAGAAATGATGAGATATATTAAGAGGCTTGAAATTAAAGATTTATCATTAAATAGAGCAATGATACCTTTAGGGTCTTGTACTATGAAGCTAAATGCTGCAACAGAGATGATACCTATTTCATGGCCGGAATTTGGTAATATTCATCCATTTGTTCCAATGGAACAAGCTGAAGGTTTTATGGAAATGATAAATGAGCTTAAACGTGATTTAGCTATAATAACAGGTTTTGATCAAATCTCATTACAACCTAATTCCGGAGCAGCCGGAGAATACACAGGTTTAAGTGTGATAATGGCATACCATAAAAGTCGTGGTGAGGGAAACCGTAATATTTGCTTAATACCAAGTTCTGCCCATGGTACAAACCCTGCCTCAGCCGTGATGGCTGGTATGAAGGTAGTTGTGGTTAAATCTACAGACTTAGGAGAGGTTGACCTCGATGATTTAAAAGCTAAAGTTGAAGAGCATAGCAAAAACTTAGGGGCTTTAATGATAACATATCCATCTACTCATGGAGTCTTTGAGGAAGCAATTCGCGAAATTGTAAACCTTATTCATTCTCACGGAGGACAAGTATATATGGATGGTGCAAATATGAATGCTCAAGTTGGATTAACAAATCCGGGTTATATTGGTGCTGATGTTTGTCATCTTAATTTGCACAAAACCTTTGCTATTCCTCATGGTGGTGGTGGACCTGGTGTTGGTCCAATAGGTACAGCAAAACATTTGAGTCCTTTCTTGCCAACTCATACAATAGTTAAAACAGGGGGCGAGCAAGGTATTTCTGCTGTTTCATCTGCTCCTTTTGGCAGTGCTTTAGTTTTACCAATTTCATACGGATATATTAAGATGATGGGTGGTGACGGATTGAAAGAAGCAACAAAAATGGCTATTCTCAATGCCAATTATATGAAATCTAAGTTAGAGAAAAATTATAAAATCCTCTATACCGGTAAAAACAATCGAGTAGCCCACGAGCTAATATTAGATTGTAACGAATTTGATAAAACAGCAGGTGTTCCTGTAATAGATATTGCAAAACGATTAATGGATTATGGTTTTCATGCTCCAACAGTTGCCTTTCCCGTGCATGGTACACTAATGGTTGAACCAACAGAGAGTGAGCCACTCTACGAAATCGATAGGTTTATTGAAGCTATGGAATCAATACGTGAAGAAATAAGGCAAATAGAAGTGGGCAAAGCTGAAAAAGGGAATAATGTTGTTGTTAAAGCTCCACACACAATGAGTGTTGTTATGGCAGAAATATGGGATAGACCTTACAGTAGAGAGACTGCTGCTTTTCCAAGTTTTCATGTGAAAATAGACAAATACTGGCCTGCTACTTCTAAAATTGATGATGGTTATGGTGATAGAAACCTAACTTGTTCGTGTGAACCAATTGAACATTATATGTAGATGCACTTTTATAAAAAATGTTTTAACATAAAAGACGAGGCTTTTAAAGATTTTGAAACCAAAGTTTGGAATATATTAGGTAAATAATTGTTTCAAAAACAATAGTAATGTAGTGTTTAACGGTTTCTGGCAAAGACTAAATAACACTTTTTCACAATATTAAAATATTATTATGCAACTATAAAATAACTCCTTTGTCTTTGTACAAGTTTTATATATATTTGCAATATCATTTTTATATTAAATTTAACGTTAAATCAATTAAATATTAAACTATGAACAAAATTTACATTACACTTATTTTAATGGTTACTTTTACTTGGGCAACAGCTCAATCAGTTACCAAAATGGATGCAAGCGGACAAAAAAAGATTCCTGTAAGTATTCAAAAACAACAAGCTTTAAAAGCAAGTATCAAAAATTTGCATGCTGACACTAAAGGTACAGCACGTTGGTATAACTATGCTACCACAATGGACCAAGCTTTGGGAGGTATTAGTTCTTTATCTATGACTTATCTTTTCCCTGATACTATGATTACTGCTAAATATGGTACTTCTTATGGTGGACCATGGATGCATAATGCAGGTGTGGTATTAGACCCAAAATCAGCTTGGTTTCAGTCTTCTACAGAATACAATATTACTAATGCTGACAACTACACTTTAGATTCAATTGGAATTCTTTGTAGCTATAAAAGAAATACAGCTTCTACTGTAGTTGATACTTTAATAGTAGAATTTGTACCTGGTAGTAGTACTGATTTACCAGTTTACTATTTTACAGGAATGGCTGCTAATTATTTTTCTGACACGGTACGTTTTGCAGCTTTGACACATACTAATGGTATGTTGGATGCACCTTCTAAAACTATTGTAAAAGTGCCTTTAACTGAAGCTGATACTGTATCAATTTCCGGTGGATGGAATTATATCCTTGTTGGAGCTCCTTCTCCTATTGCTGTTAATGCCGGTGAAAACGTAGCTATTGCCTATCAATTTGTCCCAGGTTATACTTATACTCAAACTGATACATTGAATAATATGAACTATTTCACTATGGCTTCTTATGAAGAGCAAGGTGATAATACTTTCCCAACTTATGCACCAGGTGATTACAACTCTTCTTCTATTACTGAAGATGATTCTAGATTTAATCCTAATAGTGGATGGTATGGTTTTTATATTCCTGAATGGGCTTATACTCAAGGATATGGATTCGAAAATCACTTAGTAGATTTTATGTTGTCTGTTAATGTTGGAGTAAATGCTGCAGAAGAAAATATTATTTCTGTTTCTCAAAACTTTCCAAATCCATTTAATGGAACTACTGCTATTACTTATAATTTAACAAAAGCTTCTAATGTAAACGTTAGTGTTTATAATGTAGCCGGTGCTCAGATTATGAATGTATCTGAAGGACTTAAAACTGCAGGTAAGCACAAAGTACAATTAGACGCATCTAATTTACCAGCAGGTATTTATTACTATACTTTTACTGCTGATAATTACAGTGTAACTAAGAAAATGATTGTGTATTAATACATCACAATAGATATAATAAAGAGGCTGCTATTTTTATAGTAGCCTCTTTTTTTATGTACTCTATTTATTTCACTTAATGCATATTCATTATATACAAAAGCAATAAATATAGGAAAATTTATATAATTGTAAGAATACAAACCTTTTACTTAATCGACAGGATTATTTGTGAATAATCCTGATTAAAGAAGAATACCAATGACAAATTCAGATTATATTCTAATTGCTAACACTTAAAATGTTACCATCATAATAGGTATTATAGCGTTTTAAAGGTATTGTTGCCGGGCCCTTTATAACACTACCATCTAAAATGCCAAATTGGCTAGTACAATTGCTGTCAGAACATGTTAAACCAGAGGGGTCCATTACTATTCTAGAGGCAGCATCAAATGGATCATAGGGGCAGGCTCTATCGTATGCTACAAACTCATCTACTGAAATACGATAAATTAATATACCTTTATAACCTCCGGTCAAATAAACCCATCCTCCAATAGTGTTTAATTCAATATACATTGTGGAATTAATATCAAGATATAGATTTACCGGAACCTCCGGAATACTATCATGTTTTTGCTTTTCTCCACACGACCATGTGCTTGCAATTAATAAAAATACAATAACACTTAAACTAAGATATTTCAATGTCTTCATATTATATAAATTATTCTATAGAGTTTAGAATCAAAAAAATAATTATTTTTATTAATTAACTTGCTTAAAAATAATAATTTTACAGAACTCTGGAATTATTTAACGTTACAAAAGTAATAATATTAGAGCATTGAATTATTTATATAAAAAGCATTGAAAAATAAAATATTTTTGTATTTTTTAAGTTAGGTATAAACTGAAGATTCAGATATATATAAACCATTGAATTTGCGAAAGATATATAGAATACTTTTTATAGGCTTAATGATAAGTCTCATAGCGAGCTCTTGTTCTACAAAAAAGAACAAGTGGAATAGGCGAGTATATCATAATCTCACCGCTCATTATAATGCGTATTTCAATGGAGTGGAGGCGCTTAAGGAGGCAAAAGAAAGTATAGCAGAAGCACATAAAGATGACTATACTCAAGTGTTGGATGTATTCCAATTGGGAACAAAAGATGCAGCTATGGCTTCAGCAGCAAATTTAGATAGAGCAATAATGAAAGCCTCGCTTGTAATCCACAAACACAGTATGTATTTTAGAAAAAAGGAGCAGGTAAAATGGGTGTATTACAGCTATTTACTTATGGCACAAGCGCGATTCTATAAACAAGAATATGGCACGTCAAAGCAGATACTAAGATATATTGTTACAAAATATCCCAAAGAAAAAGTAAAACAAGATGCGTTATTGTGGATTGCCTTAATAGAAAGTACTACAGGAAATTATGAGAATGCTATTTCGCAGCTTGATGCTATAAGAAGTAAAATAAGTAGTGGCCAAGTTAGTAAAGAGTCTTATAGAATGCTCCCAAAAGTATACGCCGATGCTTATATTAGACAAAAAAATTATGATGCGGCAATTCCATATTTGATAAAAGCGATTAATAGAGCAAATAAAAAAACGGAGAAAGCACGACTTCTTTTTATTTCAGGACAAATTCAGCAACTAAGAGGAAATAGTGATGCTGCAATTGCTTATTATCTAAAAGTATTAAAGAAAAATCCTTCTTATGAAATGGATTTTAATGCTAGAATGAATATGGCTAAAAGTTATGAAGGTGGCGATTCTAAAGTATTGGTAAAGAAGCTAAATAAAATGCTTAAAGATGTTAAAAATAAAGAATATCAAGACCAAATATATTTTGTTTTAGCCGAAATTGCATTAAAAGATAAAGATAAACCTACTGCTATTAATTATCTGGAGATGTCTGTAAAAACTAGCGTAAATAATAATAAGCAAAAAGCATTCAGTGCTTTGAAACTTGCAAAAATATACTTTCAAGATGAAAAGTATAAAAATGCACAGGCGTATTATGATAGTACTATAATGTTTTTGCCTAAAGATTACCCTGATTACTCAAAATTAAATGAAAGAAAGATTATACTTACCGAATTAGTAAATAATCTAATAATTATTCAAACAGAAGACAGCCTTCAGAGATTGGCAAATATGTCTGCCTCTAAAAGAAATAAATTAATTGATAGCTATATACAAGCAGAAATTGAGGCCGAAAGAAAGAAAGCTGCTGAAGAAAGAGAACGCCAAGAACAATTACAATTTGCACTTCAGAACAAACAGGAAGAAACACAACTAAAATCTGTTACTGATAAAAGTGCTCCTAAATGGTATTTCTACAATTCTAGCTCTGTAAGTAATGGGCATACTGAGTTTATGGCAAAATGGGGACAACGCAAACTTACTGATAATTGGAGACTAAGTGATAAAGAAATAGTCAGTTTTGACAATGCCGATAAAGACACTAATGACAGTGATTCAAATCAAGTTGATGGCAAAATAGCTAATAAGAGTAATAAAATTAACGATAGAAAGAAAAGAGAATATTACTTACAGAATATTCCTTTAACAAAGCAGATGATGGACTCTTCTAATGCTAGAGTTGAAAAAGCAATTTTTAATGCTGCAATAATTTACAAAGAAAAACTTCTTAATAACTCTAAGGCTATTGAAATGTTTGATGAGCTGCAAAGAAGATTTTTAAAAAGTAAATACACCGATCAAGTATATTATAATATGTATAGAATCTATATGGTAGAAGGCAATAAGGGTGATGCAAATTTCTATCGCAAAAAGCTGATAAAAGAATATCCCAATAGTGACTATGCAAAGATATTGTTAGACCCTGATTATTTCAAAAAGCTTCAAGAACAAGCAAATAGGGTGCTAATGAAATACAAATCGACATACCAATTATATATCAATAAACAGTATGAGCAAGTGCAAAGAAATTGTGCAGATGCTAAAACTCAATTTCCTAATAACAAAAAGGAATTGTCAAAGTTTGAAATGTTAAATGCTTTATGTGTTGGTGCAAAAAGAGATACGGCTGCATTTATAGCTGCACTTCAAGTGGTTGTAAATGATTATCCCGATAGTGAGGTAAAACCTAAAGCTGAAGAAATGATTGCATTATTAAATTCTTCTCAAAATAAAAGTAACAAAAAAGGGAAACAGACGGCAAACAAAGAAGAAATTAAGGAAAGTAAAAAATCTATTTTTGTTTATAATCCTGACGAAATACATATGTTTTTGGTTTTAGCTGATAAAAGAAATGTGAAGATAAGTGAGCTCAAAAATAGATTATCAGATCATAATAAAAAATACTTTGGTACAGAACATCTCACAGTATCAGCTATTCCTATAAATGCAAATATCCTTTTGATTGGTGTTAGTAATTTTAAAAATAAGGAAAAGGCAATGGAATATTTAAATACTGCCAAACGTAACAGCTTGCTTTATGTAATGCTTAAGAAAAATGGAGGCAACTTCTTTATTATTTCAGAAGGTAATTATGCAAGGTTATATAAATCAAAAGACTTAGATGGATATAGAGAATTTTATGATGAAAAATATCCTAAAGGGAAATAATACTTTTTTAGAACTCACTTGGTATAAGTGAATCAATAATTAGTATATTTGTAAAAATTTAAACCAATAAGCGTGAATAACAGTTTAGTAATAATACCAACCTTTAATGAAAAGGAAAATATTGAAGCTATAATTAGAAAAGTATTTTCTCTTGATAAAGAATTTGATATTTTAATCGTAGAAGACAATTCTCCTGACGGAACAGCTGCTATTGTAAAGAAACTAATTACGGAATTTCCTGATCGTCTTTTTATTGAAGAACGCACTGGAAAACTAGGATTAGGTACGGCATACATACATGGTTTTAAATGGGCTTTAAACAATGGTTATGATTTTATCTTTGAAATGGATGCAGATTTTTCTCATAATCCAGAAGACCTAATTAGGCTCTATGAAGCTACATCTACTGAGGGAGTGGATGCTGCAATTGGTTCAAGATATATCACCGGAGTAAACGTTGTTAATTGGCCAATAGGCAGAGTGCTAATGTCTTATTACGCTTCTGCTTATGTTAGAATAGTTACAGGTTTGAAGACCAGAGATACCACAGCAGGGTTTATGTGCTATAGAGCTGACGTGCTTAGAAATATAGGACTCGACAATATTAGATTTACCGGCTATGCTTTTCAGATTGAAATGAAATATACTGCCATAAAAATGGGCTATAATGTTGTAGAAGTGCCAATTATATTTACTGATAGAACATTGGGAACAAGTAAAATGAGTGGTTCAATTTTTAAGGAAGCTGTTTTTGGTGTTTTAAAATTGCGTTTAAAAAAAATACCTAAACGTAAGAACTAATATTTTCATGGATCCAACTGAAAGTAATTGGCTAATACTCTATTTACAATTAAGACTCGATTTTTCTTTACCAAAACAGGAGGGAGAAGTTTGGACGACATCAAAAAAGATATATAGCTACCTTCAACCAACGGGAATTATTTATGGTCATCCTATTGAATTACCTAAGGAGATCAAAATTGACTTTAGTCAGTGGCCGGTAAAAGAAAGACTAGAAGTTATTTTTTTAGAAAGTTTAATTTCTGCCTATTTATTTGAAAATGACATTGAAGTAGATAATATAGATAGTCTTCATAATGCCGTGAAAGAGATAGTTGACTTTTATGAATCAACATTTCCGGAGTATTTAAAGAAGGGTATATTTGAGCCTAAGGCAAAGAATGATGAACAACAATTAGAACGTATTCTTCGGAAGAGAATTACCGTTAAGCCGGAATGGAATGCTGAATTTTGGAGAGGTTTCTTTCATAATATTCTTCTGTTTCTTGATGTAATAGTTTTTGTTGAGTTCAACAAGGCTAAGAAGGCAAATAAAAAATTTGATACTAAAAGTAGAATTATTGAATTACAGCAAAATATTATTCAATTACTTTCGGTAATTATTAATCTTGATGAAGAAAAAAACAGTAATAATGCTAACTTTCTTGGTTTTTTTATTGATTCAACTATACTTGATAAAAAAGAAAAAGATAAAGCTCGTGACACAATAACACACCCTGAAATAGAGAAAATTTTTGAATTCCTTAGCAATTCTCCATGGATAATAAAGAAGTATTATCTTGAGTTGGCAATACTAAGTATATGGGCTGATAACCATGTGAAATTAGCTGAAAAAGACTTCATTGATAATTTATCTAAAAAACTTGATATTAAAGATCTCGACTTTGAAGAATCTACTTACGCTGTGGAATCATTTGTGTTGCTACACTGGCAACAAGTTCATTATCTGCAATCAAAGCAAAACTATCTAATTTTGAGTAAAAGAATTACTCGGCGAATGCTTGCAATTAGCAAAAAGTATGGGAACCAGATAAAACTTGAAATTGAAGAAAATAAGGAGTTAGTAGAGTTATTAAAGTTATCGCAAAAAAGGCCACTAAGTATTGAAGAAAAGGAAATGGTACGTTCCCAGCTAATAGACGTTTTAAAGACAGTTCCTGTATTTGTAATTTTGGCACTGCCAATGGCTTTTCTCACTGTCCCTATTCTAATGAAAATACTTCCTAAAAACTTATTCCCTTCTAGCTTTGACCCCAACAGATTAACTTCGCCAATGGGAAAGAATTACATTGAGGAATAGATAAATATTAATGATACTATTTAAGCTTTCTTTTTTTTATTTTCTTTCTAAAAGAAGAAATTGTCAATATTGATTGTAGAATAATTGATATTGCTGGTTTAGGATTCTGAAAAATCTCATCAATAAATCTAGTCTTAATTGCATCAAAAGAATAATACTCTTTAATTTCATCAATATTATCATTTAAACATTCTTCATTATCATCACTTTGTTTACTTATACGATCTATTTCTTTATTCAAATCAGAAAAGTTCTCTATTTCACCAATTTCACTTTCCTTATTAATATTTTTAAATTTGAATTCTGAAATGATATTTTTCTGTATAGGGTTATAAATCAGAGATTTTCTGAATATGTAGATAAATAAACTTAAAAGTAAATAGAACCCGCTAACTATTAATGAGGCAGTAGATGATTTACCCACATAATCAGTATACCATTGAATAAAGGAATATGAAATAAAGAATGTGAAAAATAAAAGTGTAAAGGCAATTAAGAAACCCATTACCATTGGTGGAATAAGTTGGCCTATTTTCTTAATAGTAAGCAAACTTATCAAATCCACTTTGCTGTTTAAATAAGCTTTTATTTGTTTTGGCAAATCATCAAACGGATTTGCCTCATTATAATCACTCATATACAATTATTTAGTGGTCTCGGTCTCGTCTACATTAATATCGGCGGCAATTTCTTCGCTTTTGTCTACCAGATTTTCAGCTTTAGAAACAACTTTGTCAAGGATATCATCAACTTTATCCATAATGTCTTCTTCAAAATCTTGCATTTTTTGTCTTACTTTTTCACGAGTTTGCTCTCCTTTTTCTGGTGCTAATAGCATACCAACAGCAACACCAATAGCAGCTCCGGCAACAGCTCCTCCTATTAGTGCCAGAACAGTATTTTTTGATTCATTACTCATAATATTTAGTTTTATTAATTATTAATAAAGTATATTTAAGTTATTCAGAAATAATATTTTTGTCATTCAAAGATGCTTTAACGTAAATTTTTATAAAAAGTTATAGCATATTATTGTTTGTCAAATAATTCTGAAAACAATAGCCGCAAGTTACACTATTTACCCAAAATAGCCGCAATACCGGGAAGTGTTTTACCTTCTAAATATTCTAACATGGCACCACCGCCAGTACTTACATAAGTGAGCATATCGGCAAGATCGTATTTATTGATAGCAGCAACAGAATCACCACCTCCTATAGCAGTAAAAGCTCCTCCTGCACTAGCTGCTGAAACAGCAATAGCTACGGCTTTTGTCCCTTTGGCAAAATTATCCATCTCAAATACACCCATTGGGCCATTCCACAAAATCATTCGACTATTTATTACCGCTTGAACAAATTTCTGAGTACTCTTAGGCCCAATATCTAATCCCATCCAGCCATCAGGAATTTTATTTGCGTCAACAGTCTTTTTGTTGGCATCATTATCAAATTTATCAGCAATAACTACATCAAAAGGAAGATAAATATTAATTCCTGCCTGAATCATTTCATCTAGAATTTCTTTTGCTAAATCTAATTTATCCTCTTCATAAAGAGAACTTCCAATATTACCTCCCAATGCTTTTATAAAAGTAAAACTCATCCCTCCTCCAATAATCATATTATCGACCTTTGGAATCAAGTTTTGAATAATGTCAATTTTTGATGAAACTTTAGCACCTCCAATTACAGCCGTGTAGGGAGTTTCTTTAGTTTTTAAAGCACGTTCCAGGTTGATAATTTCATGCTCCATTAATAAGCCAAAATACTTCTCTGTGGGGAAGAAATCAGCAATAACTGCTGTGGATGCATGACGTCTGTGAGCTGTTCCAAAAGCATCATTAATATAAATATCTGCCATTGAAGCCAATGTCCTAGCTAACTTTTCATCACCTTTTGTTTCACCTGCGGAGAATCTCAAATTTTCTAACAACATTACTTCTCCTGATTTTAGATTTTTAGCTGCAGACAATACTTTATCAGTGAGAATTTCAGAGATAAACACAATATTTCGACCAAGTTTCTTTGTTAATTCTTTCGCTACAGGTGCTAATGAAAATTCAGGCTTAAATTCACCCTTTGGCCTTCCTAAATGAGACATTAAGATAACAGCAGCGCCATCATTCAATAGTTTTTCTATTGTAGGCATTGCACCTCGTATCCTTGTGTCATCAGTGATTTCAAAATTACTATCTAAAGGAACATTAAAGTCTACCCTTACAATCACTTTCTTATTTGAAAAATTAATATCTTTTATTGACTTCATAATCTAGTATATCAGTTTATTTATAAACATATAGAATCTAAAAGATGCAAATTTAATGATTTTAATATTATACCTCAGTAGTGCTTGCAAGAAAATTGGTAATTTTTTATAAATGGAATATTTTAAAATTGATTTTTTTGAGTTTGTTGATTTTTATTGCCGGCACTAAATATATTTTAGCTTGTATTATTCACTATTATTATTATCGTGTTTACGTGTTTACAAAAGAAGGTTTTTCTGTATTGCATCCTGTTATTCATACAATTAGTATGAATAATGTGGGCTAAAAGGTTCTAAAATGGATTTTATCAATAAATAAAGATAAAAAAAGAACTCTTTTTTTTATTTTGAATTAATAAAACTTTTATTTTTGGCAAATAAACAAATATCTATAATATTATGAATATACCAGAAAATTTAAAGTACACCAAAGATCATGAATGGATTCGTATAGAAGGTGACGAAGCTTATGTTGGAATAACTGAGTTTGCAGCCCACGAATTGGGTGATATTGTTTTTATTGAGGTAGAGACTCTTGAAGAATCTCTTGATATGGAAGTAGATTTTGGAAGCATTGAAGCTGTTAAAACTGTTTCTGAATTATTTATGCCTGTATCAGGTACAGTATTAGAATTCAATGCTGTTCTTGAAGACTCACCTGAGACTGTTAATCAAGATCCTTATGGTGATGGTTGGATTATCAAAATTAGTGTTAGTGATATGTCAGAAGTTGACCAATTACTTACTCCTGAAGAATACAAAGAATTGATAGGATAGCATTAATAATAGGGTACTTAGCTTATATATGCTAAATACCCTATGTTTTTTATGATAAAAAGGATAACTAATTACCTTGCAGTAATATGGAGTCTTATGATTCTTATTATTGTATTTATTCCCGGTGATAAAATTCCAATCCAGAGTGATTGGGTAGACTTGTTTCAAATAGACAAAGTTATACATATATTGTTATTTGCTCCCTTTTCATTTATATGGTTATTAAAATATCAACTTTCAAAATCTCTTAATTCAAAAACCATTTATATAATTTTATTATTTGGTATTCTTCTGGCGTTTTTAACGGAAGTTATTCAATATTATTTTATTAGGGGTAGGAACGGAAATATTTATGATGCTATAGCTGATATATTAGGTGTATTTTTAGGTTTAATTGTTTTTAAAGAGATTAGAAAAAAACATATTTGGCTTTTTTTTTCTAATTTTTAAATTAAGTATAGTTTTATAGAATATTATTATTATTTTAGCGTTCTTAAAGTTGAACAACGTATATAATGTATTAAAATATTGATATTATGGAAGTTAAAAAATCTGAAAGGGCAAATTTAGAAAAAGGAAGGACAACTTTTACATTGGTTGGACTTGTAATCACACTTGCTCTTGTTTGGTTTTCTTTTGAATATAAAACTTATGACGTAGAGAAAATAGAAATTCAGCAAAATATGATGCTTGATGATGAAGAGGATGTTGTTTTACAAACTGAACGTCAAGAGACCCCTCCCCCTCCTCCTCCTCCTCAACAAACTACTGTTCTTGAAATAGTAGAAGATAATATTGATGTTGACGATAATTTAGAGATTGATGCTGAAACTGATGACGAAGAAGAAATCGAAGAGCAAACATTTACTGAAGAAGATGAAGGTGAAGCTCAGGAGGAAGAGATTTTTGTTTTTGTTGAGGATCAACCTGGTTACCCTGGAGGTGACGAAGCACGTTTAAATTATTTAAGGGAGAATATCAAATATCCTGAAATGGCAAAGGAAAGTGGTATTCAAGGAACTGTTTATGTAACTTTTGTTGTTGAAAAAGATGGCAGTATCTCTAACGTTAAAGTTCTTCGTGGTATTGGCGGAGGATGTGATGAGGAAGCTGTTAGAGTTATAAAGGGAATGCCTAGATGGAAGCCTGGTAAACAAAGGGGACGTCCGGTTAGAGCTCAGTTTAATATGCCAATTAGATTTATCCTAGCAGGATAGTTTTAAATAAAATATTATTATAAGGCTATTTACATCGTAAATAGCCTTTTTTATTTTAATCTTAGAGATAAAATTAAATAATATTTCCAAATATAATATTTTTAAGTTTATAAATTACATTGAGCTAATGCAACCTTTATACAAAAAACAGTACTTTTGTAATATATACATAGATAATACATTAAACATTCTATTAGTAGGACTTTGAAATCATATATATTATTAGCAGTAGTTGTAGGAATGGCCATTAATATGTCTTGGGGACAGGGTCTTTCCCCTACTGCTTTCCCTAGCGATTTTGATGATAGCCCCAGAGGTTTGAAATCAATGAGAATAATGTTCTATAACTGTGAGAATCTCTTTGACCCGGCAGATGATAGCTTGAAATTTGATGAGAGTTTTACTCCTGAAGGAAATAATCATTGGTCAAAGAGTAAATATTGGACAAAACAAAAACATATTGCTAAGGTTATTAGTGCTTTAGGAGGTTGGGAAATACCTGCCATTGTTGGACTATGTGAAGTGGAAAATAAACATGTGCTAATAAATCTTGCTTATAACACAAATTTAAAAAAATATAAATACGGGATCGTTCATCACGAATCACCAGACAGGAGAGGAATAGATGTGGCATTATTGTATCAAAAAAAGAAATTTACAGTATTGTCTGATACTGCCTACAATGTTTTTTTTCCTTTTGATACTGCCGGTAGAACAAGAGATATTTTATATGTAAAAGGAATAGCACTAAATACCGATACGCTTCATATATTTGTTACTCACTGGCCATCAAAATATGGCGGGGCCTTTATTACGATTCCAAAAAGAAAATATGTAGCAATGAAAATCAGATCATACTCTGATGCTATTCTTAAAGAGAATTCCAATGCACATATAATTATTATGGGGGACTTTAATGATACTCCTATAGATGAAAGTGTAACTCAGGGGTTGAAAGCAAAATCTCCTGAGAATTATAAAAAAGGTGATCTTGTTAATTTAATGTATCCATTAAGTAATGGAATTAGAGGAACACATTTTTATGCCGGTCCAACAGGAAATGAATGGTCTGTGCTGGACCAAATGGTAGTAAGTACTTCTTTACTAGATTCTAATTCTACCCTCTATATTAAAAACTATAGAGCACATATTTTCTCTGCCGGTTTTCTTCTTGAACAAAATGATAAAGGAATAATAGTTACAAATAGAACTTTTATAGGGATGAAATATCATGGAGGCTATAGCGATCACTTACCTGTTTATCTTGATATTGAAAAGAAAAATTAATATAAGATTATTACTTTGTTTTATTATTTAATGTAAACACATAAGATATAATATTTGCTCCCATTTTTAATGCATCTTGATGTTTTACAGGTGAATCATTATGTACTTCATAGTCTTCCCATCCATCACCTAAGTCGCATTGGTAATCATAAAAACAAACGAGCCGTCCTTTATATATTATTCCAAATCCTTGTGCCGGTTTACCATCATGTTCATGAATTTTTGGTAAGCCGTTATTGAAATCATACTTCTGATGGTAAATAGGATGTGAGAATGCTAATTCAACAAAATTTAAGTTTGGGAATACTTTTTTCATTTGTGGTCTGATAAACTTGTCTAATCCGTAATTATCAGAGATATGCAAAAAACCTCCTGCTACTAAATAATTTCTAAGATTCTCAGCTTCAGAGGGTGAGAATTCAATATTTCCATGACCAGTAATATGAACAAAAGGATAATTATAAATCTCATTACTACCTACTTCTACCGTTGGAATATCCTCACTTATATTTGTCCCTAATTCCTTGTTGCAAAATCTTACCAAATTAGGAAGAGAAGTAGGGTTGGCGTACCAATCACCACCTCCTCTGTATTTCAAAAGAGCGATTTGTACACTTGGTTTTGTAGCAGAAGAAACTAACAAAAGCAAAAAAAGTGCAATTCCTAAGATTATATTTTTAATCAAATTGGCATTCATATTATTAAATGTTTACAAAATGAATTGTGTTACAAGCCACAATTGCTGCAGTTTCTGTTCTAAGCCGTTGATTTCCCATTTTTACAGGAATAAATCCCTTTTCAATACATTTTTCTACTTCTTGAGGTGAAAAATCACCTTCTGGTCCTATTAAAATACAAACATCGTTCATAGCAGAATAAGCATTCTTCAGTTCCAATTGATTTTCATCAATAAGGTGAGCAACATACTTCTTTCCTTTAATATTAGAATTAAGAAAGTCATCAAGTTTTTGCGCCTCATTTAGTATAGGATGATATGCTTTTAGTGATTGTTTCATTGCTGCAGTAATCACTTTTGTGCTTCGTTCAATCTTTAATTCTCTACGCTCAGAATGTGAGGTGATTATAGGAGTAATTTCGTCAATGCCAATTTCAGTTGCCTTTTCTAAGAACCACTCAAAACGTTTAATGTTTTTTGTTGGAGATATGGCAATATGGATATAAAAATTTCTTTTACCATAATTCACAATATATTCGTCAATTTGTAGAACACACTCTCGTTTTGTAATAAGAAAAATGCTACAGTTAAACCAATTTCCAAGTCCATCAGTAGCACTAACCTTATCTCCAATTTGGAGTCGAAGCACTTTTATGGCATGACGAGCCTCATTCTCACTAAGACGGATCTTAGAAGATTTGTTATCAATAAATTGGGTGTTATCTATATAGAAGAGATGCATAAAATGATTTAAAGCACAAAGATAAAAAAATACTTATGGTATCACCCCGTCATAAACATTAATATTATTTAATAAATTATATCGATAAAAAATTGTAATTTTGAGCCCAATTTATCAATTATGGAGCAAAAAGAGTTTTCACTTCAATACAACTGCTATAAAGACTCTTCAGAAATGGAGTCAAGTGATGCAGAATTACTAGCCAAGGCTCGTCAGGCAGTAAAAACATCATATTCACCTTATTCAAATTTTGCTGTTGGTGCTGCAGTAAAACTATCTAACGGAGAGATTGTTACGGGTAGTAATCAAGAAAATGCAGCTTATCCTTCCGGACTTTGTGCTGAAAGGGTTGCTATGTTTGCAGCAGCAGCTAAGTTTCCCAATGAATCAATGGTATCCATTGCAATAGCAATAGAATCACCTCATCACGATACCGAGGGACCAATTGCTCCATGTGGTGCTTGTCGTCAGGTGATGATTGAATATGAGCATTTACACCATCAACATATGAATGTAATTATGGATGCCGAAAATGGTAATGTTGTGAAGGTAAATAAAGCTAGTGATTTATTACCTTTTGATTTTCATGCTGATCATTTAAAAAAGTAATTAATATGTTTAAAAATTCTATCTTATTTTTGATGTCTGCATTAGTGTTGATGTCAATGAGTTCTGATAAAAGAGCTTATCAATATTACAACAATCAAGGAAAAGTTGTAAAATTCAATCAATTAGTTAAAAAAATAAAAGATGCCGACATAATAATGTTTGGTGAACTACATAATAATGCTATCTCGCATTGGATGGAGTACGAATTAGTGAAAGCTCTTTATGCAGAAAGAGGCGATAAATTAATACTTGGTGCCGAAATGTATGAGTCTGATCAACAATTACTTGTTGATGAATATATTAGTGGAAAAGTAAAGTATAAGTATTTTAAAGAACAAGCCAGACTTTGGCCAAATGACAAAACAGATTATCATCCTATTTTGGCTTATGCTCAAGAAAATAAAATTCCATTTATTGCTACAAATATTCCACGCCGTTATGCCGCAATAGTAAATAATGGTGGTTTTGAAAGCTTGGATAGTATCTCTAATGAAGCTAAGAAGTATATCGCTCCAATGCCAATAAAATATGATGCAGAATTAGCTTGCTATAAAAATATGCTTTCAATGATGGGAGGACATGTTCCTGCAAGCATGAAGAATATTGCTAAAGCACAGGCTATGAAAGATGCTACTATGGCTTATTTTATTCTTAAGAATTGGAGAAGTGGAGAGTGTTTCTTTCATTTCAATGGTGGTTATCATTCAGCAAATTACGAAAGTATAGTCTGGTATTTAAAACAAGCAAATCCTGATCTTAAGATAGTAACAATTGCTACAACTGAACAGGAAAATGTTAATAATATTGATAAAGAAAGTCTAAAAGAAGCGGATTTTATTCTTGTAGTAAACGAGAATGTAACAAAAACATATTAATATAATAATCTAAGTATTCCTCATACCTATAATCTTTAAAATTATGAAGAAATTTTTTATACTAAGCATAATTCTTGCTTTAAATACTGTCCTTTGGGCACAGAACAATACAACAAAAGATACTATACAAGGATATCATTTTACTGATGTGATTGATATTCCCCATACAGATATTAGGAATCAATATCGCTCAGGAACATGTTGGAGCTTTAGCGGACTTGCTTTAATTGAAGCAGAGATGATTCGAAAGGGAAAACCGAATACCGACTTATCAGAAATGTTTGTTGTTCATCATTCTTATTACGATAAGTCTTTAAAATATGTTCGTATGCATGGTGAACTAAACTTCGGTGGAGGTGGAGCCTTCAACGATGTTACTGATGTTATGCGCGATTATGGTATGGTTCCAGAAGAGGTGTACACCGGCTTGCAATATGATGAGCCTAAACATGTACACGGTGAAATGGATGCTTTGTTAAAAGCAATGGTAAATACAATTATTAAAGATAAAAATCGAAAACTAACTCCAGTATGGCCAAAAGCTATTGAGGCTGTATTAGATGTTTATTTAGGAGAGATTCCTGAGACATTTACATACAAAGGTAAAGAATATACTCCAAAAACATTCCTTTCTGACTATATGGATATCAATCCTGATGATTATATTATGTTAACATCTTATACTCATCATCCTTTCTACAAATCTTTTGCCTTAGAGGTTCAAGATAACTGGCGATATGGTCAGGTTTATAATGTTCCCTTAGATGATTTTATGAAAACTATTGATGAAAATTTGGAAGCCGGATATACAATAGCCTGGGCTGCTGATGTTAGTGAAAAAGGTTTCTCCTGGAAAAATGGTGTAGCTGTTGTGCCTGAAGATGAAATTAAAAATATGAATGATTTGGAGCAAGCTAAATGGGAAAAATTATCAGCTAAGGAAAAACGCAGCCAACTTTATTCCTTTGATGGCCCTCATACCGAGAAAACTATTACTCAAGAGTTAAGACAAAAAGCTTTTGATAATTATCAAACTACTGATGACCATGGTATGTTGATAGTTGGAACAGCGAAAGACCAAAATGGAAATTTATACTATAAAATTAAAAACTCTTGGGGTACTGATCAAAAGTATGATGGATATTTTTATGCTTCAAAAGCTTTTGTGGCATACAAAACAATGTCTATAATGATAAATAAAGCTAGTTTAAATAAAGCATTAAGCAAAAAATTAGATATTTAGCATGTTTGAAGACAGAACAAAACGAACTGAAGTATCAAGTTTAGGAGAATTTGGACTAATTGATTATCTTACTAAAGATATAAATTTATTTAATGATTCCACAGAATATGGTATAGGCGATGATGCTGCAGTGATAAATCCTCAGGGCAAGAAAGTACTTATCAGTACAGACCTACTTGTGGAAGGTGTTCATTTTGATCTTACTTATAGTCCTCTTAAACATCTTGGTTATAAATCTGTTATTGTTAACTTATCCGATATAGCAGCCATGAATGCCATTCCTACTCAGATAACTGTAAGCTTGGCTTTGAGTAATCGTTTTAGCGTGGAGGCAATAGAAGAGATTTATAAAGGTATAAAGCTAGCATGTAAGCAATATAATGTAGATTTGATAGGTGGTGATACTACCACTTCAAAAAGTGGGCTGATGATATCTATTACAGTTTTAGGTTTGGCTGAAGAAAAGGATATTGTTTATAGAAAAGGAGCTAAGGCTGGAGATTTGCTTTGTGTCAGTGGAGATCTTGGAGCTGCTTATGCCGGACTTTTGGTGATGGAGAGAGAGAAGAGCGAATTTATAGCAAATCCTAATATGCAACCCCAACTCGAAGGTTTAGATTATATTTTGGAAAGATTACTTAAACCCGAAGCTAGAGTTGATATGGTAAATATTTTCAAAGAAATTGGGGTGAAGCCTACTTCCATGATGGACATTAGTGATGGTCTTGGATCAGAGATTAAACATATCTGCAAGCAATCAGATGTGGGTTGCTCTGTATATGAAGACAAGATTCCTATCGACCAGCAAGCTTGGGATATGGCGCGAGAATTTAAAATGGACCCTACTAATCTGACTTTGAATGGGGGAGAAGATTATGAGCTGCTTTTTACAATATCTCAAGACGATTATGAAAAAGTTAAAGGTGTTAACGAAATAATTATTATTGGTTATATGACTGAGCCTGAGGCTGGAATTAATTTAATTACCAAAAATAATGTTTCTGCCCCAATAAAAGCACAAGGATGGGATGGGCTAGTTGATTCTAACGAAGAATAGAGTATGCAGGTCAAAGAAATTAGAGCGTTATTGAACAAAGATTTGCAATTGGAATTGAAACAAAAATATTCCATTAATTCAATAGTGCTTTATGTTTTCTCAACTGTTTTTGTTGCTTATCTTTCATTTCAAGGAGATATAGAACCACGATCATGGAATGTAATGTTTTGGATAATATTACTTTTTGCAGCTGTTAATGCAGCATCAAAAAGCTTTGTCCAAGAGCACCCTTCACGACATCTGTATTACTATACTCTTGCAGCGCCACAGTCAGTTATTATTGCTAAAATTATTTACAATAGCATATTGATGGTGTTAATTGCTGTTGTCACATTCGTTATTTTTCAACTTTTCTTGGGAAATTTGATAATTGGGACTGCATTATTTATTGTGGGGTTAATATTAGGAGCCTTAGGTTTTGCATCTACATTAACAATGGTAGCAGCAATATCTTCAAGATCTGATAATAACTTTGCTTTAATGGCAATTCTTAGTTTTCCATTAATGCTGCCATTTCTTTTAAGCTTGATGAAGATTTCTAATATTGCTTTAAAAACTTCTACGATTGACCTAGAGGCATTGCAACTCTTAGGCTTTGTATTTGGACTTAATATAATAGTTATTATGTTATCCTATATTTTATTTCCATATCTTTGGAGAGATTAGTATTAATACTTAAATGATTGATAATGAGAAATTATTGGTGGAAAATCCTATCTATTCTTCTGTTGTTATATGCAATAATAGCAGGGTTTACGATTGATATTCCCAATACAAATATTGGAGATACATTGCGTAATGTATTCTATCATGTAGGCATGTGGTTTGCTATGCTTGCAATAATGACTGTGTCTTTTATCAATAGTATAAAATTTATATCAAAGGGTGAAATACAATATGATACCAAAGCTAAAGAAGGAGTTTTGGTTGGAGTTTTTTTTGGATTACTTGGGATAATAACCGGTATGGTTTGGGCTACTTTTACTTGGGGAGAACCTTGGGCTAACGACCCTCATCTTAACGGTGCAGCAGTAAGCCTTTTAGTGTATTTTGCATATCTTATTCTACGCTCAGCAATTCAAGATGAAGAAAAACGAGCTCGTATTTCTGCTGTGTATAATATCTTTGCCTTTGTAATTTTGATAGTTTTTGTTGGAGTATTACCACGTTTATCTACTGATACTCTTCATCCGGGTAGCGGTGATGGAAATCCCGCTTTTGGTGATATGGATGCCCAAATGCGTTATGTCTTTTATCCTGCTATTATTGGGTGGATATTACTAAGTATGTGGGTGTTAGAATTGAGAATTAGGTATAGAAAAATAGAAAATTATTTATCTGAAAAAGAATTAGATTAATCATGGACGATCAAAATAAAATTTACATTGTTGTTGCTGTTTTATCAATAATTTTAATTGGTATAGCGTTGTATATGAGATTATTAGATAACAAAATCAAGAAAATAGAAAAGAAAATTGAAGAAGAATAATAATGAAGAAAACTAATATTATATTAATTATAGCAATTGCAATAATTATGGGAGTAATGATTATTAACCTAATGGGTAATAGTCGTACATATGCTAGTTTTGAATCTGCTGCCAAACATCCAAATATAAGTTATGATATTGTAGGAACCCTTGATACCACCAAGGAGATAGTATATAATGCTAAAGTAAATTCCGATGAGTTTAGCTTTTATATGTACGACCAAGACAGTAATCTTTCTCAAGTAATTGTCAGCAAATCAAAGCCACAAGATTTTGAAAAAAGCACCCAAGTTGTCGTTACTGGAAAAATGCAAGATGGTATTTTTATGGCCTCTAGTGTTTTATTAAAATGTCCATCAAAATATCAAGATGTTTCACCATCTATAAAAGTGAAGAATGTGGATAATCAATAGTTGGTTACAAGTAATGAGAACCAAACCGTGAGGTAAATATGCTCCTATAAAATGAAGAAAATAAATACATATTTTATGTATTTATTTTTCATCAATATATAATATTCTATCTTAAAAAATGAAAGAGTAAAATCTTTCTATCTCACAAAAATAATTTGTAATTTTGACAATTATTGACAAGTCGAATAAAAGACATTGAAGAAATTAGGACAAGAACTTAGAAAAATAAGAGAAAGCAAAAATATATTGCTCAGACAAGTTGCATCCTATCTTGAAATTGATACTGCAATGATCAGTAAAATGGAAAGAGGCGAAAGAAAACTCAATAGAGTTCAAGTTGTAAAACTTGCAGAATATTATAATGTTTCGCAAGAAAAATTATTGACTTTGTGGGTTTGTGATAAAGTTTTAGATGTAGTAGAAAATGAGCCATTTGCAAAAAAAGGAATGCAAAAGGCATTAAAAATATTAGAGATATAAATATGAGAGCAAAACCTTTTTTAAAATGGGCAGGTGGAAAAACCCAATTGATTGAACAAATCAAAGAACAACTTCCCAAAAATATTGAAACAAACAGGTTTACTTATATTGAGCCTTTTGTTGGAAGTGGTGCGGTTCTATTTTGGATGTTAGACCAATATCCAAATTTGGAAAGAGCAATTATAAACGATATAAATCAAGATCTTACAAACTCATACTTGACAATAAAACACAATGTTGTAGATTTAATTCAAATCCTCAAAAAATGGGAAATAGAGTATCATAGCATCTCTGAAAATCAAGAAAAAAAGAAAGAGTATTATTACGAAAAACGAACTTTGTTTAATTCAAGAAGTTCCGATCAAACAATACAGTCGGCTTT
>Ga0256842_1000128_pt1 | contig 61974 bp, 70 predicted proteins | sample 4559240metaG_FD_185973 | JGI IMG/M metagenome (GOLD analysis project Ga0256842, IMG submission 185973) | Hydrothermal vent microbial communities from Guaymas Basin, Mexico - 4559-240 | ecosystem: Environmental > Aquatic > Marine > Hydrothermal vents | place: Mexico: Guaymas Basin | collected... | reverse complement strand
CTGGGGACAATGTGGAGTTAGAGGTGGAGTTAATAAAGCCTGTGGCTATGGAGGAGGGGTTGAGGTTTGCGATCAGGGAAGGAGGAAGGACAGTAGGAGCAGGTGTTGTTACCAAAATCATAGAATAAAAGGGAGTGTGAGGTTTAGACCATGGTACCCGCACAGAAAATACGAATAAAATTAAAAAGTTTTGACCACAGGATACTGGATAAATCGGTGGTGGAAATAGTGAACACTGCTAAGGAGACAGGGGCAAAAGTGGTGGGGCCTATTCCTCTTCCCACCAAGATTAGCCGCTGGACCGTACTTAGGTCTCCACACATTGATAAGAATTCCAGGGAACAGTTTGAAATAAGGGTGCACAAGAGGCTTCTTGATATCTTAGAACCCACCCAGCAGACAATTGATGCACTTATGCAGCTTGAGCTTCCTGCTGGGGTGGAAGTAGAAATAAAGGTCTAAGGGAGTGATAGAGATGAACCTGGAAGGGCTTATTGGAAGAAAGCTTGGGATGACAAGGGTTTTTGATGAGGAAGGAAATGCTATTCCTGTGACTGTACTTGAGGTTGGTCCCTGTGCGGTAGTTCAGGTGAAAACTGTGGAAACTGATGGCTACAATGCTGTTCAGCTGGGCTTTAAGCCCAAAAAACTTACCAAGTGCACTTTTCCCATGATAGGACACTTTTTAAAAGCTGGATTGGAAACAGGTTTTTATGTATTAAGAGAATTTAAAGTTGATGATCCTTCAGAGTTTAAGCCAGGTCAATATATAACACTTAAAGACCTTCCTATTGAAAAGGGAATGAAGGTAGATGTTACCGGGAAGACTAAGGGGCGTGGTTTTACGGGTTGTATAAAAAGATGGAACTTTCAGCGTCAGCCTATGAGTCACGGTGCCAAGCAGGTGCACAGGAAAAGGGGATCAAGTGGAGCAGCCACTTTTCCTGGACGAGTAATTAAAGGCCAGAAGATGCCCGGACATTATGGAAATGAAACAGTGACAATAAAAAATCTTAAGGTAGTGGATATAATTCCAGAGAAGAATTTGCTTCTTGTGAAGGGAGCTGTGCCAGGTGCTCCCAATGGATATGTGATGGTTTACTTTAAGTAAGGGGAGAAGAGGAAATGGAGGCTATAAAGGCTAAATTAGTGGATGGAAGCGGACAAAACATAGGAGAAATAGAGCTTCCAGGAGATATTTACGGCGTAAAGCCCAAGCTGGGAATTCTTTACGAGGTGGTGAGGTGGCAGAGGGCAAGGTGGAGGGCAGGAACTGCCTGCACTAAAACCCGTGGAGAAGTCCGTGGAGGTGGAAGAAAGCCTTGGCCCCAAAAACACACTGGAAGGGCAAGGCAGGGAAGTATAAGGGCACCTCAATGGGTTGGTGGTGGAGTGGTACATGGACCCAAGCCAAGGAGCTATGAGTTTAAGCTTAATAAAAAAGTAAGAAGGCTTGGTCTTAAGATGGCCCTCTCTTCCAGGGCTCTGGCAGAAAGGCTTTTTGTAGCTGAGGATTTTCCTGTAAAAGAAAAGCCCAGGACAAAAGAACTTAAAAATTTCCTTGAGACCTTGGGCATGAACGAGGCATTAATAGTGGTGCCCGAGAGGAATCTTGTGCTTGAAAAAAGTGCAGATAACCTTCCAAAAGTGAAGGTACTTGCAGTTGAGGGTCTTAATGTTTATGACATTTTGAACCATGAAAATCTTATTGTGGCAAAGGATGCCCTTTCCAAAATAGAAGAGCGCTTAAGGAGATAGGCGATGAAGGATCCAAGGACTATAATACTTGCTCCTATTATTACTGAAAAGTCAATGAGGCTTAAGGAGAAGTATAATCAGGTTTCTTTCTGGGTAGCGCCAGAGGCAAATAAAATTGAAATAAAAAAGGCTGTGGAAAAGTTGTTTAATGTAAAAGTTGAGAAAGTACAGACCATGAGAGTTAAAGGTAAGCCTAAGGGTGGTTTTAGAAACCCTGGGAGGACTTCCCTTAGGAAAAAGGCTATTGTAAGGCTTGCAGAGGGTCAGACTATAGAATTTTTTGAGACCATATAAAGGGGAGATAAGCCATGCCTATAAAGAAGTGTAAACCCACATCACCTGGAAGGCGATTTCAGACCTATCTTGTAAATCCTGAACTTGCTAAAAAAGAGCCTGAAAAAAGTCTTGTGGAGCCTCTTAAAAAAACTGGTGGACGAAACAATTACGGAAGGATTACAGTAAGGTTTAGAGGGGGTGGGCATAAGAGGCTTTACAGAATAATAGATTTTAAGAGAGATAAGGACAATATTCCTGCCAAAGTGATAGCGCTGGAATACGATCCTAATAGAACAGCCAACATTGCTCTTTTGCAGTATGCTGACGGGGAGAAGAGGTATATTATTGCTCCTCATGGGTTAAAAGTGGGCGATGTGGTGATGAGTGGGGAACAGGTTGAGGTAAAGGTAGGAAATTGCATGCCCCTTAAAAATATCCCTGTGGGAACTATGGTTCACAATGTAGAGCTCAGACCTGGCAAGGGAGGCCAGCTTGCAAGGTCTGCGGGAGCTTTTGCCCAGATCCTTGGAAGAGAGGGAGATTATGTACAGCTGAGACTTCCTTCAGGTGAAATTCGTTTGGTTCACGGGAATTGTAGGGCTACAATTGGCCAGGTGGGCAACCTTGAGTGGGAGAATATCACCTGGGGTAAGGCAGGTAGAATGAGGTGGAGAGGAAGGCGTCCTCATGTAAGAGGAGTTGCCATGAATCCTGTGGATCACCCCATGGGTGGAGGAGAAGGAAAGTCCCATGGTGGAAGACATCCCTGTTCTCCCTGGGGCTGGTTGTGTAAGGGGCTTAAGACCAGGAAGAAGAAGCCCTCTGATAAGTTTATTATAAGGAGAAGAAAAGGCTAAAAGGGAGGTTAGGATAGATGCCAAGGTCTAAGAAAAAGGGCCCATTTGTTGATGAACACTTGATGAAAAAGGTTTTAAAGGCAAAAGAAACAGGAGATAAAAAGCCAATAAAGACTTGGAGCAGGCGTTCCACTATTGTGCCTGAGATGGTTGGTCTTACTTTTGCTGTACATAATGGCCACAAATTTATTCCTGTTTATGTTACTGAAAACATGGTGGGGCATAAACTGGGAGAGTTTGCACCCACCAGGACTTATAAAGGACATCCAGCAGATAAGGGTAAAGTAAAGGGAGTTAAGAAGAAGTAAAGGAGAGGACGAGATGAAGGCGCGAGCTACGGCAAAATATGTTCTTATTTCACCTTACAAGGCAAGGCTGGTTATAGATCTTATAAGGGGAAAGGATGTAGGAGAAGCACTTAAGATCCTTCAATTTACTCCCAAGAAGGCAGCAAGGATTATAAAGAAGGTTCTTGAAAGTGCTATTGCCAATGCAGAAAACAACTACGGAATGGATGTGGATAGACTTTATGTATGTGAAGCCTATGTAAATGAGGGGCCGAGACTCAAGAGAATCTGGCCCCGTGGATGGGGCAGGGCAAGCAGGATTTTGAGGAGAATGAGCCACATTACAGTGGTTGTTGAAGAAAGAGAAGAAAAAAAGAAAGGGAGGTAAGCCTTGGGCCAGAAAGTTAATCCCATAGGATTGAGAATAGGCATTACCAGAACCTGGGATTCGCGCTGGGTTGCCAAACCTCATGAGTTTGCCAAGTATGTTTATGAGGACTATCAGATCAGAAAGTTTTTGAAGGAGAATTATTACCACGCGGGCATTGCCAGGATTGAGATAGAACGTGCTTCAAATAAGGTGAGGGTGATCATTCATTCTGCAAGGCCAGGAATTGTTATTGGAAAAAAAGGAGCAGAGATTGAGAAGATAAGAAATTCTCTCAAGAAGTTTGTAAAAGAAGATGTAATAGAGGTGCTTGTAGAGGAGGTGAGAAGACCTGAGCTTGAGGCCCAGCTTGTTGCGGAAAATATTGCCAATCAGATAGAGAGGAGAGTTTCTTTCAGGCGTGCCATGAAAAGGGCAGTGAATCTGGTTATGCGTTTTGGGGCCCAGGGTGTAAAGGTGCAGTGTTCTGGAAGATTGGGTGGTGCTGAAATTGCAAGAACTGAGTGGTATAGAGTGGGGAGGGTGCCTCTTTCTACTCTGAGAGCTGATATAGATTATGGGTTTGCTGAGGCTATAACTAAATATGGAACTATTGGTGTAAAAGTGTGGATTTTTAAAGGAGAGGTGCTTCCTGAGAAAGAAGGTAAGGAAAGAATTGTAATATAAAACCTATAAAGAGGTGAGGCCATGCTTCTTCAGCCAAGAAAGACAAAATATAGAAAGCAACAGAAAGGGAGGGTGAGAGGAAAAGCCAGCAGGGGATATACCCTTGAATTTGGTGAATACGGGCTTAAAGTACTTGAAGGTGGTTGGCTTACAGCCCGACAGATAGAGGCTGGTAGAGTGGCTATAGTGAGAACAGCCAGAAAGGGAGCTAAAATCTGGATAAGGGTCTTTCCTGATAAGCCCATTACCAAAAAGCCGTTAGAAACTCGTATGGGTAAAGGGAAAGGATCAGTTGAAGGTTGGGTTGCTGTGGTAAAACCTGGTAAAATAATTTATGAGATTGCTGGAGTGCCTGAGGAGGTTGCAAGGGAGGCTTTAAGGCTTGCTGCCAGTAAGCTTCCATTTAAGTGCAAAATTGTTTGCAGAGAGGAGGAGTTTTAATGAAGGCAAGAGAACTGAGAGAGCTTTCCATACCCGAGCTTAAGGAAAAGCTGGCTGAACTTAGAGAGGAGCTTATGAATTTGAGATTCCAGAAGACAATTCATCAACTTGAAAACCCTATGAGAATAAGGCAGGTAAAGAGAGATATAGCAAGAATTCTTACCGTTTTGAGAGAAAAAGAGCTTTTAAATAAAGAGATCTAATAGGGGAAGAGAAATGGGGGGAAGAAAAGAATTTATCGGCACAGTAGTAAGCGACAAGATGGATAAAACAGTAGTGGTAATGGTAGAAAGGCTTGTAAAACATCCGCTTTATGGAAAGTATATAAGGCGTAGAAAAAAGTATATGGCCCATGATGAAAGAAACGAATGCAGGATAGGGGATAGGGTTTTGATAGTGGAGACGAGGCCTCTTTCCAGAAGAAAGAGGTGGGTGGTGAAGCAGATTTTGGAAAGGGCAAAGAGGCTTGAGGAACCCGAAGAGCCGGTAGAGGCTGTGGAGGGAGGTGAGTAAACCATGATTCAGCAGCAGACCTATCTTAATGTAGCTGACAATTCAGGTGCTAAAAAGATAATGTGCATAAGGGTGCTTGGTGGTTCTGGAAGGAAGTATGGTTCTGTGGGAGACATTATTGTGGCTTCTGTAAAAGAAGCTCTTCCTAATTCCAAGGTAAAAGAGGGAGATGTGGTAAAGGCTGTGATTGTAAGGACAAAGAAAGAGGTTGCAAGGCCTGATGGTACGCACATAAGGTTTGATGAAAACGCTGCAGTGCTTATCAATCAGTATAAAGAGCCTATAGGGACCCGTATTTTTGGGCCTATAGCAAGGGAGCTCAGGGCAAAGGGATTTATGAAGATAATATCTCTGGCCCCAGAAGTTCTATAAAAGGAGAGGTGTTTTATGATTAAGAGAGGAAGAAATAAAAAATTGCCCAAGCCACATGAGGCCAAGGTTCACATAAGAAAAAATGACATGGTGGTAGTAATTGCTGGGAAGGATAAGGGTAAGATTGGCAAAGTGCTTCAGGTCTTTCCCAGGAAGGGAAGGGCCATTGTGGAAGGGGTAAATATCGTAAAAAGGCACATGAAACCCACTCCTTATAGTAGTGGGGGAATTATAGAAAAGCCTGCGCCTATTCATGTTTCCAATCTTATGATATATTGCCCCAAGTGCAAAAGAGGGGTGAGGATAGGAAGAAAGTTTTTAGAAGATGGTACCAAGGTGCGCTACTGCAAAAAGTGTGGAGAAATAATAGAGGCAAAGGAGTAGGAGAATGAGCTGGCTGAAGGAATATTACGAAAAGGAAGTGGTACCCAAGCTCAAAGAAAAATTTGGATATAAGAATATTTATGAAGTTCCAAAGCTGGAAAAGATTTGTATAAATATGGGGCTTGGCGAGGCAGTGCAGAATCCAAAGCTTATAGACCAGGCTCTGGAAGAGCTTGCTGTTATTACCGGACAAAAGCCAAAGGTGTGCAGGGCAAGGAAGTCTATTGCAGGGTTTAAGCTCAGGAAGGGCATGCCCATCGGAGTTATGGTTACCCTGAGAAAGGGCAGGATGTATGACTTTCTGGCAAGGCTTATACACATAGCTCTACCCAGGGTGAGGGATTTTAGAGGTCTTTCCCGTTCAGGTTTTGATGGGAGAGGAAATTACACCCTGGGAATTACCGACCATACCATCTTTCCTGAAGTGGATACTAACAAAGTGGAGAGAATAAAAGGAATGAGCATTACTATTGTAACCACGGCTGAGACAGATGAAGAGGCCTATGAGCTTTTAAAAGAATTAGGAATGCCTTTCAGGAGGTAAGTTTTATGCCAAGAAAAGCACAGATAGAAAAGGCAAAAAGGGAACCAAAGTTCAAGGTAAGGAAGAGGAACAGGTGTTCTATCTGCGGGCGTCCAAGGGCTTATATAAGAAGATTTGGGCTTTGCAGGATTTGTTTCAGGAAGCTTGCTTCTGAGGGCAAAATACCTGGAGTTAGAAAAGCCAGCTGGTAAGGAGGGGAAGGAAATATGATGACTGATCCTATTGCAGATATGCTAATAAGAATAAAAAATGCGTTAATGGCAAGGCATAAGAAAGTGGAGATCCCTGCTTCCAAAATGAAACTTGAGATTGCCCGTATTTTAAAGGAGGAGGGCTACATAGAAGATTTTGTTTTTATAGATGAGAAGCCTCAGGGCAAAATAGAAATAATTTTAAAATACGATGAGAACAAGAAGCCGGTAATAGCAGGTGTAAAGAGGGTGAGCAAACCCGGAAGGAGAATTTATAAGGGGTATAAAGATCTTCCCAAGGTGCTGGATGGGCTTGGTATTGCTATAATTTCTACTTCTCAGGGTATTATGACTGATTATGAAGCAAGGCGTCGGAAGGTTGGTGGTGAAGTCCTTTGTGAAATTTGGTAAAAGGGGTGAGAAGAGATGGGAGAAGTTGCACGCTTAGGAAAAAAGCCTGTTGTTATCCCTAAGGGAGTAAAAGTTGAATTAAAAGAGGATGGTATTTTAGTAGTAGAGGGTCCCAAAGGGAAGCTTGAGAAAAAAATGCCTCCACTTGTGAAGATTAACATAGAAGGTGATAAGATTACTGTGACTCAGGAAGAAGTGAGAAAGAAGCTTAAAAATAGAGCCAAGGCCTTTCAGGGCCTTGCAAGAGCATTGATTAATAACATGGTTATTGGAGTAACTCAGGGATTTACAAAATCCCTTGATATAGTAGGCCTTGGATATAAGGCAGAGCTTAAAGGTGCTGATGAGATAGTTTTTAGTCTTGGATATTCTCATCCCATAAATTTTAAGCTTCCGCCAGGAATTAAGGCCAAGGTGGAAAGGGGAGCTGGAGAAGTTCAGGCAAGGGTTATTATTGAAGGAATTGATAAGGAGCTTGTAGGCCAGGTTGCAGCAAATATAAGAAGGCTTAGGCCACCCGAGCCTTACAAGGGCAAGGGTATTCGTTATACTGGTGAGGTTATTTATAGAAAGGCTGGTAAGTCTGGAAAGGCTGGAAAATAATTTGGAGAGGGGAGTCTGTTTATGAGGCCTGAAAAAAAGGTAGCAGCAAGACTTAGAAGAAAAAAAAGGGTTAGAAAAAAGATTTTTGGTACCCCAGAGAGGCCAAGGTTGTCTGTTTATAAGAGTTGTAAGCATATTTATGCCCAGATTATAGATGATACTATTGGGCATACTCTTGTAGCTGCTTCTTCGCTTTCTCCTGAAGTAAGGGAGAAGTGGGAAGAACTTAAGGCAAAGGGTGGAAAGACAGAGGTTGCAAAGGCGGTAGGAGAGCTTATTGCTAAGAAGGCCCTTGAGAAGGGTATTAAAAAAGTATGTTTTGATCGTGGTGGTTTTAAGTACCACGGCAGGATTAAGGCCTTGGCAGATGCAGCAAGGGCTGCAGGTTTAGAATTTTAACACTAAAAGAGGAGGGAGGCGGCTTTGGCTAAGGTAGGAGAGGAATTTATTGAAAAAATTATACAAATAAGCAGGGTTACCAAGGTTACCAAAGGAGGAAAAAGGCTCAGGTTTTCTGCCCTGGTGATAGTGGGAGATGGAAAGGGAAAGGTGGGATATGGCCTTGGCAAGGCACCAGAGGTGCCTGATGCCATAAGAAAAGGCATTGAAAAGGCCAAAAAGAATATGATTACTGTGCCTATAGTAAAAGGGACAATCCCTCACACAATAATGAGCAAATTTGGGGCAACGAAGGTTCTTCTTAAGCCTGCTAAGTCTGGAACAGGAGTTATTGCTGGTGGAACGGTGCGTGCTATTATGGATGCTGCAGGAATAACGGACATTGTTACTAAGTGTATTGGTAGCAGTAATCCTCATAACCTGGTTAAGGCTACTTTTAAAGCTCTTTCAGAGCTTCAATCAATTGAATATGTTGCCAAAAAGCGTGGTAAAACTGTAGAAGAAATCCTTGAGAGGGTGAGGTCATGAAGAAACTCAAAATAACCCTTGTCAGGAGCCGTTATCATAGAACTCCCAATCAGAGGGAGTGCCTTAAGGGATTAGGGTTAAAAAAAATAGGACAAAGTGTTATAAGGGAGGATAATCCCTGCATCCGTGGTCTTATAAGAAAAGTAGAACACTTGGTAAAGGTGGAGGAGGTAGATGGATAAGGTAATAAAACTTGATGATTTAAAGCCTTTTCCTGGTTCAAGGCATAGGGAAAAGAGGGTAGGGCGTGGGCACGGTTCAGGTCATGGAAAGACTTCCTGTCGTGGACATAAAGGGCAGAAAGCCAGAAAGAGCCCGGATATAAAGCCCTGGTTTGAGGGTGGGCAGACACCTATTTACAGAAAACTTCCCAAGGTAGGTTTTACCAATCCATTTAAGGTCTATTATGAGGTAGTGAATATAAAAGACCTGGTAAGGAAGTTTCAGGCAAACGAGGTGGTGGATTTGGAGAGTCTTAAGGCCAGGGGCCTGGTTAAGGGCAAAAATGTAAAGGTAAAAGTCTTAGGAGACGGAGAGATAGATTTTCCTCTTACTGTAAAAGTGCATGCCATTTCTAAAAGTGCCAGGGAAAAAATTGAAAAGGCCGGTGGAAAGGTAGAGCTTGAAAGCTAATTGAGAGCCAATTTGGAGAACCGAGCATTGAGGAGACCTAAGACATCGCCTGAAGATATTCTTAGTTTGGCTAACATCCCGGAGCTTAAGAGACGTTTATTTTTTTTATTTTTAGGGCTTGCTATTTATAGATTTGCTGTGCATATTCCCACCCCGGGGATTAATGTTGAGGCTTTTTTGAGCCTTTTTCAGAAGGCGGCGGGTACAATTTTTGGTTTTTTAGATATTTTTTCAGGTGGAGCATTGAGGAGGTTTTCCATCTGTGCCCTTGGAGTTATGCCTTACATTAGTGCTTCAATTATTTTGCAGCTTATGACAGTAGTTTTTCCGGAGATTAAAGAGCTTTATCAGGAAGGGCCTGAAGGTAAAAAGAAACTTGCCTATTACACAAGGTATCTTACGCTTTTTATCTGTATGGTGCAGGGTTTGGGTATTGCTCTCGGACTTGAGAGGATGGTGGCTCCTAATGGAGTGCCTGTAGTAATTGAACCAGGCTGGACTTTCAGGGTTACTACCATGCTCAGCCTTACAGCAGGAACTATGTTTCTTGTCTGGCTTGGAGAACAGATGACAGAGCATGGAATTGGAAACGGGATTTCAGTAATCATTTTTGCTGGAATTGTAGCAGGGCTTTTCCCGGCAATTGGAAGAACCCTTAAATTTGTCCAGACAGGTGAATTTTCTTTAGTAGGGCTTCTTTTTATTTTGGTATTGCTTTTTGCTATTCTTGTATTTACCTGTTTTATGGAGCTTGCCCATAGGAGGGTGCCAATTCATTATGCCAGGCGCCAGGTGGGTAGGCAGGTGGTAGGTGGGCAAACTACCTATCTTCCCCTTAAGGTGAATACAGCTGGTGTGATTCCTCCTATTTTTGCTTCTTCAATATTGATGTTTCCTACCACCATTTCTCAGTTTTTTCCTATTCCTGCGGTAAGACACTTTGCAAGTTTTTTCAGGTTTGGTACAGTGCTTTATGAAGTAATTTATGCGATTCTTATTATCTTTTTTTGTTATTTTTATACAGCTGTGATTTTTAATCCAAAAGAAGTGGCAGATAACTTGAAGAAGTGGGGTGGTTTTATCCCTGGAATTCGTCCGGGAAAGGCTACAGAAGAGTTTTTAGATAAAGTTTTAAATAGAATTACGCTTATTGGAGCAATTTATGTAGCCTTTATTTGTGTACTTCCCAGTTTTCTTATAAAGAACCTTGGATTACCGTTTTATTTTGGAGGTACCTCCCTTCTCATTGTAGTGGGAGTTGCTATGGATCTTATGGCACAGCTTGAGGCACATCTTTTAAGCAGACAATACGATACACTTATAAGGCATAGCAAGATTAAAGTTAAATAAGGGGGTGGAAAGATGAATATAGTATTTTTAGGACCACCAGGGGCAGGAAAAGGTACTCAGGCCAAAATTTTGGTGGAAAAGTATGGAATTCCTCAGATTTCTACTGGTGATATGCTCCGAGAACATGTAAAAAAAGGCACTGAGCTTGGAAAGAAGGCCAAAGAGTATATGGATAAGGGCCAGCTTGTGCCTGATGAAATTATTCTGGGAATGGTGAAGGAGAGGCTCAGTCAGCCGGATGCTCAGAAGGGTTTTATCCTGGACGGTTTTCCCAGGACAGTGGCACAGGCAGAGGCACTTGACAAGATGCTTGAGGAGATGGGCAAGAAGCTTGAGTTTGCTTTGGCGCTTGTTGTTCCTGATGATGAACTCGTTCTCAGAATTACAGGTAGGAGAACTTGTAAAAATTGCGGAATGATGTATCATATAAAATTCAAGCCTCCCAAGGTGGAAGGAAAGTGCGATGTTTGTGGTGGTGAACTTTATCAGAGGCCTGATGATAATGAGGAAACAGTAAGAAACAGGCTTAAGGTTTATCACGAGTCTACTGCACCTTTGATTGAGTATTATAAGAAGAAAGGTATTCTGGTTGAAATTGATGGAACAAAGAGTATAGAAGAGATTACCCAGGAGATTATTAATATTTTAGAAGGAAAGAAGTAAAGATTGCTTAGAAGGCCAATACTCAAGAATTCTTGGGAGATAGAGCTTTTAAGAAAAGCAAATGCTATTGTAATGGAAGTTCTTCTTAGCCTAAAGGAGGAAGTAGAACCAGGCAAGACAACCCTTGAATTTGAGGAACTTGCCCTTAAAATTTGTGAGAAGAAAAAGGTGAAGCCTGCTTTTAAAGGGTATAGGGGGTATCCCTATGCCCTTTGTGTTTCTATAAACGAAGAAGTAGTTCATGGCATGCCAAGAGAAGATAGAGTGCTTAAAGAGGGAGATATAGTAAGCTTTGATTTTGGTGTTATTTATGAAGGATATTATGGAGATGCAGCTATTACTGTGCCGGTGGGTAAGGTTTCTGAAGAGGCTGAGCGTTTGATGAAAGTTACAGAGGAGGCTCTTTATAGAGGAATTGAGAAAGCAAGGTTTGGAAATAGAATAGGGGATATTTCTTATGCCATTCAGAGCTATGTAGAATCTTCTGGTTTTGGAGTGATAAGGGAGTTTGTAGGGCATGGGGTTGGAAGGAATCTTCACGAGCCACCTGAGGTGCCGAATTTTGGCAAACCTGGCAGGGGGCCAAGGATAGAGATCGGAATGACGCTTGCCATAGAGCCTATGGTAAGTGCCGGGGACTGGAGGGTAAAAATACTGGAGGATGGCTGGACGGCAGTAACCAGAGATGGAAGCCTTGCTGCTCATTTTGAGCATTCTATAGCGGTTACTCCAAAAGGGCCAGAAATTCTTTCAAGGGTGTGAGCTATGGCTAAGGAAGATGTAATTTTACTTGAAGGTAAGGTGCTTGAGGCATTACCAAATGCTATGTTTAAAGTAGAGCTTGAAACAGGCGGTACTGTACTTGCCCATATTTCAGGAAAGATGAGGATGTATTATATAAGGATACTCCCGGGGGATTCTGTAGTGGTGGAGGTTTCTCCCTATGATCTTACCCGGGGACGAATAGTTTATAGAGGGACTAAAAAAGACTATCAAAAAAGGAGGGGTAAGTAATGAAGGTGAGTCCTTCTGTAAAAAAAAGATGCAGGAAATGCAAAATAATTAGAAGAAAAGGCGTTGTAAGGGTTATTTGTGAGATTCCCAAGCACAAACAAAGGCAGGGTTAAGGAGGTAGATTATGCCCAAGATTGCAGGTGTGAACATTCCTGAGAGAAAGCCTGTGGAGATTGCACTTACTTATATTTATGGAGTAGGAAGAACTCTTGCACAGAAGGCATGTACGAAAGCTGGAATAGACTGGTTTAAAAAGGTAAAGGATCTTACTGAGGATGAACTTAATCGTCTGCGTCAGATTATAGAGAAGGAGTACAAGGTAGAGGGTGACTTGAGGAAAGAAGTGCGTCAGAACATAAAGCGTCTTATGGATATTGGCTGTTATAGAGGACTCAGGCATAGAATGGGCCTTCCTGTGAGGGGACAGAAGACCCGTTCCAATGCCAGAACAAGGAAGGGACCAAGGCTTGGTTCTCTTAGAAGAAAGAAGAAAAAATAAAAGCTTAGGGAGGTTTTGAGGTGGCAAGACCCAGGAGAAAAAAAGTAAAAAAGACGGTAAGTCAGGGCATAATACACATTCATTCTACTTTTAATAATACGATAGTTACTATTACTGATAGGCAGGGCAATACTATTGCCTGGGCCAGTGGGGGAACAGAAGGTTTTAAAGGTACCCGGAAGGGGACTCCTTTTGCAGCCCAGCTTGCCATGCAATCAGCCCTTAAAAAGGCTCAGGCTTATGGCTTGAAAGAAGTGTGGGTATATGTAAAAGGGCCTGGTCCTGGAAGAGAGGCAGCTTTAAGAGCACTTCAGGGGTCCGGGCTGAAAATTACAGTGATTAAAGATGTTACTCCAATTCCTCATGATGGGTGTCGTCCACCTAAGAGGAGAAGAGTATAAATTTTAAAGGAGGGGGAAGAGGTGGCGAGATATACTGGTCCCAGATGCAGGCTTTGTAGAAGAGAAGGTATGAAGCTTTTTTTGAAAGGTGAGAGATGCTATACAGATAAATGTCCTTTTGAAAGGAGGAGTTATCCGCCAGGGCAGCATGGTCCTCAACAGATAAGGATAAAGCTTTCTGACTACGGAGTGCGTTTGAGAGAGAAGCAGAAAGTAAAGAGAATTTATGGTGTTTCTGAGAAACAGATGAGAAAGTATTATGAAATGGCCACAAGGATGAAAGGGCAGGCAGGCCATAATCTGCTTCAGCTCCTTGAGAGAAGGCTTGACAATGTAGTTTACAGGCTTGGTTTTGCTGTGTCTCGTGCTCAGGCAAGGCAATATGTAAATCATGGCTTTTTCAAGGTGAATGGTAGGGATGTGGATATTCCTTCTTTTCTGGTTAAACCTGGAGATGTAATAGAGTTAAAAGAGAAGTACAGGAACAATCCTCAAATTCAGGAGAGTCTTGAAACAGTGGCAAGGAGAGGAATTCCTGCCTGGTTGGAGCTGGATGCACAGAATTTTAAAGGTGTGGTAAGGTCTCTACCTACCAGAGAAGACATTACTATGCCTATTCATGAGAGTTATATTATTGAGTTTTATTCCAGATAAAAGGCTTTTATCAGGGCTTTTAACATAACAAAAAATTAATAAAGAGGTAAAAAACCGATGAATAGGGGAGTGGAGCTTATAAAACCAGAAGAAATAAAGACTCATGAGGATAGCAATTTTCCTTATTATGGAAAGTTTATTATTGAGCCTTTAGAAAGAGGTTATGGTATTACCTTAGGCAATGCTTTGAGAAGGGTTTTACTTTCTTCTATTCCTGGTTATGCCATTACAGAAGTTAAAATAGAGGGTGCTCCCCATGAATTTACCAGTTTAGATGGGGTACAGGAAGATGTCACAGAGATTGTACTTAATTTGAAAGGGGTAAGATTTAAGCTTGAAGGGGAGGGTCCGTTTTATTTTAAACTTGAGAAAAGTGGAGAGGGAGAAGTAAAGGCAGGAGACATTGAAGTAGGAGATGCAGGAGAAATAGTAAATCCTGAGCATCACATTGCTACTCTTTCTGCGGATGGACGCCTTTCCATGGAGCTTAAGGTTGAGCGTGGAAGAGGATATGTGCCTGCGGAGTACGATAAAAATCATGAAATAGGAGTAATTTTAGTAGATGCTATTTTTTCTCCTATAGTGAAGGTAAATTTTGTGGTAAATCCTGCAAGGGTGGCAAAGAGCAGTGATTATGACAGCTTAGTGCTTGAAATATATACTGATGGGACTATTGAACCCAAAGAAGCTTTAACTCAGGCTGCCCGTATTTTGATAGATCAGCTTGCAGTATTTCTTGGAGATGAAAAGATAGAAATAGAATCTCAGGAAAAAGAAGCTAATTCTTTGAACAATATATTGAATCTTCCTATAGAGGAGCTTGAACTTTCTGGAAGAGCTTATAATTGTCTTAAAGGAGCAGGTATTAATTATATTGGACAGCTGGTACAGAAGACAGAAACAGAACTTTTGAAGTTAAGGAGTTTTGGAAAGAAGTCCCTTGATGAGATAATAGAAAAGTTGGGTAAATTAAATCTTAAATTGGGTATGACGGATATAAAATGGAAGTCTCCTAAGGTCTAAAGATTAGAAAACTTAAAGGAGAGGGGAGAGATGAGACACAGAAAAGTTAGTAGAAGACTTGGTACAGATACAGAGCATCACCGGGCTATTTTAAGAAATCAGGTTACAGATCTCTTTAAATATGGAAGAATCACTACCACTCTTGCTAAGGCAAAGGAGCTTAGAAGGGTAGCTGATAAAATGATTACCTTGGCAAAAAGGGGTGATCTTGCCTCAAGGAGAAGGGCTTTAGGGTTTATAAGGGATAAAGCCGTAGTAAGGAAGCTTTTTACCGAGCTCAGGGAGAAGTATCTGGACAGGCCTGGTGGATATACAAGGGTGATCAAGCTTGGTCCAAGGCGTGGTGATGCTGCCATGATGGCAATAGTTGAGCTTGTGGAGGAAAAAATTTCTACCAAGCCCTCTAAAATAAAGAAAGAAAGGCTTAAAAAAGTAAATGAATTTATTAAAAGGAAGAAGAAAGAATATGGCTTGATAAAAGAGGAGCCAAAAGAAGAGGCAAAAGAGCAGACAAAAGAAGAAAAATCTCAGGAAGAGACTGTAGAGGCTCAGACTCAGGAAAGTACTCAAGAAGCGTCTTCTGAAGTTCAAGAATCTAAGGAATAATTTTAACAAAATTTTATAAAATTTTTCCCCACACTTCTTTTTCCTAAGGTGTGGGGAAAAGTTTTTTATTACAGTTTGCGACGAGTTATTGGTTATGATAAAATAAATTAAAGTTATAAAAAATGCTAACCTTGTAACTTCTTGAGAAATAAGTTGGATTCTAAGAGTTTTTGGCAAAGTCTTGGAATAAATTCTGAGGTAAAAAATAGGCTTTTTTTACTTTTGCGAAAGTTTAGATTTAGAGAAGACTTTTATCTTGTTGGAGGATGTCTGAGAGATCTTTTTTTTGAGCGCAAAATTTTTGACCTTGACTTTGCTTTAAAAAATGCAGAAAACTTTGCCCAATTTGCTGCAGAAAAGCTTGGTCTTAAATTTGTACCTCTTTCACGAATTTTTGGTATATTCAGGGTGGCAGGGAAGGATTTTACCCTGGACTTCACTGAGCTTAAAGGAGGTTCTATTGAAGATGATCTTAGACAAAGGGATTTTACCATAAATGCCTTTGCTCTTCCGGTAAAAGAGCTTTTTAAAAAGGAAGCCTTTTCCTTTATTGATCCTCTGGGAGGGCTAAAGGATATTCAAGAAAAAATAATTCGGGCTATTTCTGAAGATAATATACAGCAGGATCCTTTAAGGATTTTAAGGGGTTATCGTTTTTTTGCAGAGGGCTTTGGAGAAATAGAAGCCCTGACCAGGGCTATGTTTGCCAGAAACAAAAAGCTCCTTGTGCTCTGCTCTCCTGAAAGGGTAAACTATGAACTTATGAGAATTCTTGTTTCAGAGAGGGCTTATGAGTGCTTTAAATTGATGGATGAGGATGGGGTGCTTGAAGAAGTTTTTCCCGAAATTAAAGAGTGCAAGGGAGTTCCTCAACCTGGTTTTCATCATCTTGATGTGTGGGGACACATGATGGAGTCCCTGGGGTGGGCAGAAGAAATTCTTAAAAAGCCAGAGGAATTTCTTTCTCCTGTGCTTCACACCCTTCCTCAGGACGAGGACTTTGTGGTGAGCGTAAAACTTGCAAGTCTTTTTCATGATCTTGGTAAGGGTTATACTTTTGCTGAAAAAGAGGAAAACGGAGAAAAAAGGATTACTTTTTACGGCCATGAAAAGGTTTCTGCAGAGCTTTTCAGAGAGATGGGAGAGAGGTGGAGGTTTAAGGGAGATATAATTGATATGGTTTGCCTTCTCGTCAGAGCTCACATGAGGCCGGTGCATCTTTTAAACGAAAAAGAGGCTGGAAGGCTTACTCTCAGGGCTAAAAGGAATCTTTTAAGAGATGTGCCGCATCTTGAAGGGCTTTTTGTGGTTGCCATGGCAGACTCTCTTGCCAGCAGGGGGCCTGACAAAGAGCCTGATTACGAGGAGAGATTAAAGGCATTTTTTTGTGAGTTGTTTGAGTTAAAAAAAGAACTTGAGGAAAAGAAAAAGAAACCCAGGCTGATTACAGGACACGATCTTATAAAGCTTGGTTTTAAACCCGGGCCTATTTTTAAAAAAATACTTGAGGATGTGGAAGTTGAAGCCCTTGCCGGTAGAATAAGAACCAGGGAAGAAGCTATTGACTTTGTATTGGAAAAATACGGAGCTAAGGATGAGGTTTAGCCCGAAGGATCCTTATTACACTCTGAATAGATTTTTAAAAGAAAAGTTCGGAGAGAAGGTAAAAAAAATTCCTCTTGACGCAGGGTTTAGCTGTCCCAATAGAGATGGTACAAAAGGTTATGGAGGTTGTATCTATTGTGACCCCAAAGGCTCTGGCACAGGGCTTTGGGCAAAAGGCTATAGTCTTGAAGAACAAATAAGGCTTTTTAGTGAAAGATTTGAGAAAAAGGGCTTCCGCAAGTTTATTCTTTACTTTCAGTCTTTTTGTAATACCTATGGACCTATTGAAAAATTAAAAAAAGCCTATGATCTTGTGTTTTTAAAAGATTCCATTGCAGGGATGGCAATAGGCACAAGGCCTGATTGTATAAATAAAGATGTGGTTGAGCTTTTAAAGAGTTACAGGGATAAAGGAAAGTATGTCTGGCTTGAGCTTGGGGTGCAGAGTGTGCATGATGAAACCCTGAAGCGGATTAATAGGGGGCACACTTTTGAAGACTTCTTAAGGGCTCACGCACTTCTTAAGAAAGAGGGCTTTCCTGTGGTGGTGCATATAATTTTTGGACTTCCTGGAGAGAATAGGGAAATGATGCTTGAGACAGTAAAAACACTTGCCAGCCTGGGAATAGATGGAATAAAATTTCATGCCCTTTACATAGTCAAAGGCACAAAAATGGCAGAGCTTTATCAGAAAGGTGAGTATAAGCCAATAGAACTTGAGGAGTATGTAGATCTTGTGGTTGAAGCAATAGCATATCTGCCTTCGGATGTAGTGATTCACAGGGTTTGTTCAGAGGCAAGAGAGGAAGAAATTTTAGCACCTATTTGGGTGGCCAAAAAGATGGAAGTTATCAATTTGATAAGAAAAAGATTTCGTGAAAGAGAGCTTTATCAGGGAAAGCTTGTAAAAATTGAAAATTAATGGTAAGGTTAAGAGAAGGAAATTTTTAAGAGAAAGGAGGAAAAGTAGAAGATGAGAGTGGAAGTGCAGGATGTTAGCGAAGTGGAAAAGATTGTAAAAGTTAAAGTGCCTGAGGAAGAGGTAACCAGGATAATTACTAAAGTAATCAGAGATGTAGGTAAAAAGGCCAAGGTAAAGGGGTTCAGAGAGGGGAAGGTTCCTCCTTATCTGGTAAAAAAGTTATTTAAAGAAGAGATTGAGGAGAAGAGTATTGAACAGATTATTGAAAATACTTTGCCCCGGGCTATAAAAGAGACGCAACTTGAACCATTATTTCAACCACGGGTGGAGGAATTTAGTGCTCTGAAAGAAGGAGAGGAGTTTACGTACTCTGTTAGAGTGGATATTCGTCCTGAGATAAAGTTAAAAAGAGAAGATTATATAGGCCTTGAAGTGGAAAGAGACAGAGATGAAGTGAGCGAGGACGAGGTGGAAAAGGTTATTGAAGAAATGCGTTATTCTTTTGCAGAGCTTAAGAAGGCAGAGCCTGATGAAGAGATAAAGGAAAGAGATGTAGTAGTAATAAAATTTGAGGCCTTTGATGGAGAAAAGCCCATTCCAGGGCATCAGGCAGATGCTTTATTTGTAGATGTAGGAACAGGAGAGTTTAATGAAACCATTGAAAAAGCTCTTGTAGGGAAGAAGACAGGAGATAAGTTTACAGTGGAGGTAGAGTATCCAGAGGAGGGGTTAAATCCACTTCTTGCTGGTAAAAAGGTAAGGTATGAGATAGAAGTAAAAGAGGTTTATAAAAGGAAGCTCAAGGAGCTTACTGATGAATTTGTAAAATCTCTTAATCTTGGATTTGAGACTGTGGAGGCTTTAAAAGAAGGAGTGAGAAAAAGATTACTTGAGGAAAAAAAGAGGAGGAATCAAAGTAGGTTCAGGGAGAGGCTACTTGAAAAAATTTTGGAAAAAGTGGATTTTAAAGTCCCGGAAAGGTATATAGAGTTCAAACTTAATCAACTTTATGATCAGGTACAGCAGTCACTGGAAAGAGACGGTTTTAGCCTGGAAAAGTTGAATATTTCTCCTGAGAAACTTGAAAAAAGGTTAAGGCCAGTGGCAGAGCGTCAGGCAAAAGAAGAGCTTATTCTGGAAAAAATTGCTGAGCTTGAAGACATAGAGATTTCTCAGGAGGAAATAGAAAAGGATATAGAGGCCATTTCAAAAGGATTAAATATATCTGTAGAAAGGGCAAGGGGAATAGTGTATTTTAATATTTTACCCAAGAAACTTGCCGAAAAGACGCTTAAATTTTTGGAAGAGAATGCCAAACCTGTAGAAAAGGAGAGCTAAGGTGAGTTATTACATTCCCATAGTAATAGAACAGACAGGGCGTGGGGAAAGGGCTTATGATATCTATTCCAGGCTTTTGAAAGAGCGTATAATTTTTATTGGGACGCAGATAGATGAAAATCTTGCAAATTTGGTGATAGCTCAGCTTCTATTTCTTGAGGCTGAGGATCCGGAAAAAGACATAATGCTTTACATAAACTCTCCAGGAGGCCTTGTTACTGCAGGCCTTGCTATTTACGATACCATGCAATACATAAAACCTGATGTTTGCACCATTTGTGTGGGGCAGGCAGCCAGTATGGCTGCAGTCCTTCTTGCTGCCGGGACAAAAGGAAAGAGGTATGCACTTCGCCATTCCAGAATAATGGTTCACCAACCCATGGGAGCCTTTCAGGGGCAGGCTACAGATGTGGAAATTCAGGCCAGGGAGATTTTGAGACTTAGAGAGATTCTTAACGAGATACTTGCCAAACATACAGGTCAGCCAAAAGATAAAATAAGGGTGGATACTGAAAGGGATTTTTATATGTCTGCTGAAGAGGCTTTAGCCTACGGACTTATTGATAAAGTTTTAACAACGAGGGAAGGTGAGAAAAATGAATGAGAAAGATAAAGAACCAAAGTGTTCTTTTTGTGGTAAAAGCCAGAGCGAAGTAAGAAAACTAATTGCAGGCTCTTCTGCGTATATTTGTGATGAGTGTGTGGAACTTTGTAATGAGATTCTTAAAGAAGAATATGATAGATGGGAAGAAAGTGGTGTGACTTCGGGATCAAAAATTCCCACACCTCCAGAGATAAAGGAGTATCTTGATCAGTATGTAATAGGGCAGGAGAGGGCCAAAAAAATTCTTTCCGTTGCCGTGTACAACCATTACAAAAGGGTGGAATACGAAAAGAGGTATAAAGGCAAATTAAAAGATGTAGAGGTTCAGAAAACAAACATTTTACTTATTGGACCTACTGGATGCGGGAAAACTCTGCTTGCCCAGACACTTGCCAGGTTTTTAAAGGTGCCTTTTACCATTGCTGATGCCACTCCTCTTACAGAGGCAGGGTATGTGGGGGAGGATGTGGAAAACATACTCTTATATTTACTTCAGGCGGCAAATTACGAAGTGGAGCTTGCAGAAAAGGGCATAGTTTATATAGATGAGATAGACAAGATTGCCAGAAAAAGTGATAGCCCTTCAATTACAAGGGATGTTTCTGGAGAGGGGGTACAGCAGGCGCTTCTTAAGATTCTTGAGGGTACCATTGCCAATATTCCTCCCAAAGGAGGAAGAAAGCATCCCCAGCAGGAATACATAAGACTGGATACCAAGAATATTTTATTTATCTGTGGGGGGGCTTTTGTAGGTCTTGATGCAATAATAAAAAAACGACTTGGTAAAGGCTCTATTGGTTTTGGAGCGGAGATAAAAAGCGTAAAAGATCTGACCCTTGGGGAAGTGCTTTCCAAGGTGCAGCCAGAGGATTTGATAAAGTATGGATTTATCCCCGAGTTTGTGGGAAGGCTTCCTGTAATTGCTACCCTTGACGAACTTGGAGTGGAAGATTTGATAAGAATTCTTGTGGAACCGAAAAATTCTGTGATAAAGCAGTATCAAAAACTTTTTGAAATGGAAGGAGTGGAGCTTAAGTTCACCGAGGGGGCACTCAGGGCAGTGGCAGAGGAGGCATTGAAAAGAAAGACAGGAGCAAGGGGGCTTCGTTCTATTATAGAAGAAATCATGATAGATGTGATGTATGAACTTCCGTCTTTAAGAGGGGTAAAAGAATGCATAGTTACTGAAGAAGTCGTCTTGAAAAAAGAGCGACCAGTCTTAATTTTTAGAGAAAAAAGAATAGTTGAAGGAGGTTAGAGAAGGTTATGAAGGAAGAGATAATAAAAAACAATATAAAAGTTTTACCACTTCTTCCATTGAGAGAAATTGTAGTATTTCCTAATACGGCTGTGCCTTTATTTATTGGCAGGACAAAGAGTATTCTTGCCATAGAAACAGCTTATGAGCACGATAAGATAATTTTTCTGGCGGCTCAAAAGGATGCCAAGCTTGATCATCCCAGTGAAGATGACATTTATAGGGTAGGGACTTTTTGTAAAATTATTCAGCTTCTTAAACTTCCGGATGGCACACTTAAAATTTTGGTAGAAGGATTACACAGGGGTAGAATTTTAAGATTTTTGCCCAATCCAGATTATTTTCTGGTTGAAGTAGAACCCAAAACGGAGGTGGTAGAAAACGATCTGGAGACGGTGGCTCTTTTAAAGTTGTGTAAAGAGTCTCTGGATGAGTATGCGCATTATAATAAGAAGTTGAATCCAGAAGTAGTAAGTAGTTTACTTTCCATAGATGATCCTGCAGAGTTTTCTGATAGATTGGGTGCTGTTTTGAGCCTCAAACTTGAACAGAGGCAGAAACTTCTTGAAACCATCAGTGTGAGGAAAAGACTTGAATACTTACTTAATTTTCTGCGTGGAGAGATTGAAATTATAAAGACAGAAGCCCGTATAAGGGAGCGGGTCAAAAAGCAGATGGAAAAGACTCAAAGAGATTATTATCTCCACGAGCAGATGAAAGCCATTCAGAAGGAGCTTGGAGAGAGGGAAGATGGCAGAAGTGATCTGGCTGAGCTTGAAAAGAGAATAAAGAAAAAAAAGCTTCCTAAGTATGTGGCTTCGGTTGTAAGAAAGGAGTTTAAGAAGCTTTCTCTTATGTCTCCCATGTCTGCCGAGGCCACAGTGGTAAGAAATTACATAGATTGGCTGCTCAGTCTTCCTTGGTATGAGAAAACAAAAGACAATATAGATTTAGAAAAAGTGGAAGAAATTTTAAACAAACATCACTATGGCCTTGAAAAACCCAAACAGAGGATTATAGAGCATCTTGCTGTACAAAAACTTACTAAAAAGATTAAAGGTCCTATTCTTTGTTTTGTTGGGCCTCCTGGAGTGGGAAAGACTTCTCTTGCTAAGTCCATAGCTGAGGCAATTGGAAGAAAGTTTGTGAGGATTTCTCTTGGTGGAGTAAGGGATGAGGCGGAGATAAGGGGGCACAGGAGGACCTATGTTGGGGCACTTCCTGGTAAGATCATCCAGGGAATGAAAAAGGCAGGAACTATTAATCCTGTATTTTGTCTGGATGAAGTGGATAAAATAGGGGCAGACTTTCGGGGAGATCCGGCAGCAGCCCTTTTAGAAGTGCTGGATCCGGAACAGAATTATTCTTTTCAGGACCATTACCTTGAAGTGGAGTATGACCTTTCCAAGGTGCTTTTTATTACCACGGCCAATACCCTTTTTACCATCCCTGCTCCTCTTCTTGACAGAATGGAGATTATAGAAATTCCTGGCTATACAGAGGAGGAGAAGCTTGAGATTGCTAAAAAATATTTGCTTCCCAGGCAACTTGAGGCTCATGGGCTTAAGCCAGAAATGTTTACTTTACCTGACAAAACAATTCTTGAGATTATAAGGAAGTATACCAAAGAGGCGGGAGTGAGAAATCTTGAAAGGGAAATTGCCAATATTTGTAGAAAAGTAGCAAGAGAGGTGGCTCGGGATCCGGAGCGTTATAAACCAATAAAAGTAACGATTTCCAAACTGGAGAAGTTTCTGGGAGTGCCCAGGTATAGGTATGGGGTGGCAGAGGAAAAACCGCAGGTAGGTATAGCCACAGGCCTTGCCTGGACAGAGACAGGTGGGTGTTTGCTTCAGATAGAGGCTGTAATTATGCCTGGTAAAGGAAATCTTCAGATTACCGGAAAGCTTGGGGAAGTAATGCAGGAGTCTGTGCAGGCAGCTATGAGTTATGTGAGATCAAGGGCACTTCAATTGGGTTTACCCCTTGATTTTTACACCAAGATTGACATTCATGTACATGTACCAGAGGGAGCTATTCCCAAGGATGGGCCAAGTGCAGGTATCACCATTGCTACAGCTATTGTGTCTGCCCTTCTTAAAGTACCAGTAAAAAATACTGTGGCTATGACAGGAGAGATAACCCTCAGGGGAAGGGTACTTCCTATTGGAGGCCTTAAAGAGAAGCTTCTTGCTGCTGTAAGAGGTGGAATAAAGACTGTTATTATACCCAAAGAAAATGAAAAGGACCTTAAAGAAATAAATCCAAAGATAATTAAAAAACTTGATATCAAACTGGTAGAAAATGTAGATGAAGTGTTGAAAATAGCCCTTGATCTGGAAAATCCGGAGGCACTTTTCAAGGAGGCCCCGTCTTTGGATGTCTGGAAGCTTGTTGAACTTCAGGAGAAAGTTAAGAAGGAAAAGGCAATCTTAGAGCATTAAAAAAGTTATCCCAGGTCCCTTTATAAAGGGGCCTGGTTTAAAAATTTATACAACTCTATTGATAGGTTTTCCGTTAAGAAAAGAATTGATGTTCTCAATGGTGGTAAACAATATTCTTTCCGATGCTTCTTGAGTATTAAATGCATTGTGTGGTGTGATAATCACTCTTGGATGGTGGATAAGCATATAATTTAATGCTAATAACTTATAATTTATTTGTTTTTCAAAATTATGGTTTATTAACTCTGGCACTTGGACAAGGTCGTGTTCACCTTCTAATACATCTAAGCCTGCAGCACCAATTATTCCTTTTTCTAAACCTAAAAGCAATGCCTCTGTCTCAATTATAGGTCCCCGAGCAGTATTAATGATTATTACTCCCTTTTTTAAAAGATGTAAGTTCTGTTTGTTTATCATATGTCTGGTAGATGGTAGTAAGGGTACATGAATACTTATAATGTCACTATTAGTTAGCAATTCTTCAAAACTAACATATTTATATCCTAACTGATTGGCTATTTCATAATCAGGATAAGCATCATAAGCAATAACTGTCATATCAAAACCTTTAGCAATTTTTATCATATTTTTACCAATATTTCCAGTACCAATTACTCCAAGAGTTTTCCCTTTGAGTTCAAGTCCTCTTAATCCTTTATAACTGAATATCCCTTTTTTAACTCTTTCAACACTAAGCAATAAGTTTTTTACTATAGCTAAAAGTAATGCAAAGGCATGTTCAGCAATAGTGTGATCTCCATACCTGGGTACATTGCTAACAACTATTCCATGTTCCTTACATGCCTCTATATCTATGTGATCAAATCCAGTTGAACGGGTAGCAATCATTTTAAGCTTAGGCATTCGCTCAATTATTGAACGATCAATTCTGCTATTAACAAATATAGAAAGGATATCTGCATCAATGTACTTATCAAGATTGTCCTGCTTTAATGGCTCATTTAAGAATACTAATTGATATTTTCCAAATTTTTCTGTAATAAGTTTCTTTTCTTTATCTTCTAATTCAGAGAAAACAAGTTTCATATTCATTTGTTTTTTACTGATTCATTATACTTAAGAACTCTTCATTACTTTTTGTATCTTTAAGTTTTTCCAGGAGAAATTCCATGCATTCAACCGGACCAAGGGGAGCAAGGACTTTTCTGAGGAGCCAGACCTTGTGAAGGATCTCCGGGGGAAGAAGCAAATCTTCCTTTCTTGTTCCACTTAAGTGAATGTCAATAGCAGGCCAGATTCTTTTATCAGCAAGTCTTCTGTCTAAGACTATTTCCATGTTTCCTGTGCCTTTAAATTCTTCAAAAATTACTTCGTCCATACGGCTTCCAGTGTCTATAAGGCAGGTGGCAATTATAGTTAAGCTTCCACCTTCTTCTATGTTTCTTGCTGCTCCAAAAAATCTTTTTGGTTTATGAAGGGCATTGGCATCAATTCCACCAGAAAGAAGCTTTCCACTTGAAGGCACAACAGTATTGTATGCCCTGGTAAGACGGGTTAAACTATCAAGGAGAATTACCACATCGTATTTACATTCTACAAGCCTTTTAGCCCTTTCTATAGCGATCTCTGCCACCTGAGTGTGCTTTTGCGGGGGTTCATCAAAAGTGGAACTTATAATTTCTGCCTTGGGTACAATTCGTTGCATTTCGGTAACTTCCTCTGGCCTTTCATCAATGAGAAGAATCATAAGGTGAATGTCAGGATAATTTTTCACTATCCCATTAGCAATATTCTGGAGAAGCACAGTTTTCCCTGTTCTTGGGGGAGCAACTATCAGTCCTCTCTGCCCTTTGCCTATGGGTACAAAAAGGTCTATAATTCTTGTAGAATAATTTTCTGGATCTGTTTCAAGCCGTAACCACTCATTTGGATGAATAGGGGTAAGGTGATCAAAAGGAGTTCTTGTTCTTACTATTTCAGGACTGAGATAATTTATTTTTTCAATTTTTGCCAAGGCAAAGTACTTCTCTCCTTCTTTAGGAAGCCTTATCTGACCAAGAATGGTATCTCCTGTTTTTAAACCAAACTTCCTTATTTGAGGAGGAGAGACATAAATATCTTCAGAACTGGGTAAGTAATTGTAATCGTTGAATCTAAGAAAACCAAATCCTTCCGGTAAAACCTCTAATACGCCTTCCACAATAATTTCTGCATTCTTGATAAGGAGGTTTTGAATTATTTGGTATATTACATCAGACTTCTTGTAGAAGTTATAAATATTTTCTATGCCAAGCTTTTCACCTATTTCGTATAATTCTGGCAGGCTTTTTTTTCTTAATTCTGAGAGATAAATAGGAGAAGAAAGATTTTCCATATTAATACTCCTTTAGGGGATTTAATTTCAAATTAAGCCTATTTTACATAGCCATTAAAAAACAGGCAGGAAAAATTTTGAAACCTTATGGGCAAGTTCTTTTTAATGACTTTGACGCCTTTTTAGATAATAAAATAAGCTCCCCGGGCAGGGCTCGAACCTGCAACCCTCGGGTTAACAGCCCGATGCTCTGCCAATTGAGCTACCGGGGAACCTTAACCAGTTTTTAATAATAAATACATTTTTTCTTTTGTCAAGAGCTCATCTACATTTTTTTCCGAATTATGATAAAATAATTTCAACATGAAAAAGGCTTTATTTTTCTCCCTATTAATCTTTATTCTCTTCCCTCTCGCAGGATTGTGTTTTGATATTACTACCAAAGCATGGAAACAGCCAGAGGGGATATTAATTAATGTTCATTATCAAACTTTTCCTTTTCAACGATTACTCCTTGCCTTGAAAGAACAAAAGTTTCCCGTGTATATTAAATATACATTTCGGATTTACAAAAAAAAGTTTTTCTGGAAGGACAAGTTATTAAAAGAAGTAAGTACGAAAATAACCCTTTTTTATGAACCTGCAGAAAATTTTTACATCCTCAAAAGAGCAAATCAAGCCTTTAAATTTGCCCATCCAGAGGATTTGTTAAAATATTTATTACAGATGAACTCTTTTTTTGTGCCTTTTGTTGTAAATTCCTATAACCAACAGCAGCTTTATATAGATGAAACGATTACAATTGAGTTAAACACAGCCTTTTCAGAAGATCTGAGAAGAGAATCCAATTTTAAAAGAGTTCTACTAACAGCTCATGCCCAGAGTAAAATTTTTTAAAGAGTTTAAAAAGAAGTCATTTTTACTCTTTTTGTTTCTGGTATTTGTTTTTCTTTTTATTGAGTTTAATTATTTTGAAATTCCATTTTTCAGCGTTTTTCAGAGAAATTTTTTTCTTTTTCTGGCGCTTCAGATTGATTTTATTCTTATTTTGCTTTTACTTTACTTTATTTTTAGATATCTTTTTAAAATTTTCTGGCAATTAAATATAAAACAGGTGTCAAAAAGCCTGAAATTTAAACTTTTTTCCACATATCTTCTTTCCATTCTTTTTCCTTCATTAGTATTAACAATGGGAAGCTTCTTTTTTCTCAAAAAAAGTGTGGACTACTGGTTCAGAGAGTTTTTGGAAGATAAGATTGTTGCTAATTTTATGACAATTGAAGACTATTACAGAGATATAGAAAGAGAACTTATGGCAAAGGGCCATAAAATCATTGACGAATATATTTCCAAAACAAAAAGAATAAGAAGTCGTTATTTAAGGGAACATTACAGATATTTCTCTGACCTTGATTCCATAGAAGTTTATAGTTATAAGGGAGATCCTGAAGAGAAGACGTATTCCCTTGACAGTCTCAGAAATCTGGGGATTCCTCCTTCAATTCTGGAAAAGATAAAAAAGGAAGGTACTCCCCAGTCTCAGATTTCAATTCTGGGTGATAAGACCCTTGTAAGAGTTTTTATACCAACAAAGGATAGATATGGCCGTCCCTGGATCCTTGCTGTGGGGAAGCTGCTTGACTTTGATGAGATAAATGCTTACAAAAAGGGGGCAGAAAAGAGATTTTATAAAATTTTCAATGCATTTTTGATACTCTCTCTTGCTCTTATTTTGCTTCTCATTGTGTTTATAGGAGTCTGGGTAGGAAGTAAAATTGCAAGAAACCTTACAGAGCCCCTTCAGGGGCTTATTCTTGCCACACAAAAAATTTCCAGAAAAGATTATCAGATAGAAGGTATATCCTCCACACCTCTTACCAATGATGAAATAGGCATTCTTGTAAAGTCCTTTAAAGAAATGGTTCAAAAGATAAAGCAGTATGAAGAAGAAATGCAGCAATACAATGAATACTTACGCTCAATTCTCAATCATCTTCCTGTTGGGATAGTGATCCTTGGGCTTGATAATAAAGTGGAGTATGTCAATAAAATGATGGAAGAATTTCTCAAACTTCTTGGGTTTTCAGAAATAGAAGAACTCCTCAAAGAGCTTGAAGTGCAGAGGATAATCAGTTCCCTCAAACTGCAGGAAACTGTATATAAAAATTATCGTTTATCTCGCAATGGTTCATCCTTTTATATAGGGCTTTTTGCTTCAAAGATAAAAATTTTTAAGGGAGAAGCCTATTTTCTTATTTTTGAAAACCTTGAAGAGAAAGAAAATCTAAAAAAACTGTCCATCTGGAAAGATGTGGCTACAAGGGTGGCTCACGAGATAAAAAATCCATTAACCCCTATTCAGCTTTCTATTCAAAGATTAAGAAGAAAACTGGAGCCTTATCTTGAGGAGTCTCAAAGAGAAATCCTCTACAAAACCACCCGGACGATTGAGAACTATGTAGAAGAGCTTCGCAGGCTTGCTTCGGATTTTTACTATTTTTCAAGAAAAAGTGAGCCAAAATTTAGAAAAATTTCTCTTAAAGAAAACATAAAAGAAGCAGTTTCTCTTTACGAACTTTCCTATCCAGAAGTGAAGTTTTTGATGGAAGGCGAAGATATAATTTGTGTTGCCGATCCCTTTCAATTAAAAAGGGTGTGGATAAATCTGATTGATAACGCTGTCAAGGCAATGAATGGAGAAGGGAGGGTAAAAATCAGCCTTTTTAAAGAGAACAATAGAGCCATTGTAGTGGTGGAAGACGAAGGAGAAGGGCTTCCAGATGAGCTAATGGAAAAATTAAAAAAAGGTGATATTATGGAGCTCAAAGAAGCAGGCACCGGTCTTATTATGGTCTATTCTATTGTAAGACTTCATGGTGGTGAGATAGAAGTGGAAAAACCGGCTGAAAAAGGTACAAAGTTTATAGTGAAACTTCCCTGCGGAGAAGGTGAAGCTCTTCAGGGCTAAGTGCTCTTACTTCTCCTTCTTTCATATCTTCAAGCTCTATTTTTCCAATAGCAAGCCTTTTGATGTTTAAAACCCTGGTTCCGGCTTTAGCAAACATCCTTTTCAGCAGATGATACCTTCCCTCATAGACTTCTACAAGGAGTTCCGTCCTTTCTTGATTAAGAGGTTTAATTTTGCAGGGAAGAGTTTTTCCCTCTTTTAATTCAATGCCCTTTTCCAGCGTTTTAATCCAGCCCTCTGAGAGGGGTGTTTCAATTTTTACTTGGTATAATTTAGGTAATTTCCATCTGGGATGAGTTATTCTATGGGCAAGCTCCCCATCTGTGGTGAGAAGAATAAGACCTTCTGCATCTTTATCAAGCCTTCCTGCTGGAAAAAGTCTTTTTTTGCCTGGCAAGTCTTCAGGAAGAAGTTCCATTATGGTGGGGAATCTGTCTCTCGTTGAAGTTAGGTAGCCTTTTGGTTTGTAAAACTTATAGTAGAAATGATTGGATGGCCTTATAATCTGCCCATCTTCCAGTTCAATCACTATCTCATCTGGATTCACCTTTAGGCCTGGATCTTTTGTTAAAACTCCGTTTACTTTTACTCCTTTTTTTCTTATAAGTTTTGAGACTTCTTTTCTGCTTCCAATACCATAATTTGCAAGAATTTTATCAAGCCTTTCCATGATTTATTTGCACTCTGCCCAGTTTTTACCCGCAGCGAGATTTACTTTTATAGGCACATTGAGTTTTATGTTTATTCCTGCAGATTCAAAGGGATTTTCCATTGTTTCTTTTATCAGAGGAAGTACTTTTTCCTTTTCCTCCTCAGGCACTTCAAGGAGAAGCTCGTCGTGTACCTGCAATAAAATTCTGGTTTTTAAGCCCATTTCTTTGATTTTTCTGAAAAGGCCAACCATGGCAGACTTGATTAAATCCGCAGCTGAACCCTGAATAGGAGTATTTACCGCAATCCTTTTCCCCATTTCTCTTATACTATAGTTGTTACTTTTCAGCTCGGGGATATATCTTTTTCTTCCGGTAATGGTTTTCACAAAGCCGTGCTCTCTGGCAAAGTTAATTGTTTCTTCAATGTAATTTTTAATTCCGGGGTATCTATGAAAGTACTTTTCAATAAAAGTTTCGGCTTCTTTTTTGCTTATTTTGAGCTCCTTGCTCAGTCCATAAGCACTCATACCATAGGCTATGCCAAAGTTTATGGCCTTGCTGAGCCTTCTCATATCTCGCGTAACCTTGTCTATGGGCACACCAAAAATTTCAGAGGCAGTAAAGGCATGGATGTCTTCTCCTCTTTCAAAGGCCCTAAGGAGGTTTTCATCATGAGAAAAATGGGCTAATAGCCGAAGCTCAATTTGGGAATAATCCACGCTTACAAGGACCCAGCCTTTTTCAGCTATAAATACCCTTCTTATTTTTGGACCTTCTTCGCCTTTTATAGGAATATTTTGCAGGTTGGGATTCTGGGAGCTGAGCCTCCCTGTGGCTGTACCGGTTTGATTGAATTCTGTGTGAATTCTGTGGTCACCGGTTGAAGCAAGTTTTAAAAAGGGATCAAGGTAGGTGCTTTTAAGCTTATAGATGGAACGATATTCAAGGAGAATGGCTGGCAGAGGGTGGAGTTTTGAAAGTTCTTGTAGCACTTCAGCATCTGTGGAGGGAAGCTGACTCCTGGGAGTTTTCTTAATTTTAGGAAGATTCAATTTAAAAAACAAAATTCTGGCAATTTCCTGAGAGGAGCGGGGATTAAACTTCGTGCCCGAGATAGCATACATCTTTTCTTCAAGTTGTTTTAGTCTTTGCTGAAATTCTTCTGATAGGATCCTTACATAATCTACATCAATCTTTATCCCCCATTTTTCCATTTCAGCAAGCACTTCTGATAAAGGGGCCTCAACTTTCCATTCCCATTCCCATAGTCCCTCTTCTTCAAGCCTTTGTTTGAGCGTTTTCCCCAGGATATAAAGGCCTATAACCTTTTCCTCTTCCTTACCTGCCTTTATATCCAGCTCTTCATTAAGAAGGGTTTCCAGTGAGTAGTCTTTTTTTCCGGGATTAAGGAGATAGGCGGCAAGCTTTGTGTCAAGAATTTTCCTTTTGCTGCTAAAGCCATAGAGTTTTTTTAGCCTCTTATAATCATGGACGAAAAGGGGTGTATTTTTTTCTTTTTCATCTAAATAATGGCTTAGTTTAGAAAGAGAAATTTTAAAGACTTCTCTTTCTGAAATTCCTATAAAAACCTGAGGCTCTTTTACATCAAAAAGCTTTAAATTCCCGTCCAAGTCTTTAATATAAATAGCTACAGAAAGATTTTTTAGTTTGGCTGGATCTAAAATTTTTACTTCCTTAAACTCAAGCTTTTTCTCAACCTCCAGTTCTTTTAAAAATTTTTTAAATTCCAGTTCTTTGAAGATTGTTCTTAATTCTATTATGTTAGCTGGTTTTTTGTAATAAAAAGAGAGCTCTTTTGAAGGAAGGGGGGCAGAGGTATTTAAAGTAATTAATTTTAAGTTTTGAAAAACCTGCTCTTTATGGTCTTTAAGGGCTTTTCTTATCCTTGCCGGGGAGACTTTTTCAAGATTTTCAAAAATGCCTTCAAGTGAGCCAAATTTGATAAGAAGCTTCTGGGCTGTTTTTTCTCCAATGCCGGGTACCCCGGGAATATTGTCACTTTTGTCTCCTGTCAAAGCCCTGAATTCTGGATATTTTGCAGGAGGAAATCCATATTTTTTTTCAAACTCGCGGAGGTCAAGTAGCTTTTCTCTTACGGGATCGTAAATAAGTACCTCTCTGTTTATAAGGGTATAGAGATCCCTGTCTCCTGCCACTATTATTGAAGGAATGGCAAAGGTTTTGATAAAAGTGGCAATAAGATCATCAGCTTCGTATCCAGGGTAGGAAATCCACGGAACGCCAAGGAGCTGGACAATTTTTTTTATGTAAGGTAGTTGGACTTTCAGGTCATCTGGCATGGGTGGACGATTTGCTTTGTAATCTTTAAACTCCTTGTGTCTAAAAGTGGGCTCAGCCTCATCTGCAAACCAGACTATTATTTTAGGATCCTTTTCCTTGAGTATTTTCAGAAGCATCTGGGTGATGCCAAAGATAGCTTTTGTGGGGAAGCCCTTACTTGTGGAGAGATAGCCAGGAATGGCATAATAAGCCCTATAAATAAAAGAGCTTCCGTCTATGAGTACGGCAAAAGAGTTATTCATGTGTCCTCCTTTTTAAACTCCTTATTTTACTCCAGCTCTAAAAGTGAGCAAATATTTTGACTTGACAAAAAGGAGAAAAGATGGTAGGCTTATGCAAAAAATTTTGAAAGGAGGGAGTTCCTTTTGGCTGGAATAGTTGTAAGGGAAGGAGAATCTTTTGAGCAGGCTTTAAAGAGGTTTAAAAGGCTTGTTGAAAAAACCAAAATTCTTTCTGAAGTGAAAAAAAGGGAATTTTATGAAAAACCCGGGGTAAGGAGAAGGAAGAAAAGGCAGGCTGCAAGGAAGAAGCTTCTTAAAAAGCTGAAAAAACTTCAGCAGCGCATGAAAGATTAACCTTGAAACTTGCTCTTGAAAAATTAGATTGGTACAAATTTTTAAATTACGCTTCCCAATTTTTGTTTTCTGAGAAAGCAAAGGAGGAGTTTAAGTCCTTTGCTCCTCCTTATGAAAAGTTTCAAGCAGGTATTTTACAGAGGGAGACCCTCTTTGTTTTAGAGCTTTTTAAGAAAAAAATTGAATTTTCCTTTCCAGAGCTCAATTCCATAGAAAAGCTCTTTTTTAAGCAAAAGAAACGCGGTTTTTTTCTTCCTGCCGAACTTGCTAGGTTTAAACCCTGGTTCATTTCAGTAAGAATTATTCTCCCTTATTTAGAAAATTCTCCCTTTCTAAGGCTTAAAGAAGTATTTTCTGAAGTGGATTTTCTTGAAGAAAGGCTTGAAGAAGTAATAAACTGTGAAGCAGGTGAAGTAAGAGATCGGGCTTCTTTTCAGCTTTATGCTATTAGAAGGAGAATTAGAGAACTGCAGGAAAATTTGTGGAAAAGGCTTGAAGTAATAAAGGATAGATTATTTAAAAAAGGTTACTTAAGAGAGCCTATAATTACTCAAAGGGCTGAGCGTTATGTTTTGCCGGTAAAAATAGAATATAAAAACAAAGTAAGGGGAATCCTTCACGAAGTCTCCTCAAGTGGAGCCACGGCTTTTATTGAACCTGCTGAAATAATCTCTCTTGCCAATGATCTGGAAGAATTAAAATGGCAAGAAGAAAGAGAAATAATAAAAATTTTAAAGGAGCTTACCGGGGAATTTGAAGAAAAAGAAGCTTATTTTCTTGAAATGGAAAAAGAGTTTATGCGGTTTGAATTTGCTCTGGCAAGGGCACAACTTGGGAGAGAATACAATGGAATAATGCCTGTATTAAAGGATGGAGAAATATATTTTAAGGAAGCTATTCATCCTCTTCTTTATCTTGCTTATAAAGAAAACAAAGGGAGACGGCCAGTTGCCAATGATTTTTTGATAAAAAAAGGGCTCCTTATTTCAGGGCCTAATTTGGGAGGAAAGACTGTTAGCCTCAAAACAATAGGACTTCTCAGCCTTATGGCACAATCAGGTTTTCTTGTTCCAGCCAGAAAAGCAGAAGTTCCTGTGTTTAACAAAGTGTTTGTGGATCTTGGTGATGAACAGGATCTGCTGGAAGGAGAGTCCTCCTTTTCTTCTCATTTAAAGAACCTCAAAAAAATTGTGGAAAATGCCGATGAAAACTCCTTAGTTCTTCTTGATGAACCGGGAAAAGGCACCAATCCTGAGGAAGGGAGTGCCCTTGTGGCAGGAATTGTTTCGGTTTTACTTGAAAGAGGTTCTAAAGTGGTAATTACCACCCATTCCCAGCAGCTAAAGCTTTTTGCTGTCAAACTTTCAGGCCTTGAGCTTGCCAGCATGGAATACGATACAGAAAGGCTTGAACCACTTTATAAACTTTCTTATGGCAGATGGGGAGAATCCTTTGCCTTTGAACTTGCCAGAAAGATAGGCATTTCAGAAGAAGTTCTCAAAAGGGCAGAAGCGTTTCTCAAAGATAAAGAGTATTGGCAGCTAACAAGGGTAATTGCCAGAGAGAGAGAAAAGTTAAAAAAGCACGAAGAGTCTTTAAAAGAACTTGAAGAAGCCTTGAAAAAGAAGGAAGAAAAGCTCCTTTCTGAAAAAGAAGAGCTTGAAAAAGAAAAGAGAGAAAAAGTGAGAGAATTAATTGAAGAATATCGTGAAAAGATGAATAGCTTATTAAAACAGGTTCAAACCTCGCCAAAAAGTGAAAAAAAGTTAAGGGAAAAGCTATCCCGGCTTTCCCAAGAATTTTCTGAAAGGATGCTACTTGAGAAACAGTCTCAAGAGCACTTCTTAAGAGAAGGAGACCGGGTTTTTATCCCGGGTCTGGGGATACAAGGGGAGATAGTGAGAATAAAAGGCAAAATTTGCGAGATAAAAGCAGGGAATTTAAAGCTTGAAGTGGAAAAAGAAAGAATAAAAAAGGTGGAGGAGGCTAAACCAAAGAAAAAAAGCCGGAATACTTTTAAAATTTCTTCTTCAGAAAGAATTTTTGAAAAAGAAAGTACAAGGATTGAGCTTCTTGGTCTTACTGTAGAGGAAGCCATTTCGGAGGTGGAAAGGGCCCTTAACAGGGCCTTTCTTGAAGGGAAAAAGAAGGTCCTTCTTGTGCACGGACATGGAACCGGAAAATTAAGGGAGGCTATAAGACGCCATCTTACAGGACATCCTCTTGTAGAAAAATTTGAATATGCTCCGCCCCATGAGGGAGGGACAGGGGTTACTGTGGTTTACATGGCTACCCTTATTTGAAATCTAAAGGGGTTGAAGTTTTTAAACTCTGTGTTAAAGAATATATTAAACCTCAGGTAAGTTCAATATGCCTTCTTCTAAATCTTTAGAAGAGCTTTTTGAACAGGTAAAAGAGTATTATGACATTGTGGACCTGGTATCTTCTTATGTAAAGCTTAAAAAAGTTGGGAGAAATTATGTAGGTCTCTGTCCTTTTCACTCAGAAAAAACTCCTTCTTTTACTGTAAGTCCGGAGAAACAGATTTTTAAGTGCTTTGGGTGTGGAGCCGGGGGAGATGTTGTCACTTTTTATATGAAAATCAAAGGTCTTACCTTTAAAGAAGCCCTGTTTGAACTTGCTGAAAAAGCAGGGATAGAGGTTGATCCAAAGGAATTTAAAAAGAAAAAAGTTGATAAAAGCCTGGTTGAAATAAACTACAGAGTGGCAAGATATTATCATCATCTCCTTTTTTCTCATTCAGAAGCAGGCAGGGCAAGAGAGTATCTTCAAAATAGGGGGTTAAGTGAGGCCACCATTAAAAAGTTTATGATAGGCTTTGCTCCTTCAGAGGGTAGGGTAGTGGCTGGATACTTGAGGGCTTCTCTTGAGGACCTTAAGAAAGTGGATGTTCTTGGTATAGTCAAAAAAAGCAGTGATGGCTCTTATCTTGATCTTTTTAGAAATAGAATAATTTTCCCTATTTTTAACTTAAAAGGGGAGTGCGTGGGTTTTGGAGGAAGGGCTCTTTCTCCTGAGGCAGAGCCTAAATATCTCAATACTCCTGATAGTCCGGTTTATAAAAAAAGCGAAATTTTATATGGGCTATTTCACTCCAAAGATTTTATTAAAAAAGAAAATAGAGGATATCTTGTTGAGGGATACTTTGATTTCCTCAGTCTCTGGGAAAAGGAAATAAAAAATATTGCTGCCACCTGCGGAACTGCTCTTACTGAAAGGCATGTAAAGATACTTAAAAAGTTTTCTGAAAATTGGGTTATTCTTTATGATGGAGATCAGGCTGGTAAAAAAGCTGCTGTAAGAGCAATTTCTCTGTTCCTTAAAGAAGGCCTTTTACCCAGATGTATAGAACTACCTTCCGAAGATGATCCGGATTCTTTTGCAAGAAAATTTGCTTCTCCAGAAAGTCTGAAAGAAGAGCTTACCAGAAGAGAAAAGAGTGCTGTGGAATTTGTTATTGCTTTTTATGAACCGGTTTTTAGCGAAAGTCCACTTAAAGCTTACAGAGAGGTGCTTGATGTTTTCTCAGTAGTGGAAGATCCTTTTTTAAAACAGGAAATTGTAAAGGAACTAAGCTTTGCTCTTGATATTCCAGAAGATGAAATCAGAAGGGGATTTTTGCAATTAAAAAGAGGAGAAAGGCAGAAAATAGAGGAAGGTTCTCTTGAAGTAGAAAAGAAAGGGAAAGAAGATGAATGCCTTAAAATAATAGCGCAGTTTATATACAATCATCCTGAATATCTTGAGAAACTTGAAGAAAGTGGTCTTATAGACCTTCTCAAACTGAAAGAGAGCTGTTATAGTAATTTTGTGCAGGTTTTAATTCAGAAAATCAAAGAAGGACAGGTTGATTTGCACTATTTCCCTGATCCTCAATTTCAGGAATTTTTGAGTGAGATCATTTTTTCTCCTCCTTTTGAAAACCCAGAGGAGACTTTCCTTCATCTTATTCGTTATATTAAGATCAATCTTAAGAAATTGCAGGTAAAAAAAATTTTGGAAAATTTACAATTTTTTGAGAAACTTGGGAAAAAAGAAGAGGTAGAAAGGTGTCTTTTTTTACTTAAAGATTCCCTTAGTTTTTAAAGAAAATAGGGAGGGGCTATGGGATTTCAGAAAAAAAGGAATGTTTGTCTTTTTGAAGAGGAAGGTCTTTTTGAAGAATTTGAAGAAGACTTCTTGGAAGAATCTAAAGAAGAAGCCCAAGGTAAAACACGGGATCCCATAAGAATTTACTTTAAAGAAGTTTTTGCTACCAAACTTCTTTCTAAAGAGGATGAGGTAAGAATAGGCAAGACTATAGAGGAGCAGGAAAAAATAATTCTTAAAGAATCTTTTAAATATTATCATCAGGTAGCTAAGTTTTATAAATTAATTATTCAGGCAGAAAGACAAAAGAAATTTAACTGTTTGTTTAAAGATTTTGAAGAACTGGAAAAGGAAGGAAGGGCAGAGGAGTGGGTGGAAGAACTTAAAGAGTGTATAAACGAGCTTCTTGAGAATTTTGAAAGCTTTAATAAAGAGGCTTTTATAGAAAAAGTTATAGAACTCATTTATAAATGCAGGCCTACCAAGTTTCTCCTTGACGAGATTATGTGTGAAGTATTGGAGGCATACGAAAGGAAAAAGGCTTTTGATAGGCTTATAAAACGTCTTAGAGAAAAATATAATTTTGATGAAGAAGAATTACTCAATAAAAAGATGTCTGGGCCAAACAATGAGTTGAAGAAGATAGTGGCTGAACTTGAGAGGTATAAAAAGTTTCTGAAAAAGTGCGAAGATTATTTTGGAGTGCCTCCTGATGAGCTATGGAAAAGTGGAGAGGTAATTTCTCAGGCCTGTTTTAAGCTTAAGAAAACCAAGGAAGAACTTGTAAAGGCAAATTTGAGACTCATTATTTCTATAGCGAGAAGATATTCTCCCAATGGTCTTTTTTTAAGTGATCTCATTCAGGAGGGTAATATAGGACTGCTTAAAGCAGTGGAAAAGTTTGATTATAGAAAGGGCTTTAAGTTCAGTACCTATGCTACCTGGTGGATAAGACAGGCCATAACCCGTTATCTGGCAGAGAATACCCGTACTATAAGGATTCCTGTGCATATTATAGAAACAATTTACAAAATCAGCAAGATAATTTCCACCAAATTTTATCAGGGTTATGGAAGAGAACCCACTCTGGAGGAACTTTCCAAAGAAATTGGTTTACCTGTGGAAAAGCTTAATTATATCTTTAAAGTAATGAAACAACCCATTTCTCTTGAGACAACTGTGGGAGACGAAGAAGACTCTACTCTTGGAGACTTTATAGAAGATCAGAACACCCTGAAACCTGAAGAAGTTACCTTTAATTCTGCTCTTTCAGAAAAGATAAGGGAACTTCTAAAGACTCTTTCTCCACGCGAGGAAAAGATTATCAGAATGAGATTTGGTATAGGCGAAAAAGACTATTATACTCTTGAAGAGGTGGGGAAAAAGTTTGGTGTGACTAAAGAAAGAATAAGGCAAATAGAAACCATAGCTTTAAGAAAGCTGAAGCATCCTAACCGAGTAAAACTTCTCAAGAACTTTTTGATATATGGGTCCTGAGTATATTTTTTCTCTGCAGGATAAAAGGCTTTTTGAGCTTGTTCAAAAGGATTTTCCTCTCACGGAACGCCCTTTTTATGAGCTGGGGCAGAGGGTGGGGCTTTCAGAAGAAGAAGTTATTGCCCGTCTTATTTATTGGAGAGAAAAGGGCATTTTAAGACAGATTTCGGCTATTTTTGAACCCAATTTCTTTGGTCATCATTCGGCACTTTTTGCTATGAAAGTGCCTCCCCAACACCTTGAAAAGGCAGCAGAGATTATAAATGCTCATCCAGGAGTTAGTCACAATTACTTGAGAAACAGTGAATATCAGCTCTGGTTTATTCTGGTTGTACCGCCGGAGAAAGAGCTTCTGAAAGAGGCTAATTCTCTGGCCAGGGCTTCAGATGCTAAAGATATGCTTTATCTTCCAGTTATAAAAACTTTTAAAATTTCTACAATTTTTGGAATAACTTCTTCAGATCAAGAAGAAAATGAAAAGGAAGAAAATTTTACTGAGCACACTTATTCCTTAGAGGATGTAAGTATAGTAAAGGCCCTTCAGGAGCCGCTTGAACTTTCTCCCAGACCATTTTCTTTTATTGCTCAGCAATTAAACCTCACCGAAGAGCAAATTTTTTCCTGGATCAGGACTAAAAAGCAGATAGGGGCACTGAGAAGGTTTGGTGCTCTTATGAAAAGCAATAAACTTGGATTAAAGACCAATTTTATGGTGGCCTGGGAGGTGACGGATCCTTTCCAAAAAGAAGAATTTGGAAATTTTCTTGCAAGGCAAAAGTTTGTAAGCCATTGCTACGAAAGAAAATGCTATCCTCACTGGCCTTTTAATGTCTATTCCATGTGCCATTTTTCAAACAGGGAAGAAGCTAAGGTTATCCACAAAATAGCAGAGAAGTTTTCTGTTAAAAATTACCGTGTGCTTGAAACTTTGAAAGAGCTCAAAAAAGTCAGGCTCAAGCTATTTTATGATTAAAATACGAGCCTTTTATACCTCCTATAGCAGTCTTTATACCAGTACTCATTTTTTGGGCCAAGTTTCAGGGCTTTTTGATAATAATTTATTGCTCTTAGATAGTTCCTCTGAGTTTCTGCAATTCTTCCTAAATAATAATAACTTATGCCTTTAAAGGGAATCAGGTGTCTGGCTTCTTTAAAATAAGTTTCTGCCTGAAAGTAATTTTTTTGATAAAAGGAAGCTATACCTGCTACGATATTTGCACTAAACCATTCAGGGTCGTATCTTAGACACAGAAGAGCATAGTGTTTGGCTTTTTCGTATTTTTTGTCTTTTATATAAAGGATGGAAAGGAGCAGGGCAGCCAGAGTATTTTTGGGATATAAATTTAGTGCTTTGTTTAGATAGGAGTAAGCCCCTTTTGTATCTCCCTTTTTGTAGGCTTTTTCAGCTTTTTTTACGAGGTTATAGGAAGCAGAAGTTTTTAAAATAATATTTTTTATCCGATGGAATTCTGGAGAGTCTTTTTTTTGTCCATTTGGGCAATAAAAAGAGGCCAGAAAAGCTTTAGCTTCTTTTATTCTTGTTTCTGGAAGGGGATGAGTTGAGAGCCACTCAGGAGGCCTTTTTTTTTCAAGCTTTTTGAAGGTGTTAAATACTCCTATAATGCTATAAGGAGTATAACCTGCCTTGCAGGCAAAGATGATACCATACCGATCTGCTTCTCTTTCCTGATCTCTGCTGAATTTTAGGGTAAGCAAAGAAGCTCCAATATTTTCAAGCCTCCAGAGAATTTCTCCACTTGTAGTGTCGGGTAAAAAAAAGTTGCTGATAGTAAGAAGTAAATTTAGAGTAAACCTTTTTTCCAGAAATTTTTCGTGATGTCTTGCATTAATGTGGCCCAGCTCATGCCCGAGGACTGTAGCAAGCTCACTTTCACTATGAAGGTGTAAAAGCAGGGCCCTTGTGACCATTACAGGACCACCGGGAAGGGCAAACGCATTAATTTCTTCTGAATTAAGCACAAAAAATTTATAAGGGAGCCTCCTTGGGGTAACAGAGGCCAATTTTTCTCCGATTTTCCTTACATAAGCCTGTACCTCTTTTTCAGGGAAAAGCCCTTCTCCTTCATCTATATAATAAAAAGTGTAGAGTTTGCCAAGGCGAATCTCGTCTTTTTCATTTATTAATTGAAGGTGGGGTCCTGAAGAAGAGGCACAGCTGGAAATAAATAGGAGCCAACTGAAAATGAGTATTAATTTTAAGTATCTCATATTTTGTATGAAAAGTATAACAAAAACGGCCAAAAAATCAAGATATTCAGACCTTTTTAAAAATTTTTGCCAGTGCTTTAGGTATTGTTCAAAAATTTTTTAAAAAAAACTTGACAAAAAAAATTTTTGATATAATTTAAACCAGCGTTCCCAGAGGGTACATCAACTATTTCTCTTAAGGGGGGTAGCCATGAAAAATACAGAAAAATTTGAGTACGGCTTCGGTCAGCATCTTATTATTGATGGCTATGGAGCCAACAGGGAAAAGCTAATGGATCTTGATTATATCTACAATTTTCTGAGTAAGTATCCTGAAGAGATTGAGATGACAAAAATTATGCCCCCTTATGTATTTAAGTATTATGCACCTGTTCCTGAGGATTGGGGTATTTCTGGATTTGTAATCATTGCTGAGAGCCATATTAGCATTCACACCTTTCCTGAGAAGCTTTATCTCAGTGTGGATATTTTTTCCTGCAAGCCTTTTAATGCAGATAAGGCTATAGAGGATATTACCAGAATTTTTGAGATAAAAAAGAGTGAAATTAGATTCCTTGATAGGGGCCTTGAGTTCCCCCGTTCCATTAGAGCAGTTGAGAACTATATTAAACTTGAGAGAAAAGATCTCATTATATAGTGAGAACAAATGAAGTTAACTTTTCTTGGGCTACCTGATGCCGAGGAGGCAGGGGTAGCCCTTATACCTGCTCCTCTTGAGCTTACTACCTGCTGGAAAAAAGGTACCTGGGAAGGCCCTTTTGAAATCCTTAAAGTAAGCCCTCATCTGGAATTTTTTGATGAAGAATTTTTGCTGGAGCCTTATAAAGAAATAGGTTTTTTTACCTACCCTGTGGAAGAACTCCCTTATGATATTCAGGATGCCCTTAAATTAATTTCTTCCAGAGTAGAGGATGCCCTTAAAAAGGGAATGTTTCCCATTACACTTGGGGGAGAACATACTGTTAGCCTCGCCTGTGTAAAACCTTTAGTTAAAACTTATGGCAGGCCTTTAAAAGTAATTCACTTAGACGCTCATCCCGATTTGAGAGACGAATATCTGGGTACCAAAGTCAATCATGCCACTGTAATGAAAAGGATTATTGAAGAAGGAGGTAATATTTTAAGCATTGGTATCCGTACCATGAGTAAAGAAGAGTATCTCTTTGCCCGGGAATCTTCTAAAGTGAGGCTTATACCGGCAAGAGAAGTTAAAAAGGATTTGGAGGAGCTTTTAGCAGAAATAAAGTCCTTTGTTGAAGGAGACTGTTTTTATTTATCTCTTGACATGGATGTTTTTGATCCCTCTTTGTGTCCCGGGGTGGGGACGCCTGAACCAGGAGGTCTTTTCTGGGAAGAAGTCTGGGAAATTTTAAAAACTGCCTTTCTTTGTGGAACCCCTGTGGGTATGGACATCGTGGAGACGATGCCCTTACCTTCTCATCATATTACTGAATATATAGCAGCAAGGCTTATTTTTAAAGTGTCAGCACTTCTTGCCTGGAAAAATAAAGGAGGAAGTCTTGAAAAAGCGAATTAGGGATGCAGAACTCCTTTTTGAGGCCTCTTTTTTAAAAAAGATTTATCGTACCGGTTATCCTTATTTAGGAAGGGGTAAGGAGAGCGTTGCTGCTCACTCATTTGGAGTTGCCTTTGTGGCATGGATGCTTTGCACAATGTGCGAAAAAGAGCAGGGTAAAGGTGTGCTTGATAGAGAGAAAGTCTTAAAAATGGCCCTTCTTCACGATCTCCCAGAGGCAAGGATAGGAGACTTCAATGCTGTAAATAAGCTTTACGATCAAGCAGATGAGGAAAGAGCTCTTAAAGAGGCGGTTTCGGGAACTCTCCTTGAGGAGGAAGTAGTAACTTTGTGGCAGGAATACAGAAAGGGTGAAAGCCTTGAAGCAAAACTTGTGCATGATGCGGATGTAATAGATCTTTTGCTTCAGCTTAAAGAACATGCGGATCTTGGGAACCCTTATGCCCCCCGCTGGATTGACTTTGCCAGAAAAAGGCTTTTGACTTCCTATGGAAAAGAACTTGCCACAAAAGTGCTTGAAACCGAGTGGTGCTCCTGGTGGTTTGAAGACCTGGTAGAAGGCAATGACTCTTGAATTATGCACCAGATGCGGAAAGTGTTTGTCCACCTGTCCTACTTATCAGGTGTTTTTGTCTGAGGCTTATTCTCCCAGAGGAAGACTTGCTTTTCTGGAGGCAGGGCTACACCACCCCTCCTTTGAACAGTGCACCTGGTGCGAGGCTTGCAGTAGGACCTGCCCCCATGGTATTTCTTTCCCCCTTCTTTATTTTGAATATCTTTTGAAAAACAATTTTAAAAAGTTTCTATCTTTGCCCTTTCCTTTTGAAAGGAATCCTTTTTTTCTTTATGAGACCTTTAAAACAAAGGATGACTTTTCTTCCCTTACGGTTACACCTGAGCAAGCAGATATTTTGATTTTCTTTTCCTGCGATGTAAAAAACTTTTATCCCCGGGCACTTAAAAAGTTTCTTCTTTTTTTACAGAAACAGGGTAAAAAAGCCTCTCTTATAGAAGAAGGGTGCTGCGGCATAGGTTATCTGATAACAAGAAACTTTGAAGGTTTAAAAAAACAGGCTTTGAAGATTGTGGAGTTGGTTTTAAAGGCCGGAAAAGAAATTGTAGTTTTCTGTGCTACCTGCTGGTGGATGTTTAAAAAAATTTATCCTCTTATTCTTGAAAATTCCGAAGAAGTAGGGCAATTTTCAGAGAAGATTATCTCAGCTTATGCCTATCTTTTTAGAGAATGCCCAGAGGAACTCAAAGTTTTTTCAGAAAAGGTGCTTTTTCATTTGCCCTGCCACTTGACAGACGAAAGAAAGGCTTTTAAATATAATCTTAAAGTAGAGGAATTTTGTTGTGGGTCTCCCAGGTTTCCCCTTTTAAAAATGGGTTTTCCTGAAAAGTATCAAAAATTCTGGAAAAAGAAACTTGAAGGAAAGGATTACCTTGCTACTTTTTGTATAGGGTGTTATCTTAATTTTAAGTTTCATCTTAAAGAACCTCCTAAGGTGGTTCACTGGTTAGAGCTTTTATGTTAAAAAATTATCCTGGATATCTTGAATTATTGAAAACTGGAGAGCTTGAGAAAAGGGTGGAGGCATTATGGAGTTTTCTTGAGGAATGTCGTCTTTGTCCCAATCAGTGCAGGGTGAATAGATTAAAAGGGGAAAAAGGCATCTGTCAGGTGCTTGACAGGCCTGTTGTTTCAAGCTATGGCCCTCATTTTGGTGAGGAAAGGCCTCTTGTGGGAGAAGGAGGTTCAGGAGCAATTTTCTTTACATGGTGTAATTTGCGCTGCGTGTTTTGCCAGAATTGGGAAATAAGCCATCTGGGTGAGGGTGATGTTATTACAGTTGAAGACCTTGCCAAGATTATGCTTATTTTACAAATGTGGGGCTGTCATAATATAAATCTGGTTACCCCAACTCATCAGGTGCCTTTTATAGTGAAGGCCATCTACATAGCAGCAAAACAGGGTTTGAATCTTCCAATAGTTTACAACTGTGGGGGGTATGAGAGTGTAGAAGTTTTAAAGCTTCTTTCAGGCATTGTGGATATTTATATGCCAGACATAAAGTATATGGACGACGAAGTGGCACTTAAGCTTTCAAAGGTAAAGGATTATTCTAAAGTGGTAAGAGAAGCAGTAAAGGAGATGCACAGGCAGGTAGGAGACCTGGTGATAGAAGGAGGTATTGCCAGAAGAGGTCTTTTAGTAAGGCATCTTGTGCTTCCCGGAGGCCTTTCTCAAACAGAAGAAGTTATAAAATTTGTGGCTGAGGAAATATCAAAGAATACCTATTTTAATCTTATGGATCAATACAGGCCCTGTGGTGATGCCTGGAAGTATCCCCCTCTTGATCGGAAGATTACCGAAGAAGAATGGAGAGAAGCACTCAGGTGGGCTAAATACTATGGGCTTAAGAGGCTTGACGATAGAAGAGCAAGATTCTGGGACTAAGTTTTTTGCGGTTGGAGATATTCACGGATGTTATACAGCCCTTGAAAAACTTCTTGGGCTTTTGCCCATTTCATGGGGTAGGGATTATCTAATTTTTCTGGGAGATTACATAGACAGGGGGCCTTCTCCGGCCAGGGTAGTTGAAATAATTTTAGAATTGCAGAAGGCATATCCGGGGAAGATTATTACCCTGAAGGGTAATCATGAAAAAATGTTTGAGGATTATCTGGCAGGCATAGATAGAGAGACTTTTCTTTTAAACGGAGGAGACATTACTATCAGGGATTATACCAGGGATGGTATTTTTGAAATGCCCGAAGAACACAGGAAATTTTTTGAAAATCTCTATCATTTCTGCGAAACTCCTGAGTATTACTTTGTCCATGCAGGGGTAAATCCTGAAAAGCCCTTGTCTGCTCAGGAAGAAGAGGATGTGCTTTGGATAAGAGGAGAATTTCACTATGCTGCCAGAAGGTTTGAAAAGCTGATAGTTTTTGGTCATAACCCTTTTAGTGAGCCTTTTGTAAAGGAAGACAGAATTGGAATAGATACAGGCTGTGTGTATGGAGGCATGCTTACAGCACTTGAGCTTCCTGAAAGAAAATTTTTCCATGTAAAGTGTGAAAAAGCATGGAGGGGGTAAGACATGGCAGATGATTACAGAGGGCGAAGGCTTTCCTGGCGAGAGATTGATAAACTCAAAGATCAAAGTGGTTTCAGTCGGATAAGAAGGAAAATGGAAAGGGAGAAAACATCTTCTGTGTACTCGGATCCAAGAGCCAAAGAACGTTATCTTAAAGAACTTAATAAACTATTTAAAGGGAAAGAGCAAGAAAAAGAAAAAGCCCTGGAGGAATTGAAAAAAGCTTATGGCACAAAAAATTTTAAAAAGGCTGTCAAGAAATATCTTGCTGAATATGGAATTCCTGATGATCCATGGGTGCTTCTTTTAATGCTTGATGTGGAGGACAAAAAGCTACTTTTAGAGCTTCTTTCAGCAGTAAAAGACAAAATAGAAATTTTTGAAGACGGGGCAAAGAAACAGCTTATTTCTCGTCTTAAAGCCCTATCTTTATCAGCTATAGATGAGATGGTAGGATACAGGGCAGAAAAACTTTTAAAAGAGCTTGAGTAAAGAGCTGTGGACGAATATCTAAAAGAATTCCTTCTTCATCTCAGTCTTGTTAAAAATTATTCTCCCAATACTTTGCTTGCCTATGAACACGACTTAAAAGAATTTGAGAAGTTTCTTAAAGAAAGGGGTTCTTCCCTTGAGGAGGTAACTCCAGAAGTAGTTAATGCCTATTTAAAGGAGCTTAAGGAGAAAGGATATACTCCTTTTAGTGTGGCAAGACGGCTTTCCAGTTTGAAAAGTTTTTTTAGATTTCTTATTAAAGAAAAGGGGTTTCATTTAGAGTTTATTGAGGTGCTTGAGTCTCCCAAGCTTCCTTTCAGGCTTCCCAAAGTGCTCAGTCTTGAAGAGGTGGAAAAGCTCCTTTCTGCTCCTGATACTTCAACGCCTCTTGGTTTTAGAGATCGGGCCATGCTTGAGCTTCTTTATGCTACTGGTTTGAGAGTTTCCGAGCTTGTTAGTCTTAAGCTCTCCAATCTTAATCTGGAGCTTGGTTTGGTAAGGGTTTTGGGTAAGGGTTCAAAGGAAAGGCTTGTTCCCATGGGAGACTATGCTTTAACTTATATGAAGGAGTATCTGGAAAGAATCCGTCCTCAATTTATAAAGCCGGTTAGCAAAGATTATGTATTCCTGAATAAGAGGGGAAAGCCCCTTACCCGACAGAGGTTCTGGCAGATAATAAAAGAGTATGCCAGAAAGGTAGGCCTTGAGTCCAAGGTGAGCCCCCATGTCTTGAGGCACTCTTTTGCCACCCATTTGCTTCAGGGAGGGGCTGATCTGAGAGCACTTCAGCTTATGCTTGGGCACAGCAGCTTAAATACCACGCAAATTTATACCCACCTTGACATTTCCAGATTGAAGGAGGTATATGATAAATACCATCCAAGAAGCTAAGCTCCCTGAAAAAGCAGAAATAGAGAAAATTCCTTTTGAAGATTTTTTCCGGGTGTTTAACGCTTCTCCACTTTTTTTTCAGATAATTGAAGAGGCAAGAAAACTTGCCAAGGGAAAAGGGCTATTTCTCTATTTTGCAGGGGGAGTGGTTAGAGACTATTATCTCAAAGCCATTACTCAGGATCTTGACATGGTATTGCAGGGTGATCTTTTTTCTTTTCTTGATGAGCTTTTTAAAAAAGTGCCAGGAAGGCTCCTTTTTAAGTCTCAGTTTCTTACAGCCAAGGTAGAATTTGGAGCTCAGGGAGAAAAAGTTTTGGTAGATTTTATAACCGCACGCAAGGAAAAATATCCAGAAGTTGCAGCATTACCCATTGTTTATCCCTCAAACTTTCTGGATGATATAAAAAGAAGGGACTTCACCATAAACTCCATGATCTATGGCCTTACTCCACCTTTTGAAGAAGTCGTGATAGACCTTTACAAAGGAAAAGAAGACTTAAGAAAAAGGCTCGTGAAGCCTTTAAAAGAGGATTCTTTTGTGGAGGATCCCACGCGGGCTTTTAGAGGAGTTAGATACAGGGTGAGATTTGGTTTTGAGTATGATAAAAAGTTTATTAAAGCCCTTGAAGAGGCTTTTGCGAAAAAGGCCTTTTTGAAACTTTCAGGAAGCAGGCTCGGTGCCGAACTTTATAATTTTCTTAAGAAAGAACCTCTTGAGAATTTGCCTGTCCTTTTAAAGGATGTGTTAGATCTGGGAATCTTTGAAGCCTGTAATTTGGAAGTTAAAAAAGAACTTATAGAGGGAATTGCCAGGTTTTTTGGAGAATTTTCCCATGAATTTAAAGAAAGAGAAAGAAAAAAGGCTTATCTTCTCTGTTTTGCAGGAGATGACCTAAGGGATGCGCCAAGACTTGGATTTAGTAAGGAGGAGGTAGAGCGGCTTGGGAGTTCTATAAAAGGAGTAATTTTGAAGTTTAATAAAATCAAAGAGCCATACGAAAGAGTATCTTTTCTTGAAAGAGTTACAATAGAGGTGCTTCCTTTTCTGGCAGTAAAAAAAGGATTCTGGAAAGAAGTAGAACTATTTTTAAAAAGATACTCAAAAATTAAGCCTTCTCTTACGGGAAAAGAGCTTAAAGCTCTTGGCATACCGGAAGGAAAAGCAATTGGGGAGTGTTTAAAGCTTATTAAAAAAGAAATCTTTGCAGGGAGAATAAAAAGCAAAGAAGATGAGGTGCAGTTTGTGAAAAAGCTCTTGAAGAATGGAGCTTTTTCAATTAAGATATGAAAGAAAGTAATTTTAAGGAGAGGCTGAATGGAGGATTGGAAGAAAGAGCTTGAAGAGTATTTAGAAAAAGCAGGAAGAACTTTTAAAACTGGAGAGGTGATTGAAGGAGTCCTTGTGCAGATAAGTCAGGACTATGCCTTTGTGGACATTGGAGGAAAGCAGGAAGCCCTACTTCCCATTTCTGAAATAAAAAAGGAAGACGGGAGCTACTATCTCAATCCAGGTGACACACTGGAGGCCCTTGTTGTAAAAAAATTACCTTCTGGGTCTTATCTTCTTTCAGTAAAAAGACTCCTTGAAAAGCGCCTCTGGAAAGAGCTTGAAAAGGCTTTTGAAGAAGGAAAGTCCATTTTAGTAAAAGTTAAGTCCCGTGTTAAGGGTGGTTATAGAGTAGTTTACGAAGATATGCTTGAAGGATTTCTCCCTTTTTCCCAATCCTATTTTAAGAAAAAATCCCCTTCTCCGGACAGAATAGTAGGTCAGATTTTTGAGGTAAAGATTCTTTCACTGGAAAAGGGTAAAAACTTTGTTGTAAGTAGAAAAATAGTGCTGGAAGAAGAGTTTAAGGAAAAGAAAGAGGCCCTTTATAAAGTGCTTAAAGAGGGTGGAGTAATTGAGGGAATAGTAAAAAGCAGGGTAGAAGGAGGCTTCCTTGTAGATTTAGATGGGGTGCTGCTGGCTTTTCTGCCTTTTAGGGAACTTTCCTGGCAGAGAATTAAACATCCTGAAGAGGCTTTAAAACCTGGGGATAGGGTAAAAGCAAAAGTACTTTCTTTTGATGAGGTAAAGGCAAAAGCCAGGATCAGTATAAAGGCCTTGGAGCCTGATCCCTGGGAAAAAGTGCCTGAAAAATACAAAGAGGGAGATAGGGTTAAAGGAAAAGTGGTAGGTATTTTTAATTTTGGTGCTTTTGTGGAGCTTGAACCGGGAGTAGAGGGCCTTATTCCGGCAAGTGAAGTATCCTGGAGGAGAAAGGTCAGGCCTTCTGATGTATTTGAAGAAGGGGATCTTGTTGAGGCAGTAATTATAGCCCTTGACCCTGAGAAGAGGAGGCTTACTTTGAGCCTTAAAAGGCTTGAACCCAGTCCATGGGAAAAAATAGCCGAAGCCTTAAAGCCAGGAGATGTGGTAGAAGGGAAAGTTACTGCTATCAAGGATTTTGGTGTTTTTGTGGAAGTTGAGGAAGGGGTTGAGGGCTTTGTCCATGTTTCCAATGTTTCGTGGAAAAGGATAGGGAACCTGAAAGAACTTTTTAAGGTGGGAGATCCTGTAAAGGCTGCTGTCCTTGAAATAGATCCTCAGAAAAAGAAGCTTTCTCTTAGCATAAAACATCTGGTGCCTGATCCTTTTAAAGAGTTTGCCTCTTCTCACAAAGAGGGAGATGAGCTGGAGGTGAAAGTAAAAAAGGAGGTAGAAAAAGGCTTTATAGTGGAAATTACAGAAGATCTGGAAGGCTTTCTTCCTTTTTCAGAAGTCTGGGAAAATCCCAGAAAGCCAGAATTTGAACTTAAACCCGGCCAGAAGATAAAGGTGGTTCTGGAAAAAGTTGATCCAGAAAAGAGAACAATTACTCTTTCTCATCTGCGTTACAAAAAGAATCAGGAAAAAAGGCAGTTAGAGGAATATAAAAGACAGGCATTCAGTCGTTCCGGTTTTACCTTGGGAGAAGTGCTTCTTCAGGCCTTAAAGGGGGAGAATAAGTGAAAAGAACATGGTTGCTTTATGGGCTTTCTTTTTTAGGGGCTATTGTGCTTTTTTTTCTTTTTTTGAGTTTTGTTTTGAGTTTTATTTTATTTTTTTATCAGGAAAAAGGCTTGGGTGAACCGAAGATAGGCGTTTTACAGATAAAGGGCTTAATTGCAGATTCCAGGGATTATCTCCTGTCTTTAAGAGAGATGTTGAGAAGAAGTGATATTAAGGCGGTAGTGGTGAGGGTGGAGTCCCCGGGTGGATCTGTGGGGGCTTCTCAGGAGATTTATTATGAGTTAAAAAAAATAGCCCGGGTAAAACCTGTGGTGGTTTCTATGGGAAGTGTGGCAGCTTCTGGAGGTTATTATGTATCTCTTGCTGGTAAGCCCATTTATGCCCTGCCAGGCACCATTACCGGAAGCATAGGGGTTATTTTGGAGATTCCCAATTTTGAAGAATTAATGAAAAAGCTGGGTGTAAAAGCAGAGGTAATAAAGAGTGGGAAATTTAAAGATGCAGGGGCTTTTTATCGCAATCTTTCTTCTGAAGAAAGGAAATATCTTGAGAAGAAAGTGGAAAATATTCACAATCAATTTATAAATGCCATTTCCAGGGCAAGGGGTCTGCCACTTGAAAAGGTAAAAAGCATTGCAGACGGAAGGATTTTTACAGGAGAAGAAGCTGTTAAAATAGGACTTGTTGACAAACTTGGGAATTTCTGGGATGCAGTAGAAGAAGCTAAAAGGCAGGCACATTTAACAAAGGCCAGTATAGTATTTTTCCCGAAAGAAAAAAGTTTCATAGAGAAACTTTTTCAGGGTAAAGCAAAGTCTTTTTTGAATTTTTTTTATTTTTCTCCCTGGTATGTGTTGAATTGACGAAAGGAGGGGGGCTTTGTCTATAAAGAAAGGAGACCTTGCCAGGAAATTGAGTTATAAGTTTCCAGAATTGGAAGAGGATGACCTGGAGGCTATTGTAGAGCTTTTTTTCCAATTTATTAAAGAGGAACTTATAAAAGGGAATCGTATTGAGATTCGTGATTTTGGAGTGATGTATTTAAGGCGTGGAAAAGGGGTATTCTTTACGAATCCTCGTAATAATCAACGTTATTACATTAGAGAGAAGATAAGAATTGTTTTTAAACCAGGTAAAGAGCTGAAAGAAAGGCTTAACACACCTCTTTATGCAGCCTTTGATCTGGGCACTCAGTCTTTTAGAACAATCCTTGGAAAAAGGTATAATGGAAAAGTTTATTTTTTGGCTTCTTGGAGAGAGAATGTGAGGCTTGGAGAGGGTCTTGTCAATCATGGAATTATTACAGAGCAGGCTTTTGACCGAGGTATTCAGGCTTTAAAAAAAATGAAAAAAATTTTGGATAAACACGGGGTAAAGGATTTTAGGGCTGTGGGCACAGCTGTTTTCAGAAAGGCTAAGAATGCAGAAGATTTTATTAAAAAAGCTCAAGAAGAAACAGGGATAAAAATAGATGTTCTTAGCCCTGAAGAAGAGGCTTCTTTAACTCTGGAAGGAGTAAAGTTCGGGCTTAGAGAAGTACTTAATGAACTTCCTCAAAAATTTATTGTGATTGATGTAGGGGGAGGTTCCACAGAGATTACTTACCTGGAAAATGGAAATCCTCTTTGGACTAAGAGCATAGAAATTGGTGCTGTAGTGCTTAAAGAGCTTTTTAATTTGCGCTATCCCCTTTCTTCCAAGGCTTTTCGTTCTCTAAAAGATTATATTCAGGACCATTTAAAAGCACTCCCCGAGATTGAGCCTGATTTGCTTGTTATTACAGGAGGTACAGCGAGTATTTTAGGAAGTCTTGACTTAAAACTTTCCTGTTATATTTTTGAAAGATTGCACGGCCACAGGGTTACAAAGGATCGCCTAAAAAAAATTATAGAAAAACTCAGCAGTTATCCTGTAGAAAGAATTGCCAGGATGAGGGGTATGGAGCGGGGCAGGGAAGATATAGTGCTTCCGGGGCTTACAATTTATCTGGAACTTTTAAATCTGTTTAAAAAAGAAGAATTACTTATCAGTGAGTACGGAATTTTAGAAGCTACTTTACTTTCTTTATTAAGAGAATATAATTAAGCAACAAAAAAAAGGAGGGTGATTTTACCGATGTTAAACATTGTATACGAAGCTTATACTTTTGATGACCTTCTTCTTGAGCCAGCTTATTCTGAAGTATTACCAAAAGATGTGGATGTAAGCACTTATCTTACGCCAGCTATTAAATTAAATATTCCTCTTATTTCGGCTGCTATGGATACTGTTACTGAAAGTCGTATGGCAATAAGTCTTGCCAGAGAAGGTGGTATAGGTGTTATTCACAGAAATATGAGCCTGGAGGAACAGGTAAAAGAGGTAGAAAAGGTTAAAAAGTCAGAAAGTGGCATGATTTATGATCCGGTTACGGTTTCTCCTGACACACCTATTAGGAAAGTCTTAAAACTGATGGCAGAGTATAAAATTTCTGGTATTCCTGTAGTTGAGGGGAAAGAAAAAAAACTTTTGGGTATAGTGACTAATAGAGACCTGAGATTTGAAACGAATCTGGATAAGCCTGTAAAGGATGTGATGACTACAGAGGGGCTTATTACTGCAAAGCCTGGTATAACTCTGGAGGAAGCAAAAAAGATTCTTCATGAACACAGGATAGAGAAACTTCTTATTGTGGATGAAAATTTTTGTCTGAGGGGGCTTATTACTATTAAGGACATAGAAAAGATAATAAAATATCCAAATGCGTGTAAGGATGAGCTTGGAAGATTAAGAGTGGGAGCGGCTATAGGAGTTGGTAAGGATAGGCTTGCTCATGCTGAAGCCCTTTTAAAAGCAGGCTGTGATGTGCTTTTTATAGATTCAGCCCATGGGCATACTAAAAATGTAATAGAAACTATTAAAGAGATAAAACATCATTTTCCTGATTGTCAGCTCGTTGCAGGGAATGTGGCAACAGCAGAAGGAGCAGAGGCTTTAATTAAAGCAGGAGCAGATGGAATAAAAGTTGGTATAGGGCCTGGTTCTATTTGTACCACCCGTATTGTGGCTGGAATAGGTGTACCTCAGCTTACGGCCATACATAATTGTGCCGTGGTTGCAGAAAAATTTGGTATTCCTGTAATTGCAGATGGAGGCATAAGGTTTTCTGGAGACATTACCAAGGCTATTGGTGCAGGGGCACATGCAGTGATGATTGGAAATCTTTTTGCAGGTACTGAAGAAGCCCCTGGAGAAACGATTCTTTATGAGGGAAGGACTTATAAAGTCTATCGTGGCATGGGTTCTCTTGGAGCTATGAAAAAAAGAGGAGGCAGGGAAAGATACGGCCAGGAAGGAGAGGATATTTCTAAGTTTGTGCCAGAGGGAGTGGAAGGTAAAGTTCCTTATAGAGGACCTGTTTCTAATATGATTTATCAGCTTATAGGTGGTCTCAAATCCGGAATGGGTTATTGTGGATGCAGAACTATTGAGGAATTAAGAAAAAAGGCAAGATTTATAAAAATTACTCCATCCGGCTATAGGGAAAGTCATGTGCATGATGTAAATATCCTAAAAGAAGCTCCCAATTACTGGATAGGTAGATAGTTATGCCATTCTATGAATGGAGGGGAAAATCTGCTACTGGAGAAATAAGACAGGGGGTTTTAGAGGCTCCTAATGCTCAGTTAGTGGAAGTTTATTTACGAAAGCTGAATATTGTTCCTCTCCGGATTCGTTTAAAAAAAGAAGGCGGTTTTACTTTTGGAAGAAAATCTGTTTCTGAAAGGGAGGTAGCCTTATTTACCAGACAGTTTGCTACAGTTCTTGAGGCAGGCCTTCCTATTGTAAAAAGCCTTGATACTCTTGCTATGCAACAGAGGAATAAGTATTTTAAGAAGGTCATTCTTGATATAAAAAACAGAGTTGAGGGAGGTAGTACTCTCAGCGAGGCACTTGCTGAATATCCCAAGATTTTCCCCACGCTTTATGTTCAAATGGTAAGATCTGGAGAATCAGCAGGAAATCTGGATGCAGTGCTTAAAAGGCTTGCTGAATACCTTGAAAAGATTGTAGCTTTAAAGTCAAAAGTGAAACATGCTATGATTTATCCTTCTCTTATTGTGCTTGTTACTATAGGAGTGATTTCAATTATTATGATTTTTGTTATTCCCAAGTTTGCCAGGCTTTTTACTGAAGCAGGTCAAACTTTACCTACTCCCACACTGATTCTTCTTAATATAAGCAAAAATTTTAAACAAATTGCCGGCTTAGCTTTGCTTGCAGTTATTCTTTTTATAATTTTTATTAAACTTTACAGAAGAGATGAAAAAGGTAGATATAATACAGACAAAGCTCTTTTGAAACTTCCGCTTATTGGGGAGCTTTTTCATAAGGCTGCTATAGCAAGGTTTGCACGAACTTTTTCAAGTCTTTTAAATGCTGGTGTGCCTTTACTTCAGGCTTTAAATATCGCTGCAAATACTGCTGGAAATAAAGTTATTGAAAAGGCTATTGAAGAGGTAAGAATAAATGTGTCTGCAGGCCATAATCTGGCAGATCCTATGTTTTATACCGGTGTTTTCCCCTATTTTCTTATTGAAATGGTAAGAGTGGGGGAGACTGCTGGAAATCTGGAGGAAATGCTTGATAAGGTGGCAGATTTTTATGAAGAAGAAGTAGATAGAATGGTTAATACACTTTCCACTTTGATTGAGCCTATTTTGCTTATTGTTTTAGGTGTTATAATAGGTGGAATTCTTATAGCTCTTTATCTCCCGATTTTCCAACTTGGTGGAGTAGTAGGCGGCGGATAAAAATGCTCAGGATCTATGGTTCAGAAAAAGGCCTTCTTGTGCCTGTAGAAGATTTAAAAGAACATACCTGGGTATGTCTATTTAATCCCACGGATAAGGAACTTCAGTATGTAGAAAACAAATTAAAAATTTTTCCAGAATTTCTGAGATATCCCCTTGATGAGGAAGAGAGACCTCGTATTGAAAAAGAAGAACAGCAAATCTTGATTATTCTTAGAGTACCAGACCCCATTTCAAGCGGTTTTTATGTAAGATATGAAACCCTACCTGTAGGAATTATTTTGACTGAAGAAAATATAGTTACAGTGTGTCTTAAAGAGCATCCTATTTTTGAAGAATTTATTTCTTATATGAATAAGTATAGAAATTTTGATCTCAGTCAGCCAGTAAGTTTTATTCTCAATTTTTTTCTAAGTATTACCACCCTTTACATAAAATTTTTGAGGCACATGGACCGGGTAATTGAAGAATATGAAGAGAGACTCTTCAAGGCACTTGAGAACGAAGAATTTTTAAAAATGCTTAGTCTGGAAAAGAGTTTAACTTATTTTAATACATCACTTCAGGGCAATGATATGGTCCTTATAAAGCTTCAAAGTGGTAGATATCTTCGTCTTACAGAAGAAGAAGAGGAGCTGCTTGAAGATGTGCAGATTGAAAATAAGCAGGCTATAGAAATGGCAAGGATATTTACTGACATCTTAACCAATACTATGGATGCTTATGCTTCTATTATTAATAACAATGTCAATGTGATAATGAAATTTTTGGCAAGTATGGCTATTATTATTTCCATTCCTACCATTGTTTATAGTCTGTATGGAATGAATATCCCTCTTCCACTTCAGGACCTACCTCCTTTTAAGCATACCCCTCATGCTTTTTATATAGTCAATATAATAGTTCTCGTAATTTGTATTTTACTGTTTATTATTTTTCGGAAAAAGAAATATTTATAGGAAAATAAAAATGCATGTTTTTCAGGCCTTTATTCTGGGAGCCATTCAGGGACTAACAGAATTTCTTCCTATATCAAGTTCAGGTCATCTTATTCTGGCTTCCAGTTTTTTCCATATTCCTTCCTGTTTGTCTTTTGATGCTTTTATTCATCTCGGTTCTTTTTTGGCGATATTGGTTTACTTTAGAAAAGAGCTCAAAGAAATATGGCACTTGAAATGGCTGGTACTTATTGCCTTTTTACCAGGTGCTCTGGCTGGTTTTTTTCTGGAAGACGTGGTTTCTGCTTACTTTAGAACTCCTAAAATAGTAGCTCTTATGTTATTCTTGATGAGTTTCCCCATGATTTTAGGAGAAAAGCTGGGCAAAAAAAGATTTTTTTCACAGGAGCTTGGTCCGCTAAGAGCACTTGTTATTGGCATTTTTCAGAGCTTTGCTATTATTCCCGGTACTTCAAGGAGTGGAATAACCATTTCTGCAGGTCTCTTTGTGGGTTTGAAAAGGGAAGAGGCTGCAAGATTTTCTTTTATAGTGGGTGCTCCACTTATTTTAGGCGCTGGATGCTATGAGGGCCTAAAAATGTTAAACCACGGCGTTATAGCCTTAAATGTGGCAGGTATAGGCTTTTTATCCTCTGCAATTTTTAGTTTTCTTGCTATAAGTTTTTTAATCCCTTTTTTAAAACGGCATACTCTTTATCCATTTGTATTTTATAGAATTCTCTTAGCAGCTCTTGTTTGGATAAAGTTTCATTAAAGGAGGAAGACAGTGGATTTAGGAAAAGCATCTCTTGAAAAAGAAGAAGTTGTTATAAGGGGAAAAAAGGTGACCCTTTTTCGTCCTGCTAAATTGGAAGATATTTTTCAGGGAGATCCCTTCCTGCAGGTAGAGAAGTTTCCCTTCTGGTTTAAGCTCTGGGAGGCAGGCTTTGTACTGGCAGATTATCTGGCATCATTAGAAGAGAAAAAGAAAATTCTTGAATTAGGAGCAGGGTTGGGATTGGTGAGTTTAGTGGCTGCAGCAGCTGGCCATGAAGTAGTAGCTACTGATTACGAGGAGCTACCTCTTAAACTCATTCAAAAATCTGCAGAGGCAAGTGGAGTATCTTTAAAGACCCAGTTTCTTGACTGGACAGCTCCGGACATTAAAGAAGAATTTGATTTAATAGTGGGAGCAGAGATTGTTTTCAAAAAAAGCCTTTTTTCTCCACTTTTTGAGCTATTTAAAAAGGGCTTGGCTCCAGGGGGAGAGGTTGTACTTGCTCATTCCATTGAAAGAAAAAGGGTGCTTGTGCCTTTTCTTTACGAGGCAGAAAAGAGATTTAAGGTATTAACCAGCATAAGAAAATTCAGGGGAGAGGAAGGAACTGAAGAAATTGTGCTTAACCGCCTTATTCCAAGACAAAACTAATAAATTAAATGAAAATAAAAGAAGCCTTTGAGCTTCTCAAATCAGAGCTTTTAAAAGTAGAGGATAGTTATTTTGCCAAAAAAGAGGCGCTTTTAATTCTTGCCCATTTTCTCAATACTTCTCCTTTAAATATATATCTTTATTTTGATAAAGACATTGCAGAAAAGGAAGTTTTACAGATTCTTAAAAAAAGGCTTGCAGGCTATCCCCTTGCTTACGTTTTAAAAGAAGCCTGGTTTTGGGGAAGAAAGTTTTTTGTAGAGGAAGGGGTGCTTATTCCCAGGCAGGATACAGAGATTCTTGTTGAGGCTTTTCTTGGGAGCAAAATTCAGAAAGGTGTTTTTCTTGAGCTTGGTGTGGGTTCTGGTGCAATAGCTATAACTCTTCTTTTAGAAAAACCTGATTTAAGTGCCTTTGGGGTGGATATCTCTTCAGATGCCCTGAGAATTTGTCAGAAAAATAGCGGTTATCATGGAGTAAATAACAAACTTTTTCTTTTAAAAGCCGATTGGCTGGGGGCTTTCCGCAGGGCGCCTTTGTTTTCAGCAATTATTTCCAATCCACCTTACATTTCTCAGGCAGAATGGAATGGTTTAGCAGAAGAAGTTAAAAAAGAACCTTATCAAGCCCTTGTAGCCGGGGAAACCGGGCTGGAATATCACGAGAAACTTGTTAAAGAAGCTTCGCAATTTCTTAAGCCAGAGGGTTTTCTATTTTTTGAGATAGGATATAATCAAAAACATCAGGTAGAAAAGCTTTTAAAAGAATTTGGCTGGAGTTATCAATTTTACAAAGACCTTTCTGGTTATTATAGAGTGGTAAAGGCATGGAGAGATGAGGATTTACGAAATTAAAGGTGGCAAGCCTTTAAAGGGAGAAGTAAAAATAAGTGGCGCTAAAAATGCAGCTCTTCCTGCTATTGCAGCAACTTTGCTTGCAAGAGGTGTTTTTAAACTGGAAAGTGTCCCCAGAGTAAGGGATGTCTTTTGTATGCTGGAAATTCTTAAACATCTTGGAGGGAAGTATAAATTTGAAGACCATACCCTTCTTGTGGATACCACTTCTATCAGGGATACAGTTGTTCCCTATAAGCTTGCAAGTAAGATAAGGGCCTCTATTCTCTTTATGGGGGCATTGGTAGGGGCTTTTAAAGAAGGTACAGTGCCTCTTCCTGGTGGTTGTAAGATAGGGAAAAGGCCTGTCAATTTTCATATAAGTGGTTTGACTAAACTGGGAGCAGAAATATGCCTTGATCATGGTAACCTTGTGTTAAAAGCCAGAAGATTAAAGGGCAGAGAGCTTGTTTTGGATTTTCCTTCTGTTACTGCTACAGAGAATTTAATGATGGCAGCAGCCCTTGCAGAAGGGGAGACCCTTATAAAAGGAGCTGCAAGAGAGCCTGAAGTAGTTTTTCTTGGAGAAATGCTAAAACGCATGGGAGCAGAGGTTAAATGGATTTCTGAAGATACAATTTGTATTAAAGGAAAGAAAAATCTTAATCCCTGTGAAATAGAAATAATTCCTGACCGCATAGAGGCGGGTACATTTCTTGTATTGGGAGCTCTTCACAAAAACAACAGGATTTTTTTGAGAAACTTACCTATTGAATATCTTGAGACCCCCTTATTAAAATTAAAAGAGATAGGTGTAAAATTAAAAAAACAGGGAGAGGCTTTTCTTGTAAAAAGAAAGAAGGAGTTAAGCCCTGTACGAATTATTACTCAACCCTATCCTGGATTTCCTACAGATCTTCAGCCTATTTTTGCAGTGCTACTTCTTCAGGCAAAGGGTATTTCAAAGATTACCGAGACTTTATTTGAAAATAGATTTCTTTATGTTTACGAGCTTAATAGAATGGGGGCAGGGATTGAGCTTGAGGAGAGGAGTATTCTTATAAAAGGTCCTGTAAAACTGGTTGGTTCTCCTGTTAAAGCCACTGACTTGAGGGCCGGGGCTGCTCTGGTCCTGGCAGGACTTTCTGCAGAAAATACCACGCAGATATACGAAATTCATCTTATTGAAAGGGGATATGAAAACCTTGTGGAAAAGCTTCAAACCCTTGGAGCTGACATTTCAGTAAAAACTTTAAATCCGGATGAATCTTAAAAAATTTTCAGAAATTATAGGTCAGAAACAGGCAGTAACTCTTCTTAAAAGGGCCATTAAAAGGGGCAGACTATCCCATGCTTATCTTTTTTATGGGATGAGAGGCATAGGGAAACAAACCATGGCTTATACTTTAGCTGGTGCGCTTTTGTGTAAAAGCTCTAAAGAAGAGAAGCCCTGTAAGGTATGTGTAGCCTGCAAGAAACTTTCAAAAAACATTCATCCAGATTTTTTGCTTGTTTATCCTGAAAAAAAAGAAATTACTATTTCGCAAATAAGACGCATTTCTGAATTTATAAAATATCGTCCAATAGAGGGAGCTTATCAAATAATCTTTATTAAAGAAGCTGAAAAAATGAACCAGGAAGCAGCCAATGCTCTCTTAAAATCTCTTGAGGAACCTCCTTCTTATACAATCTTTATTCTCCTTACTCAGAATCCGTCTCAGCTTTTACCCACTATAGTTTCAAGGTGTCAGCCAGTAAGGTTTAATCCCATAGCTTCGGAGCTTATAAAAGAGTATTTAAAAAAGAATTGTGGTTTTGAGGAAAAAGTAGCAGAGACTCTGGCAGATATTTCTCAGGGTAGCATAGGGATTGCCCTGGATATAGCAGAAAAGGGCCTTCTTGAAGAGCTGAATGCGTTTGTGAAGGCAGGTTATGAAAAACACTGGAGCCTGAAGTTTAGAGTAGCAGAAAGGCTTGGCAGGCTCAGTCCTCAGGAGCAGGAGCTATTTTTTTATCTTTTGATGTTATGGATATGGAGGTCCTATCAAACAAAAATCTTGGGAAAGCCTTATCCCCCGGCATTTCCAGAAGAGCTCTTTTCTGGGGATCCCTATAAAACAATTACACAAATTTTTCAATTTAAAAGAAACATGCAGTTTTATATTTCTTCTGAACTCACTTTCCTTAATATTTTGTCTCTTGCCACATTTCAGGCTTAAATCTAATTACTCTATTTCTTCCCATTTCTTTAGCCTTATAAAGTGCCACATCAGCAAATTTAATTGCCTGCCAGATAGCTTTAGTATCTACTGGAAATTCACTCACTCCAATGGATATAGTTTTTTTAATGACCCCTGCCTTTGTTTCAAAATTTGTTTCTTCTACTTTTTTCCTGAGTTTTTCTGCGACTTTTTCTGCTTCGCCTTTCCTGATATCTACCAGTAAAATAAGGAACTCTTCTCCACCAAACCGGGCAACTATATCTGCTTTTCTTACATTATCTTTCAAAACTTTTGCTACACCTGCCAGAATTTCATCTCCTACATCATGGCCATACTTATCATTAACCTTTTTAAAGTAATCTACATCACACATTAAAACCCCAAGTACAGTATCTCTTCTCAAAATACCTGCAGTCAGATTATCCAGAATTTGTTCCACAAAACGCCTGTTATAAAGCCCTGTTAGCGGATCTTTAACCGCCATTTGTTTTAAGGAGTTAGCATATCTTTTGGCTTCAATAACAGGTATGCTTTCCTCCAAAAATGCTTGAAGCTGGGGCATGTTTTTTTCTATTTCTTTAATCTTTTCTTTATTTTCTTGAGGAATAATAAGTTGAATTACTCCTTCTACTTTTCCTCCCGTAATGAGAGGGATACAGATATGTTCTGCATTTTTATGAATAAACATTTTACATATACCTTTTGTTTCAAAGGAGGACACTATTTTCCCGGTTCTTTTTGCCCTGCACAAATCTGCCATAACCAGAATTTCTTGATTTACCATCAGATCTTCTGGAGACCGATAAACCACTTCCATGGTATTTTGGGAATTGGATACTGCATATATGGCAAAGTGGGAAAAACCAAACCTTTGTTTTAAAAGTTGACCTAATCTTTCATATACATCTTCTAAGGATTCGTCTTCTTCAAGCACTCTTTTAAACTGTCCCAGTTCACTAAAATATTTTATGAGATTGTTTACTTCTTCCACAAGTTTTCCAATTTCATCATTAAATTTAAAAGGAACAGAAAGGGGTTCCTTTTGAACAAGACTTAAATTTTTGGCATAGGTAATGTCATGGATTCTTGAAGTGGTTTTTTTTAGGGGAGAAAGCACCATGAGAAAAAAGGCAAGCCCTCCACATAAGAGTACTATTGCCAGAACTATCCCTAAAAAGAGCTCCATTAGTCTTGTTTGATAAAAGAGTTTTTGAAGATAAATTCTTTGAGAAAGTTCTTCCTGAAAAAGGGAATAGGTAAAAGTTTGTAGATTATCAAGAAGTTTATTTATTTCAACCTGTTTTATTTTCTCAGGGTTTTTGTTTAATGTTTCTAAGATTGTTTTTAAAATTTTTATTTTTTCAGGATTTTTTAGAGGCGAAAAATGGAGAAGGAGTTTAATATTTCCTTCTTCTATTGAAATTACTCCTCCTTTTAGCATGGAATTTAGAATTTTTTTAGCTTCTTTAAGATTGAGTTGTTTTTCAAGAATACTTGAAGAAGAATAGCTTTTAATTATTTTTTCCTGGACATAAAAAGAGGCCAGAAGATAGTCTTTATAGCCGGCATGAAGTTTATTTTCTATTCGTGTTAGTTGATAAAAAAGGACAAAAATTATAAGAAAAATTATTACTCCACATAATGCCATTACTAAACCAACTTTTACAAAGAGACTTAAATTATTGAATGCAAAATAGAGCTTTTTCCAGAGAGGTTGTTTTCTTGAGTTCTTTTGTCTTCTTTTTTGAGATTCCATGCTAAAAATTTATGTTAGTATAATAGATTTGTCAACATTAAAAGTTCTTTTATAAAGCTGTTTTTTAAAAATTATTGTTTGATTTTTTTAATTATTTATTTTAAGAACTCCTTTTTGTAAAAATTCTTTTTAATTTTTTTTAATAAAGCATTTGACAGATTTTGACTTCATTTTGCTTATCATATAAAAATAAACCCATATAAAAGTTAATAAGGAGGAAGGCTTATGTTAAAGTGGTGGAATGATTTGTCATTTTCCAAGAAAATTGTTTTTTCTTTATTAAGTGTTACATGTTTTGTATTGCTTTTTGTAGCAATTTTTTACTATATTCAGGAGGGGTTTTTGCACGAAATGATAAGAGAAACGGATTCAATAAAAAAACAACTCTCGTTTGTAGAAAATATAAAAAACAGATATTTAAAATGGCAAGTTGAAATATTTAAAGCAATTCTAAATAAAAATTGTTCTACTATAAAAAGTGATTCTATATTAGAATCATTAAACCGATTGAAGAAAATAATTTCGGAAAAAGAAAGTCAAAAATTAATAGAAAATGATATGCGTCTAATAAAAAAGATTTCAGAGACAGTTTGTGAAGGAAATATTTCAAATACTGAAGTTATAAATAAATTAACAAAAATATTTAACGATTTAGAAATAATTTTAAACGAATCAACAGTAAGTTTAAAAAGACAGGAAAGAGAGATAATTGCAAAGTATAAA
>Ga0256842_1000127_pt1 | contig 62174 bp, 89 predicted proteins | sample 4559240metaG_FD_185973 | JGI IMG/M metagenome (GOLD analysis project Ga0256842, IMG submission 185973) | Hydrothermal vent microbial communities from Guaymas Basin, Mexico - 4559-240 | ecosystem: Environmental > Aquatic > Marine > Hydrothermal vents | place: Mexico: Guaymas Basin | collected... | reverse complement strand
GATGGTATGTGTTAGAATTTAATTAGAAAGGTGGCAATATGAGATTTATTACATTAAAAAATAACAAAGTAATAGCAACTAGACAAGGAAAATCAATTGTTAAAGGTGAAATTCAATCCGATATAGGCAAGTTAGGACAAGTTATGAATAAAGACGGTACTTTTTCAGATTATATTCCAACAGAAGAAGAATTGGCAGAACGAAATAAACCTATAAGAATAGCAGAATTAAAAGAATTAATATCGAATAAAAAACTTTTAGATATGGACTGCACAACTGAACAAGCAGAATTAAAAGAATTATTAGGGTTGTAATTATGCATAAACTTAAAGAATATCAAACAATATTATTAATATTAATTATATCTATAATGTTAATAAGTGCATTTTCATTTAGAGTTAACTCATGTGATGTAATAGCAGTTGATAATCAACTCAGAATTATGGAAAATATAGTTGATACAAATGAAACCCAATTGAATAATGGTGAAAAATATACAGTTAAATGGTATATTATATTTGATAAAGTAATATACCAGAAAATAATATTGAATTAGAATAAAAGTGAGGTGTAATATGGTATGTGAGAAATATGATGGGATAGTACAGAGTATAGCTGACAATAAAAATGATTTAATTAAAATTAATGAGAGTATTAAATCTAATTGGAATGTTACTGATGAATTAAAAGAAGATATGAAAGAGGTACAAAAAACTCATGTATTATTATCTAATATACAATTAGATATGAATAATATTAAAGACCAATTAAAAGTACAAAATGATTTAATAAGTATTCGTATTAATGAACAAGAGACTCGTAGTCAAGAAAATACTAAAGAAATAATAAAAGCATTAGGTGTAGCAATGTCGAGTAAAAAATTAGATATTAAAGAATTACTTGTGACTAAAATGATAGATTTAATGGTATATGGAAGTATACTTGGCTATATATATCAAAGTATAAAATAACATTTAATTTAGATACTATAAATATCTCATAATAGTGCTACAAGCTCGAAAATTGAGTGTGGTGAGCTTTTAATGGGTTAGGTATACTAATTGTTGTCTAACTATTAAAAGCTCTGTATGAGCCTTATATTACGCCATATTAATTATTAAATTATTAACAAAAATTACTAAAAATAAATACAGATATACCTTGACAATTTAGCCAAAGTATGATATACTTATATAGCGAGTGTTTTATACAAGAGGTATATTTGTATTACTATACTCATTATTATTAATATAAGTATAGTGTTACATACAATTAAAATTACAATTACAATTAAAATTAAAAGTATACTAAAAAGGTGTACTAAAAGTATATTTAAATAGAAAGGAGAAAAAATATGGAAGAATTAAACAAAGTATTACCATTAGGTTACAGTAAATCTGAGTATGATAAGAGAGACTATTGTTTAGCTCAATATCAATTAGACGATATAGAGTTACCTAAAGAGTATATTATACCTAATTTACCTAAAGTTGGTAATCAAGGTGCTACAGGAATGTGTGTAGCTTTTACATTAGCTAAAATGAAAGAGTATCAAGAGTTTATTGAAAGAGGTAAATATCAATTATATTCACCAGCTTATATTTTTATGTTAGGACATATATCAGGCGGAGAGGGTATGATACCTAGAAAAGCTTTACAAGTGTTAAAAGGCGGAGGCACTCCTAATTTAGAGTTATTTAATCATTTAGGTGATTATGATTATATCAAAAGTGAATTTGATAAATTAAATTCTGATGAACAAGTTAGTATTTATACTCAAGCTAAAGAACAAGTTATTAAGTCTTATGTTAGATTATATACTATAGACGAAATTAAAAGAGTATTATTAGAAAATAGACCTGTTCCAATTGGAGTCATGGTCACTGAGAAATTTTATCATTTAGAGAATAATATTGCTCATAATGGTGGGGTTAAAAAATATGGCGGACATATGATATTATTAGTTGGTTGGGATAATAATGGATTTATATTTCAAAATAGTTGGGGAGAAGAATGGGGCATTGATGGCAGAGCTACTTTAGCTTATGATTATCCTATTATGGAAAGTTGGGGAGTTATGGATAGTATCCCAGAGAAAACTAAGGAGGAAGTTAAAATTTTTACTGATATTGAGAAAAATAGTTGGATTGAAGAAGAAGTTGAAAAAGCTGTACAAAGAGGTTTAGTTAATGGTTATCCAGATGGAAGTTTTAAGCCTAATAATACTATTACAAGAGCTGAAAGTGTTGCTTTAGCTAATAATGTATATGAAGCTTTATTAGAGATAATAAATAGTAAATAGTAAATAGTTACTAAATTAAAAGGAGAGTAATATTATGTATAAAATAATAACGGATTATTTAACTCCAAATAAATATAGTAGACCTCAAATAGAGTTAAAGGAAATTAAAAAGTTAGTAATACATTGGGTAGGTAATAGTAATACTACAGCTAAGCAAAATAGACAATTTTTTGAAAATAGAAAGAATGGTAAGACAGGATACGGAAGCAGTCAAGAAATTATTGATTTATCGGGTGATGTATGGGTTATTATTCCAGATAATGAAATATCATATGGTTGTGCTAATAATGATTATTATTATAATGAAAGTGGATTAGCTGAAGAGTTAGGTAAATACCCTAATGATAGTATTTATTCTATTGAGTGTACTCATACTACAGATGAAGGATTTATGAGTTTAGATACTTATTTAACTTTGATTGATAGAGTATCTGATTTATGTATTGAGTATAATTTAAACCCAATAGAAGATGTTATAAGGCATTTTGATATTACAGGTAAAAATTGTCATAAATATTTTGTCATTTATGAAGATAAATTTATTGAATTTAAACAACAAGTTAAAGATTTTGTAAATATTAAATTAAATAATAAAAAAGAAGATAATGATAAAGATAATTGGAAAAATAATTTAGCTGTAAAATCAATTAATAATTTAGCTAAAAAAGGTTTTTTAAATAATCCAGAAGAGCATATAGAAAATTTAAAAAATGAAACTATTGAGCCTTATGTATTTTGGGCTATGATAGATAGATTAAGTGAATAATTAGTGAGTAATAATTAATGAATAATAATTAGTAAATTATTACTAATTAATTTAATAATATTAGAAAGAGGTGAATTATATGGGTATGGACAGAAAAACAGAGATAATGTGGCAAGCAAGCGTAGGATTAAATGGGTATTACATTGCACCTATTGATGAATTAGTAGAGGGACATTTTAAAATAATACAAGCTCAAGAAAATTGTACTGTAACAGTTAAACCTACATGGGAAAATGCTCCTGAAACAATAACTTATGAATTAGCAAGCGGAGAAGTTAGATTTGGTGGAGAAATTGGATTTACTGAGATAACTGTTATTGAAGGTTCTCTTGTAGCTTTTAGAACAATATAAGGTAAGGTGATTATATGTTAAATACAATGAGTATGACTTTATTAAATAGAAATGTATTTAATTCTACTTATTATTTACAGAAAAATTGTGGTTTAGACCTATACACCACTCCACTAATTGATAAAATAGGGAAAAAGAGTAGAGATGCAGAAAGAGCTTTGGCATTAGTTGCTAATTCTGAGACATATGCAACATTTGATGAAATTAATTTAGGCACAAATTATACAATTGAAACTATGTTTGATTTTCAAAATGTAAGTACACAAACTTTATTAGGAAATTCTACAGATACTAATATGTGGTTAATTGTTGATTCCACAACACAATTAAGACATGCAATAGGAAGCGGTATTAGTGTTACTTTAATTTCTGATATAAGTTTTGAAAATAAGAATGTGAAAATAGTTAGAGAAGATACAAATGTTAAATTAATGGTAGATGATATATTAAAAGACACACAAACTTTATCAAGTAATGCTTCTTTCATAATTGATAGATTATTTGTAATAGGGTCAAGCTCATATAAATTTAATAATAATTTAAGTTTATTAGAAATAGATTATATTCCACAATCGTGATAATTATGTATACTCAAAAAGATTTTGATAAATATAATTTAGAATTAATTGATGTTACTTCTGTTAATAAAGTTAAAGATAAGGTGAAATGTAGAAACTCAGAAGGGTATTTAGTTAGCACAAGTTTAAAAATGCTTAGAGCTGGTAATACTCCTGTTCTTTTTGACAGAAATCCTTATGTTGTTTATAATTTTAAAAAGTATATGAAATCAGTTGGTTGTGAATTTTTAGATGATTATTATATTGTTGGAAAAAAGAGCCATTTTATAACAAAATGTGGGCATGAAGTGTATGAACTTATTAATGAGTTTAAAAGTGGAGGACGTCAACAATGTGAAAAATGTAAGTTAGAAAAAGGTAATGCATTTGCTCAAAGAATGGACAAGAAAACTAAAGATATAATAGAGTCATTAGGTTGTGAATTCATAGAGAAAAAGAGATATGGCTCTTATTCAGAAGTCACTTATATAGGAGAGTGTGGACATACAATAGTTAGAAATTGTGGAAATTTAACGAAAACAAAATATCCTAAATTGTGCTCTGCTTGTGCGAGAAAAAAATGTGAGGGGAATAAACGTGCTTACTTATCTAAAGAGAAGGCAGAATTAAATAAAGAAGAATGGTTAACTATTCCATGCACAGTATATATTGTGAATTTATACAATGATAATGAATCATTATATAAAATTGGGCTAACTAAAAATAAACCTTATATAAGATTAGCACATATTCCATATAAAAAAATAAGAAAGATAGAATATATATTAAAACTAATTTTTATTATGCTGTATATATTGAAAAACATTTGCATGAATTAAACAGTGAATATTCATATGAACCTAAAATATTTTTCAAAGGACACACAGAATGTTTCTCTAAAATATCTAATGAAACACAAAATGAGATTGATAGAATAATAAAAATAGGTGGTATTTATAATGAATAAAATATTTCTTAAAAATTTATGGAATAAGCATGAGTTATTGGAAGGAGGTATTAAATATGGATAAATCAAGTTATCCAAATGGTAGATTGCTTAAATTAGCGATAAATGAAAGACAATCTTTGGGAATGATACCTGTGAACGTAGTTAATTCACAAGGTCAAGCAATAGAGGTGAAAGAGTTTCAACAGATGCTTAGCCCTGCAACTCCAACAGTAGAAACCCTTGCGGTTAAGTCAGACTTTGACAAGTACGGGGGAACGATTGCGAAGGCAACAGGGAAGAATTTGTTATTATTTGAAGAAGGCATTGAAACTTTAAACGGAATTACTGTTGAGATTTCTAATAATCAAATAAAGATTGACGGAACTACTAATAATACAACTTGGGTAAAGCTTACACGAGGCTTAGAATTAAATATTTCAAGGCAAATTGAATGGACAAAACAAAATATTTTAATTGAAAATACAGGTGAAAACTATACACTAAGTTTAAATAAAATTTCTGGTACGTCTGATGGATATGCGTTAGGTTTTAGAAATAAAACTGATGAAATGATTTTGTCAGTACAATCAGTTAATATATCTAAAACTGAAATATTAAATGATAAATATTATTCATATGCTTATTTATATATACCGAGCGGAATTGCATTTGATAATTTAATTATTACACCACAACTCGAACTCGGCATAGAACCCACACCTTACGTCCCATGGGAAGGCTACCACCTTGACGAATTATGCACAATACCTGCGGAAGATGGTACACCTATTTCAGCAGACCGCTATGGCACACTTTTTGCGTGGGTAAAAGATGGTGAGTAATAAAAGGTTAGAAAAGATGTATCGAGATACAGAAGAAAGACTAAAAAAAATAGGTGCTGAATTTATTTGTTTTGATTATTCAGGTAAATATAAATTAATAACATATATTGGAAAATGTGGCTGTATATCTACTTCCGCTTCATCTACTATATATTCTAATAATACAGGATTTTGTTCAGAATGCCATAACGCAGAAAAGATTGTTCAAAAGGATATAGAATATCATAAAATATTAAAAGATAATGGGTATGAAGTAGTTGATAATAATACCATAATGTACAATATTCAAGTAAAAGTTAAATGTATAAATAAAGATGGATATTATGTATATGTTTCAATAGGCACTATAAGAAATCATATTAATCCAACAATATTTGGTGATGGTAATCCATGGTATTATGAAAACAGAGAAAAACTATTTGCTAGTAGAGGTTGTAAATTATTATGGTGTGAAGGACAAAATATTGAAACAAGAGTTAAATATATTGCATCATGTGGACATGTTGTTGAAGAGGGTTTCTATAATTTTTTACATAAAGATATTTATACATGTAAAAAATGCCATCCAACAATGTTAAATAGAAAAGGTGGATATAATTTTGTAATAGCTGAAAGAAATAAATCAGAATGGTTAAATGAGAAAGCTTATGTTTATGTTATGCATTTTTATAATGACGAAGTATCATTTTATAAAATAGGAATAAGTACTAATCCTAAATCAAGAAGAAGTCATTTATTAATTAATGGCTATGAGATAGATATATTATATACTATAGAAACTAATAAATATGATGCAACTTACATTGAAAATAGTTTACATAGTATTCATAGTAAATATAGTTATATGCCAAAATTTAAACGTAGAGATGGACATACTGAATGTTTTTCGTATATTCATTTCGGCATAATAGAAAGGATGGTTAAAAATGATTAAGATAATTAAAGAGGTGAAATATGAGTAGTTATATGCCGAAAGCAGAATCAATTGGAGAAATAAAAAGTAATTTCGTAGAAATGGCAATTGATAACGAAGTTACAAATGGTGATTTCAGCGATGATTTTGCCAATTGGATTGCAAGTGGAAACACAGCAATATCTACAAGTGAATTTCATAGTAGCGGAAAATCAGCTTATAAATATACAGCATCTGATGCATTATATCGAGATGTCATTTTTCCTAATGGGCATGAAATCTTTTGTTGTGTTTATATAAAAAGTGATGTTGGTGCAAGATTAAAAATTAATGAACATGGTACTTGGACACCTCTTGATTATGGCGAAATTGTTTCGGGTGATTGGAAATTAAGCCATACAACTGTAATTGCTACGAACGGTGGTATACGAATTGATGAAACACTTTCTTCTGATGGCGAACATTATTTTGACGATTTTATAGGTGTTGATAAAACTGAATTAGGCATTGAAGATTATTCAGAAGAAGTAATGTTAAAGCTAGTACAACAAGGATATTTTGAAAGTTGTAATGTAATAGCAATGGCAGATGACTATTTTGCAGCGAGTTACGATGATAATGAGATATTATTCACTGATGGAAAACCTAATTTATTGCAAGTTGATAAGTTAGCAAACATCACTAACAATCAGTTATTCGTATCACTTGATAAGCAGAAAATAATGTTTTATGAAACACCATTAACAGGCGATTGTTTATACAAAGCATGTAAAGCATTAAAATTAAACGAGCCTTACATGGTACAAACTGCTGAGGGCAGTGGTGAATATGAGCCTTATATTACAGCTGATGGAATGCTATACGTGTTAAAAGAAGGAGTCACAGTATCAAGGTAATATAACATAGTTTATAAACCTATAGGAAGTGGAATCGTGAATAAAAAATTAAGAGATAATTATTTAAGAATGTTAAAGGAAAATAACCTTTCATTAATAAAAGGGGAATCAATTAAAAATAGAATTGCCCCTATATATTGTTATGATGTTAATGGGTATATTTTAAGAGTCACAATAAAAAAATTAAAGAAAAGTGGTGTTTCGAAGCCATTTTATAATTCAAATAAATATGTTCTATATAATATACAAAGGTATTTAATTATTCATAATAGTGACTTAAAATTAATGTTTAATAAAAGTACGTATATTAATACTCATTCACTTTTAACATTCTTTTGTAAAAAACATAATCATTATTTTAAAATTAGTTGGACTCGTTTATCTCAGAAAAGTATACTTGGATGTGATATATGTACAATGGAAAGTATTGTAAATAGTCGCATTAAAAATATTGTGAACAAAAGAGGTAGTGTAGGGGAAAATAGAAAAGATTTAATTCAATATTTTAAAAATAAAAATGAGGCATTTAGCTATACATGCCATTCAAAACATAAGGTTAATGTAATTTGCCCAATTTGCGGGTTTGAGGAAGTGAAACCAATTTACTCTTTATATTTATACGGTTATAATTGTCCAATTTGTGGGGATGCAACATATATGTCTGAAAACATTGTTAAGAATGTATTAAATCAAATTAAAATTACGTATGAGAGAGAATATTCTCCAGAATGGGCTAAAAGTAAAAGATATGATTTTTATATTCCAGAAAAAAATATTATAATTGAAGCTCATGGATGTATACATTATAATAGAAGTGTTGGGTGGGGTAAGTGGACACTTGAAAAGATTAAAGAAAATGATAAAATAAAATTTGATTTAGCTATAAATAATAATATAAAAAAGAACAATTATATTATTATTAATTTAAAAAAAACAAATTTTGAATACATTAAAAACCAGTGTATAAAATCTTTAAAACAGCATTTTCATATGGAAAGAGTAGATTGGATTAGAGTTTATTCTGATTCCCAAAAAGGAGTAGTTAAAGATATATCGATAGATTTTAAAAGTGGAAAATCTGTGTCAGCACTATCAACATGTTATAATTTACATCCTGAAACTATAAAAAAATATTTAAGAAGAGGGACTAAAATTGGATGGTGTGAATATAGTAATTTTGAAAATATGGAAAGAATAAAAAATGAAAGAATTATAAAATTGGAGGCGGTAGAATGAGTTATGAAACAGTAACAACAGGTGTAGACTTGGATAAAGGTTTTCATTCCGACACAGTATGGGACGATATTATACTATTACCTTATACTATTCAAGGTGGGACTGCTAGACCAGATAAGAAAACTTTAATCGGTAATATTGATGTGTATGGTTTTAATGGAGCATCGACAACAGAAGAAATGAGTGGAAGTTTTGAGATACCACATAGTTATTTTGTGGGTTCAGATTTAAGACCTCATATTCATTGGTGTGCTGATAATGCTAACGCAGGCGATGTTAAATGGCAATTAGAATACAGTATATTTAGTGTAGATAATGCTCCAACAACTGTTGTAACATTAGATGCAGTAGACTCTACCGATGATGAAGATAGAGTTCATAAAGTAGTAGAGTTTCAAGTTATTGATGGTACTAATATAAATATAGGTGATATAATAGGGTTTAGATTATTCAGAGACCCTACAGATGCAGAGGATACATATGGCTCAGATGCTCTGTTTCTTTCGCTTGGCTACCATTTTTTGAAAAACGGTGACGGAAGTCGTGGGGTTTTTACTAAATAAAGAAAGAGGTGATTGAACAATGAGTTATCAAAGTTTAAGCACAGGTAAGGAATTAGATGTAGCAATTAAAAATATAATCAATCCTTCTAAATTTGAAGGAAAGTCAACAAGCGATATTGGTTCACCTCACATATTTACAGAAGCAGGCACAATGGACGTAACTTTTGTAGATGTGGAATTTGAAACGTCTGGAGATTTTACTTATTCAAATGGTGTAGTGACATATATAGGAGATAATGATGTAGAATTAGGAATGAATATATCTTGTTCTATATACTGTGATACTAAAAACGTAACGTTAAGATTAGCACAATTTCAGAATAATGTAGAAGTTAAGAGTTCAGAGAACGTATCTAAGTCAGAGAGTAATATATCTAAAGTGCCATTCTCAATTGACGCACCTTTCAGTTTATCGAAAAATGATACAATAAATCTTAAGATAATTTCAGATGGTGCATGCACAGCAACCATTTATCACTTTTCAGTAGTATTAGTAGTAAATAAAGTTATATTAGTATAAGGAGGAATAAATTATGAAAAATGTAAATGTAATTGAAAATAGTTTTTATATCAACAGAGCGTTTTGTATTCCAATCGAGAGTGAAGATGCAAAGTGCCATGCAGATTTAGGCGACCCAGAATTAAGTTATGAGGATAATGGGTATTTAGTATTTCAACGTGGAACACAATGGTATTTTACTCCAGAGGCTGATAAATTTGGTGGTAATCGTACAATGACTTCTGATAAACTTGATATTTTACGAGAATTATTTGGCAAAGAGAATGTAAAACCTCTTGTAGAATTACCAATGATTAATGAAGTAGAAGTAATAGATGAAGTTAAAACTGAAGAGACTAAGACTGAAGAAGTTTAATATAAGGAGATGATTAAATATGTTTGAGAGTTTTGTAAGTTGGGATATGTTAATAACATTTTCCACTTTTGTAGCTTCTGTATTTATGTTAGTTGAGTTTACAAAGGAATTACCTTTAATAAAATTAATTAGAACTAAATATTATAGTGCTATAATTGCATTTATATTATTGGTTATAGTAAATTTACATGGTGGTACATTTGAATATTGGGATATAGTATTATATGTTCTTTCAGCTTGTAGTATTTCTTTTACAAGTAATGGTATTAGTGATTTTAATGACTCTGTTTTAAAAGGTACTAAAGATATTAAAGTTAAAACTGAAATAGATACTAACACTAATGATTAAATAAATAAAATAATTGTTGACTTTTATATTATAGTGTGATATACTTACAAAGTAAACAGTTATCAACAAGAATTAAGCATTAAAAAGACTTGATAAATCAATTAATTTTGATTTATTGAGTCTTTTGTAGTTTTAAGACTTGTAAATTAAATAATACAATTGTGTATTATAATATATGAGAGAGGAGAGTAATATGAAAGACTATGAGAAAAATGAGCAAGAAGATTATGAGATTAAAGATTATGAGTTAAAACTAATGGAGAATTTTGATTTAAGTTTAATTGAGATTAAAATTATAATAGAACAAATGAATTATAATGATGGAGATTTTGATAATATTGATGAAATGATTGAATATGTAAGAATGGCAGGAGTATATTATAATAGTATGTATAATAATCCTAATTTTAATAATAGCTCAATATATAATTTTTTATCTGATGTACGAATGGAACACAATTTAAATTCTATTGAATTTGAAATAATGGTTCTTTTATCTAAATACGAAATTGATATTGTTAAAAGTCTTAATACTTAAACAACAGTTTAATTTAATTTATTTAATTTATTCTCTTGACAAATTATTTAAAGTGTCATATAATAACTTTATCAACAAAGGGATATTAAATTAATAGGAGGTATATATGAAAACTAATAATTATATTAATGAATGGAAAGACTATATGAGATACAATGAGAATTTAGCACAATTAAGTATTGATAAATATAGCTCTAACGTTGTCAAAATCGCCCATACACACGATTTAATCAACTCTAGGTACTTTGAGTTGGCAAGCATAATAAAAGAGCTTAGAATGGCTTCTATGAGCTTAAACACTATTAATAATTATATTGTTTCATTAAAAAAATATTATAGTTTTCTAACTGATATTGAAGTTATTGAAAGCAATCCTTCTCTTAAATTAAGAACTTTTAAAATTAAGAAAGATGATACTAAACGTAGAGCTTTAAATGAGACTCAAGTTAATAAGTTATTATCTATTGAAAAGAAAAATTTAAGAGATGAATGTTTTATTACTTTATCATTAGCAACAGGAATGAGATTAAATGAGATATGCAATGTTCAATTAAACAATATTAATTATGATACTAATGAAGTTACTATTATAAGAAAAGGAGGAGAGCGTAGAGTATTGCCTATTAATGATAAAGCTATGAAGAGTATTGATAACTATATTAACAATGAGAGACCTAATGTAGATAGTAATTATTTATTTTTATCTAATCAAAAGACTAAATTATCTAATAGAAGTGCTGAGAGAGTTGCTAAAAAATATCTTAAATTAGTTACTAATGATATTGAGTTACAACATACTCATACTTTAAGAGCTTCATTTGCATCTATGGCTATTAAAGTTACTGATATTAATACTGTAAGAGAGTTAATGAACCATAAACAAATTACTACTACTCAAATTTATTTAGACAGTAGTAAAGAGTCAAAAAGAAATGCAACTAATAATTTATTTTAAAATAATTAAATAAATAAGTTGACAATAGAGATATACTATGTTATAATTAATGTCATAGCGATATTATATAAACGTTATATAATTCATAATATTAAATTAAAAGGAGATGATATATGTCAGTAGTAGTTGCGACAAGAGATAAGGAAGGTTATGTACATTTAGCTTCAGATTCAATGGCGAGTACAGTAATGACGGATACTCAGTTAGATGTATGTAAAGTGAATATAACAGCAGATATGGATGTTATAATTGGGAATGTTGGGAATATGAGTTTAACTTCATTAAAATATTATTCTATTTTACCACCTCATAAGTATAGACCTGTTGAGTTAGATGAAGAGTTTTTCCTTACTCAGGTTAGATATGAGTTAATTAAAATTATTCATAATGTAGATATTATGGCGAGTGAGAAAGGTTTTAGTGGAGAGTTATTGATTGCATATGGTAAACAGCTATATGTATTTGATGGACAATATGCAATGTATCCTGTTTATCAAAAGTCATATGCTATTGGTAGTGGTGAATATCATGCGAGTTCAGCTATTAAAGTATTAGATACTATTGATGGTTTAACTATTAGAGAGAAATTAATGTCAGCTGTAAACGTTACTCAACAGTATGTAAGTAGTGTAGGAAATAATACTTATTATGTTAATACTAAAGATTTACAGTTAATGAAATTACCCAAAGATTATAATAATACTTTAATTATTGAGCCTGATGAATATGATGATGATGTTGATGGAAGTAGTATTGATAATCCTATTGAAGGTGGCTATACTGAAGATACTCCTACTGTTTATCCACAAGATTTTGATAATTTTAATGAGAATTTTGATAGTGATATGGATATAAATGATATTGCTGATTTATTTGATGAAGAGTATATTGAATATGATGAATATGATAAAAATACTGATATCACAGAAAGTTTAACTATTGAAGAATTAGAAAAAGAGATACAAAATATACAAAAACTTATTAATTATAAAAAAACTAAGATTAAATCTGAAATGGGAGACAACCAATAATTAAAGGAGATGATAAGTATTAATGAAAAATAGACAAATTTATACGGCTGGAAAAATGGGTGGTTTATTACCTAAAGAATATAAAAAATGGAGAAATGATTTAACTGAAAATTTATTTTATAAAATGGATAGCGATAGAGTTGATTTAACTGTTATTAATCCACATGAGTATTTTGGATTTGAGAAAAAATTACATGATAATATGCTTGAGATAATTAATTGGGAATTAAATGCAGTTAAAAATAGTGATGTTATAATTGTTAATTTAGATTTTGATAATTCAACAGGTACTAATATTGAATTATATACAGCATGGCAAAATAATATTCCTGTCATAGCATATAGTAGTAAAGGTATTTCTCATCATCCTTGGGTGGAAGAGTTTATAACAAGAAAATTTAAAAATTGGGATACTTTAGTGGAGTATGTATTAGATTATCATATTAATGTTTAAATTAATGTTGACAAATAATAATTAATGTGGTATGATATATTATGTTAGCAATAAATAAAATATAAATAGTTTATGTTGTAATAAATACAACATGTAGAAAAGGAGAGTAATAATTATGGCTAAGAAAAATGAGGACAGACAATTTAACAGTAGAAAGCAATTAACAATTGTAGGCAATGTGTTAGAAAACAAATTAAAAGTTGAAGAGTATAATGGTGTCAATGTTATTAAAGGTAAGATAGTTGTTAAATGTGGTGAGAAAGATACTCAAGTAGTTACTTTAGATATGTACACTAGCGAAACTTATTCTACAGGAAATGAGAATAAAAGTTATACAAAGAGTTTAGATACTATTAATAATTTAGTTACATTAAGTAAAGCTACCCCTGAAAATCCAGCATCTGTTATTGTAATATCTGGTAATAACCCAGCGTTTTCACCAAGTATTGAGATAGAAAAATTCTGGGACAAAGAGAAAGAAGAATTTAAAAGTATCGTTAAAGCTAAAGTAGGATTTGCTTCATTGGAAATTAATGATAATCTTACTGAGAAAGACTTTAGAAGTGAATTTGAGATTGACGTTGTTCCTGTAGGGGATTTAGAATATGATGAAGATGGAACTACTTTAATTATTAAAGGTGCTATAGTCGACTACAAAGGTGGCTATCATATTATGACTTTTAAAAGTGTAGAGGAAGAGTTTGTTGAAGGTATTTCTGAGCTTGAAGGACTTGATAGTTTTGAAACTCTAAGAGAAATTTGTGAAGATTATAAAGGACAAAAAATTCCTTTTGAAGTAGTACCTCAATTAAGATTATGGGGAGATGCTTCATTGGCTAATATTACTGTTAGAGAAGAAAAGAAATCTATGTATGGTGGTAAAGGAAGAGTTGTTGAGACTTCTGTATTCACATCTGATTTAATGGTAACAGGAGCTGAGCCTTCTAAAATTTATGATGTTCATGCTTTAATGACAGCTGTTGATAATAATGAGGAGTATGAAGCTGAGCTAAGAAATAAAGCTGAAAATAAGAAAGCTCCAACTTCTAAAAAAACTAAAGGTTTTAAGGCTAATACTGATAATAAACCTACTAAAAGAAGAGGTAATTTTTAATAATAATATAGTTAATATATAGAATAGGCTCTAAAAACGAGCGTAGAGAGTTTTTAATAGTTAGGTAACAATTTATACCTTGAACTCATTAAAAGCTCTGTATGGGCGTTGTAGGACGTTAAAACGGTATTGTATGATAAATAATATATCAAATTAAATAAGGAGAGTGAACATGGGATTGTTAGATATGGTAGAGAAACATATAATTAAAGAGGGAGTAATTGGTAAAGTTACAATGGCTTATGGAGATAATAATACAGGGAAAACTGAGCAATTTTCAAGACACCCTAAAAGTTTATTTTTAGTATTTGAACAGAGTGCAGTTAATTCATTAGGTCAAGCCAATGTAGTAGATTGTTCTACATTTGCTAAGTATCAAAAGTTTTCAAAAGATTTATTTATTGCTAAGCAAAAAAATCAATTAATTAAAAGTAATATTAAAAAATTTACTAAGAAAGTTGATGAGGCTAAGTCTAAATTAGAGAATAATGAAGATAAAACTCAAACTAAAAGCTTAGAAAATAGAGTTAAAGAGTTAGAGAAATTATTAAGTAAACAAGAAGAGAAATTGGAGAAAGATGAATTTAAATTATTTACTGATTTATATGATAAATTAATATTTGATTCATTAACATCATTCTCAATGTTAGCTAAAAGATTTGTTATGGATAGAAATGATGCTATTGTATTAAATGATGGTAAATGGGGAGCTTTATTTAAAGAGTTAGAAAATGAGTTCTTTGCACCTTATCATAATATACTTAGTTTAGGCATGACTATATTCATTACTGCTCATAGAAAAGCTGTAAGAGTTGGTGGAACGAATGATAATCCTATTTATCAATATTACCCATATGGTGAAAAATCAGTAGTTAAAGCTATTATTGACTCTTGTGATATAGTAATGTATTTAAGAAAAGAATATGATGATGATGGATTAGAAATAGATTCATCTGCTCATTTTAGAATGACAACAGAGTTTTTCGCAAGATGTAAGTGGAATACAATGGTGGATTATATTCACCCTTATACTATGGAAAATTTAAATGAAGCTATTAATAATGCGATTGCAGGTGTAGCTACAGAGTCTGGAGTAACACCTTTGACAAGAAAGCAAACTGAAGAGATTGTTAATGAAACTATTATTGACAATACTGAAGAGCTTAAAGACAAATTACAATTATTAGCTGAAATATTTTATATTGGTGAAGGTGATGGTGATTTTGAGTTAGAAGAAGAGAGTGAAATATTTTATTTATTTAATGAAGCAATGGTAGAAATTTTACATGGTAAAAAGATTTCACATTGTAATTATAAACAAAAATCACATTTAGAGTCTTTATATGAAAGAGTATTACCAATAGCTATTAATTATGGACTAATTGGTGGAGAATCTAACTTAGAAGAAGAATTATTAAAAAGACAAAAAGAAGCTACTGAAGAATAATAAATTATAAGAGTAGAGTATTAATATGCTCTACTCTTTTTTACATAGAATAATATTTTTATAAATATGTTGACATTATACATAGAATAATATATAATTATGAATGTTGAAAGGAGATGAGTAAATGGCTGTTAAGTGTCCGATGTGTGGAAAATTAAATGAGAAAGAAACAGTTGTAAACTATAAAAAAAATGGTAGGTATTATTGTAAAGAGTGTTATGAAGTATTATTAAAAAAGAAAGAAGAGGGGAAATCTGACTATAATAAATTATATGATTATATATTAGAATTATATAAGAAACCTCCTACTAAGCAAATGTTTAAACAGATAAAAGATTATATTAGAGATGATATGACTCACTATGGAATTATGATGAGTTTAAAATATTTTTATGAATATATGGAAAACCCTATAGACGATACTAAAGGAATAGGTATTGTACCTTATATATATGATGAAGCAGAAGAGTATTTTAATAAAATTATAGATACTATGGAATATAATGATACTATTGAATTAGATGACAATATAATAATAGTTAAACCAAATAGTAATAGCAATAAATTAAAATTAAAAAGAAAAATTACATTAGATGATAAAGTGGATATAGATTAATATAGGGGTGATATAATTGTTAACTAAAAAAGAGAAAAAAGAATTAAAACGAAAGTATTACAGTAAAGCAGATGTAACTCAAGTATTAGGCTGTTTATTACAAGACACTGATTTAATTGATGCAAGAGAGTATAAATTAACACCTGAAGATTTCATTGAGCCATTCCATAGTTATATTTATAAAAGTATTTATAATATGCATATAGATGGTTTAAATGATATTACTGCTACAACTATTAAAGACTATTTAGATAGAGTGTCTGAGAGTGGAGCGAGAATTGTATTTGAAATTAATAATGGGTTAGAAGTTATATCTACTATGGCTAAGTTTAGTAAAATGGATAACTTTAGTTATCATTACAATAGAATAAAGAAGTTTTCATTATTAAGAGATATGATAGATGATAATGTGGATATAAATAATATTTTAGATAAAAGTAGAACTCTTGATAAAAAAGTTATTAGAGAGCAAGAGGAAGAGTTTGATAAATGGTCTTTAGATGATATTATTATGGAAACAATAGAGTATAAATCTATGAAGTATAGAGAAAATTATAATGTAGATGAAGAGATAGAATACAGTGAAGCTGGAGAGAATATTGAAGATATATTAGAAGTATTTAGACAAGGTGATACTTATGGCTTATTAACTAATGAAGAATATAGTAATTCAATTACATTAGGGAATAAGCGTAAAACTGTTGAGCTATTAAGTGGTGGTAGTGGTGGAGGAAAGAGTAGACGATTAATTGGTAAAATGGTTTACTTAACCGCTCCTGAGATATGGAGTAGAGAAGAAAATAGATTTATTATAAATAGTAATAACCCCGAGAATAAATTAAGTAGTGTTTATATAGGCAGTGAGTTAGATATTAACTTTGAAGTTAAACCAATTATATTAGCGACTATATCGGGAGTAGAAACAGTTGACATTAAAAATTATGACAATCTTACTGATGAGCAAAAAGATAGAATAGAATACGCTAAGAAAATAATGGAAAAAACTAAATTACATTTGTATTCTTTAGAAAATTATGATATGAGAACTATGGAAAGATTAGTTAAAAAACATCAACATAATGAAGATGTATATGGTTTATATTTTGACTATATTGAGAAAACAGGGAATATAATTAAAGAGTTTAAAGAAATATACTCTACTCAATTTGTTCCTTCACATGAGTTATTCTTATATGTATCTAAAAGTTTAAAAGAAAGATTAGCTAAAAAATTAAATATATTTGTTATGTCAAGTACTCAATTAAATGCTACAAGTACAACCAGAGAGCATAAAGTAGGAGCGAGTATGTTTAGAGGGTCATTTGCTGTAATGGATAAAGCAGATATTGCAAGTATAGTATTAGTTCCTTCTAAAGAAGAGATGAAAATATACGAAGAATATGTTGTTACTCAAAAAGGATTTAGCACAGAATTAATTAGACCCAATGCTATTAAGCATTTATTTAAAAATAGAAATGGAGTATTAGTAGAAATTAAAATATTTCAATATGTTAACTTAGGAAATTTAGATATTAGAGATTTATTAGTAACTGATTATAATAATATGGTAATTAAAGTTGATAGAGTTAAAGCAGAGATAATTGACATAGAATAATTAAGGAGTAGTGTCTATGGAGTTAAAACAAGAAATATTAAATAAAATTACAAAGGAAGATATAATTAAAATTATGAGAGGCTTAGGAGCTGATTATAGAGAAATCAATGGGCAATTAATATTTCAATCAATTTGTCATAATTCTACTTCATATAAATTATACTATTATGGAAATGAAACTGAACCAGATATACCTCCAAGTTTTCATTGTTATTCATCTTGTGGACAAATGAGCATATTTGATTTAATTATGCAAGTTGAAGGTTATAGCTTTATACAAGCAATTAATTTCTATAGTGATGAATTAAATTTAAATAGAAACTTATCACCTAAAAGGAAAAAAGGTTATAATATGAAAAGGTTTGAGGTAGATGATGATGAATATTTATCTCAATATGAGATTGAAGAGAGAATAAATAGCCAACAAGTTATGTCAACACTGCCTGAGTATAATAGTAATATATTAACTATATTTCCTAATATATATCCTGAGACATGGGAAAATGAAGGTATATCAACTGATACTATGAGAAAATATGAAATATGTATGTTAACTTGGCAACATAAAATAGTAATTCCACATAGAGATATTAATGGTAGATTAATAGGAATTAGAGTAAGAGTGTTATTAGAAAATGAAATTACTTATGGTGGTAAATATAAACCTTTATTCTTTGAAAATACATTGTACTCTTATCCTATTCAAGCTAATTTATATGGACTATATCAAAATAAGAAAGCTATTAAAAGACAAAAGAAAATAATGTTAGTTGAATCTGAAAAGGGTGTAATGAGAGGTGATACATTATATGGAGATGATAATTTTGTAGTTGGATTATGTGGTACATCATTTAGTATAGCTCAGAGAAATTTAATAGTATTTGAGTTAGAAGTTGAAGAAGTATTTATAGCTTTAGATAAAGAGCATAAGGACAATATGGATGAGCAAGAAGAGCTAAAAGCTAAGAGGCATGGAGATAAAATTGATAAAATAGTTAATATGTTAAGTCCATTTTGTATTGTACATGTGTTATATGACGATGATAACATAATGGAATATAAACAATGTCCTTTAGATGTTGATAAAAAGAAATTAGAGTTATTAATGGAGAATAAAATTACAATTGAGTAATTTTAGATTATAGATTAAGGAGTGATACTATTGGATTATAAATTAAGAGAGAATGGTACTTCAGGAATGAAATATTATTCTGATGTAGAAGGTAAAGTAATTAATTATTTATTGGAAACAAGGAATGTAGAAAATGCAGATGAGTTATTAAAAGTATCTCAAGATGATGTTTACCATTGGAGTAGATTAAAAAATGTAGATGAGGCAAGTGATTTATTAATTAAAATGTTAAATAGCAAGGAGGTAGAGGTAGGTATCTTGTTGGATGGAGACCTTTGACGGAATAACAAGTACAGCTACAACAAAAGGATATATTAAAGATGTATTTGATATTGACTCTCATATATTAATTCATAATTTACACAGAAAGCATGGATTAAATAAAGAAGATTTATTTGATGGAGCAGAGAATGAAGAAATTATGAATAAAATTAATTTATTAATTGTTCCTGATGCTGGTACAAGTGATACTGAGATGATAGAATATTTAAAAGAATGGAATAAAGAGTTAGTAATTGTAATCCTAGACCATCATCCCATATTTTATAACACAGAAAAATACAATTCAGAGCAAGAAGCTTTAGATAATCATCCTGCTGATGTATTGGTTAACCCACAAACTTGTGACTATCCTAATAAGCAAATTGCAGGAGTTGCAGTAGTATATAAAACTTGTCAAGCAATAGATGAGAAATTAAAAATAAATAAAGCAGATTATTATTTACCTTATGTAGCTATGGGATTAGTAAGTGATATGATGGATATGAGAGCATATGAAACACGTTATTTAGCTTTACAAGGTATTGCAATGTTAAATGATGACCTTGCTTTATTTAATGAAGATAAAGCAGATGAGATAGAAAATTTATATATTAGAGAATTAATTGAAAAATTAACAGGCTATATGTTTAGTAAATTCTCATTTAAAACTATAGGCTGGGAAGTAGCACCAATGGGAAATGCAATGGCAAGAGTTGGCAGTAGAAATGATACTTTAAAATTAATAGAAAGTATGACAGGTTCTACTGAGTTAGTGGAATACCAACCAAGACGTAAGGTTAAAACTGACCCTAAGCCAGATATTGAGATTAGAAGTATTCAAAAAGAAATAATGAGATTATGCACTAATGCAAGAGGAACTCAAGCAAGATGGGCTAAGAAAATAGCCAAACAATGTGAGGAAGATATTGTTAATAATAAATTATATGAAAATAAAATTATAATTGTTAATGCGATAGATTATTTTGACGAACCAAGTAAATGGAAATTATCAGGAGTTATAGCAAGTCAGATAGCAAATAAATATAAAAGACCTACATTAGTATTAAAAAATATTATAGATGGTGAATATACTGGCTCAGGTAGAAATTATGATGATAGTCCTGTTGAAGATTTTAGGGGTGATTTAGGTAAATATAGTGATATAATTGGATTGGGGCATGATAGTGCATTTGGTTGTTTTATAGAAGTAGATAAATTAGAAAGTGATTTAGCTAAAATGAATGAAGCATATAAAGACTACGAAATGAAACCTGTATTCTTAGTAGATTTTATTACTAATTTAAATAGATTAAAAACTAAAGATATTAAAGATATATATAAATACCATGATATATTTGGCTCTAATACATTACCTACTCCATTGTTTATAGTTAAAGCTGTAATTAATGTAGAGAATGATGTTGCTTTAATGGGGAATAAACAAAAGATTTTAAAAATAACTAAAAACCCGAATATTGCTATGATAAAATATCATGGTAACGATAAAGAGTTATTAGCTCTAAGAGGCGTAAGTAAAAAAGGATTTAACTTGACAAAAGGCTGGGCTAAAACAGAAATTACTTGTGTATGTACTGCTGATATTAATGAGTATGAAGGAAAAGAATACCCACAGTTAATTATTAAAGAGTGGGAATTTAAAGAGTATGTTAAACCTAATAAAGGTACTAAACAAAGAAAGACTATTAAATTTTAATGGAAAATAATTAAATAAACTATTGACGCCTCTTGTGACCTATGATATACTATCATTAAGTTGCAAGAGGTTTTAATATTTAAGGGGGGATTTATGAATAAGACTTATAGTGGTTTACATAATCACACAGGAGATTCTAATATGTCTTTGGGATTTGGAGACTCATCTCAAAAATTAGAAACTTTGATTATCAAGGCTAAAGAGAAAGGTTTACATTCTATTGCTATAACTGAACATGAGATATTATCTAATCATGTTGAGATTGAAAAATTACAAAAGAAACATAATTTTAAAATAATAAGAGGGAATGAAATTTATTTAGTTACTAAAGAACAATATGAGATTTTAAAAAGTACTGAATATACAAGTAAAGAACATTATTTCCCACATTTTATATTATTGGCTACTGATGAAATAGGACATGAATATTTAAGAAAATTATCATCAAGAGCTTGGGAAAAGAATAGTTTTTTAAAAAGTGGGATAATGAGACGTCCAACTCTGATGTCTGATTTATATGAAGTAATTGAGGAGAAAGGGCATTTAATTGCGAGTTCTTCATGTATTGGTGGACAGATAGGGAAATATTTTGCTAATGACAGACCTATTGAATGGAATATTGAATTTATTGAGGAGATAAAATATATCTTTGGTAATGATAATTTCTACTTAGAAATGCAACCACCTTTAGAGAAAGATAGTCTTCAAGATAGATTTAATAATTATTTAATTAAATTATCTAAAATAACTAATACTGAAATGATAATAACTACTGATGCTCATTATAGTGGGAAAGAATTATGGGAATTGCATAAGGCATTTTTATTGGCTGATAGAGGTAAAAATGATGAGGATAATATAGAGAGGTTAAGAGAAATCTATGGGACAGCTTATCTAATGGACTATGAAGAGTTAAAAGATTATTTTATGAAAGTTGATTTCCCTTTAGATGAGTTTGAGAAAGCTATGGAAAACACTATTAAAATATCAGTAAAGTGCAAAAAATACACTTTACTAAAGAAACAAGATGTACCTGTTATAAAATATGAAAAATATAAAGTAAAAGAGATTACTGATGTATTACCTAACACAGGTACTTTTAAAACAATTTTAGAAAGTAATAATAAAGCTAATAAATATCTATTATGGAGAATAGCTAAAGGGTTATTATTAAGGAAAAAGTATTTATTGGACTATGATACAAGTATTAAAAGAATTGATTATGAATTACAGGTAATGTTAGAAGTTAGTGAGATAATACAACAGTCATTAACTAATTATTTTATCACTATGGAAAAAATAATAGAGATAATATGGGATAAAAATAAAGGGAATAGTATTATTGGTGCAGGGAGAGGGTCAATTGGAGCAAGTGATGTAGCCTTTGCATTAGGAATAATACAAGAGAGTCCTACTAATATACAAATAATGACAGGCGTTGAATTAAGTGTTTATAGACTTATGGATAAACAACGACCTGAGTTAAGTGATATAGATATAGATATTGAAAGCATGAAAAGACGTAGAGTAATACACTTTGTTAAAGAGTATTTTAAGTCAATAGGTGGAGATTTAGTAGGTTGTGCTACTTATGGTAAAATTAAAAGTAAATCAGCTCTCAAAACAACATGTAGGGGATTAGCTCATGTTCCAGATAGTTATGGTAATAAGTTAGCTTCTATGATACCTACTATAAGAGGAAATACTTACACTCTAACTGAAATGTATTATGGTACTGATGAAGTTGAAAAAAACAAAGATTTTATTAATGCAATAGATAAATATGATGGTATATTAGAAACTGCCATGTTAATAGAAAATTTAAAAGTATCATTCTCAGAACATCCAGCTGGAGTATTTGCTGTAAATAAACCTTTTTATATTTACTCTGCTGTAATGAAAACTAAAACGGGGTTAGTAGTATCACAATATGATTTACATGATGGCGAAGATGCTGGGCTATTAAAATATGATATGTTGGTTACAACTGCTCAAGATAAAATAAGAACTAATTTAGATTTATTAATAGAGAATAATAAAATAGAAGAGAAAGATACTTTAAGAGATACTTATGAGAGTATACTACATCCTCAAGTATTAAATTATAATAGACCTGAAATATGGGAAGCTATTAATACAAATAGTATAGTAGATGCTTTTCAATTTGCTACGAAAGTTGCTAAAGATATACTACGTAAAATTAAACCAGATACTTTAACTAAATTAAGTCAAACTAATTCTTTAATGAGATTACAAAAACCTGAACATTTAAATGAAGATTTAACTACTCGTTTCTTGAGATATAATAATAATATTCAAGAATGGTATGATGATATGACTAAAGCAGGTGTTTCTAAAAAAGACCAGAAAATGTTAGAAACAGTATTATTAAAATTAACAGGTGTAGCTGAAAATCAAGAGGCTTTAATGAAATTAGTAATGTTAGAAGGATTATCCAATTTTGACGTAGCTGGAGCTCATGCTGTTCGTAGTGCTATTGCTAAGAAAAATGAAGATAAGTATAATAAAATTAGAACTAAATTTTACGAAGCTTGTAAGAAAAATAATGTTAATATTAATACTGCTACATATGTATGGGAAGAACAAATATCTGCATCTAAAGGATATTCATTTTCTAATATACATTCTAATTTATACTCATTAGTATTATTAGCTGAGGCAGTATTAAATGTAGACTATCCACCTATTTATTGGCAAACAGCTACTCTATTGGTTAATAGTGGCTCATTAGAGAATGAATATGATAGTAAAAAAAGAACTGTTGATTATGGTAAAATAGCTACAGCTTTAAGTAATTTACAATTTTCAGGGGTTGATATAGCACCACCATATATTAATCAAGTAAAGTTTGGGTTTGCTCCTGATGAAGAACATAATAGAATAATTATGGGCTTAAAATCAATAGTTGATATAGGCGATAGAGAAGCTCATCATTTACTTAATAATGCTCCTTATGAAAATTTAGATGATATATACAATAGATTGTTTATGGTTACTGAAGAAGTAATTAATACTAAAGGTGAAATTCAAAATAAAAAGTTATTAGGTAAAAAAGGAATTGTCAGTCTAATTAAAAGTGGAGCTTTAGATTATACGGAAAATATCTCAAGAGAAGAAATTATGACAAAGTTTTTACTTAAATTACAACCAAATAGAAAGTCTTTGGGTATGAATGTATTCAATCAAGTATATGAGATGAGTATTATCCCAGAAAAATATAGTGATGTAGTTAGAATAGTAAATTTTAGAAGTTATATTAATGATAAATTTAATTATGAAAAACCTGTTATTTCTAAAGGTAAACAGATAAAAAGTAAAAAATGGCATTTAATAAAAAATAATAATATTGAGGAATATGAACATGTTATGAATTTTTTTGAAGATTTTTTTATTGCTAAAATGAAGGAACAAGAAGATTATTATATTGACGAATTAGGATTGCATATTATGGTATTTGGCTCATCTACTTTTGAAAAATTATATAAAGAACAAACAGCAGATTTTGTAAAATGGTTAAATAGTAAAGATAGTATTAATAAATTTAATGAGATTAAATTCAATAATCTTAAACAAGAGTTAGCAAGTGGCACTCTTAGTAAATGGGAAATGGATTCTATGAATATATATATAGGTAAACATGAATTAAGTAATATTGATTTAACTAAATATAAAGTAGCTAAATTAACTAATATTGTTAATATTGAAGATTATACTAAAGAGGAATTACAATATTTTGATGTTAATGAATATAAAGGAGTTAAATACATTCAATATCCTAAGAGTAGAATTGCTGGTACTTGTGTTAATAAAAACAATGCTAAACATACTATTACATTATTATGTGATGATGAGATTATAGATGTTAAATTTAGTAAAGGTGCTTATAATCATTATAATCAACAAGTTACTCAAGATAATGGTGATGGAACTTCTACTACATTAGAAAAAAGTTGGTTTCAAAGAGGTACTTTATTAATTGTAACAGGGTATAGAGATGGAATACAATATAAAGCTAATAAAAGTGGTAGTACATTTATGCACTCTGTTATGAAATTACATTTAAATGATGGAGAGGTTGATTTACAAGTTGATAGAGTGAGAGCTGAAGAGTAATGAGAACAAGTAATAATTCATTGAATATATTATTGACAGAAAATTAAAGCTATGTTATAATATATTTAATGAATATAAAGGAGAGTAATTATGTCAAAGAATAATATAAAAAAGGGAATAGGTAAAAAGAGAACTAAAACTAAATACGAAATTGGGGATATTGTAAAATTTATTGGAAAAGTAAGTAGAAAATCACCTCAAGCTTATCCTAAGAATAATAAACCTTTTCATGCTGGTGAGCATTCTATACTAAGATTTGAAGTTGTGAGTACAGATGAAATTATCCCTATTCCTATTAATTTTTATGGAAATGTATCAATAGCAGGGATAGGGTTACCTCATAATTTTAGAAATAATTTTGATAAAGAATATTATATTGTAGCTAAAGTTAAAGATATTCATGATAAATATGGTTATAGTTTTAGTAATGTAGTGTGTACTGAAAATTTAGATATTAATGCAACTGAAGATACACAAAGAGGTTTTTTCAAAGGAATATTAACTGAGACTCAATTTGAGAATTTATTTGCAGTATATGATAAACCTTTAAAGTATATTGTTTCTGGTGATACTGAAGCTTTAATGAAAGTTAAAGGATTAGGTGAAGTAACTGTATTAAATTTATTTAAAAAATATGAAAGTAATAAAGCTTATATTAAAGCTTATGCTGGTTTAGCTGATTATGAAATTTCAGTTAATTCAATTAAAAAAGTAGTAGACTACTTTCATTCAGCAGAAACTGCTATTGAAATTATTAAAAGCAATCCATATAAATTAGTTGAAATAGTAGGTTTCTCATTTGCTAAAGCAGATGATATGGCAAGAAATGTGGGTATAGATAGAGATTCACCAGAAAGATTAAGAGCTTATATATTATTTTTATTAGATAGTGCTTATGATAATGGTTATTCTTATTTAGAAAGTGATGTTTTAATCAATCATATTGATGAAGATTTATTTGATACTGAATTTACTGTTGATGAGATAGCAGAAGTTGTTATTCAATTAAGAGAAGAAAAATTATTAGTTGATGGTATTCAAGGGTTAGTAGGTTTATCTAAACACTATTATAATGAGAAGGCAATAGCTAAAGAGTTAAAAAGGATAATCAATGGAAAATCTTATTTAAATGAAGATAAAGAGATTGCTAATACTATTATTGAAAGTCAACAAAAACGCAATGGTTGGGAATATTCAGATGAACAAAGAGATGCTATTGAATTTATTATGGATAAAAAAGTTGGCATAGTTACGGGGCGTGGTGGTTGTGTTGACTCTGAGACTGAATATTTTAATGGGGTAGAATGGAAACAAATATGTGATTATACTGAAGGTGAAAAAGTATTACAATATAATTCAGATGGTGAACAAGAATTAACTGATATTGAGGAATATCATAATTATGAACTTGAAGAGAATGAATGCTTAGTAGAGTTTAATTATGGGAGATATGGTAAGCAAGTATTGTCATTAGAACATAAAATGGTATATATAGATGTTAATCAAGTAGCTGATATACCTACTACAAAAATAGATTATCTTAAAATCACTGTGGCAGAATTTTTAAAATTAGATGATGATGCAAAAAGTACTATGTATATTATGGTAGATAATATGTTTATAAATGTTGAATATCATTTACTTGAGATAAGACATTTATTTAGTAATCAATTAGAAGATAACTATAAATATTGCTTCACTGTTCCGAGTGGAATGTTGATACTAAGAAGAGATAATAGAATATTTATTACAGGAAATTCGGGCAAGACTTCAATAGCTGATGTTGCAGTTAAAGCGTTAAATCCAGTAGCTCCAAGGCTTTCAACTTTATCGGGCAAAGCTAGTGCAAGAATACAGCAAGTATCAGACTTTAGTGCTTCAACTATCCATAGATTATTAGGATTTAATCCTCAAGGTTGGGGAGTTGATGAAGAAACTGGTCGCATGATGTATTTTACTTATCATGAAAAATGTAAAATGCCTTATGATGTAATAGTTATAGATGAATTTTCAATGGTAGATGCTTGGTTATTATTAAATTTATTAAAAGCAATATCAACTTCAACTAAATTAATATTCTTAGGTGATGTATCTCAATTAAATGCTATTAGAGGAGCTAAATTAGGCATTGAATTATTAGAGAGTAAAACAATTCCTGTGTTTGAATTAACTAAATTATTTAGACAAAAAGATGGTTCTCAAATTAAAAATATATCTCTTAAAGTAGCTAAAGGTGAACAATTATATCATAAGCAATATGAGGGAGTAGAATGTGAAGGTGAAGTTAAAGATTTAGTTACTGATATATTTTTAAGTAAATATAATAATCGTGATACATGTGCTATAAAGACTTTTGATTACTATAAGCAAGCTCTTAAATTAGCTAATGGAGATACTAAGAGAGCTTTAATGATTACTACTGTAACTACCAGAGGTGACTCAAGTGTGTATAATTTAAATAATATGGCTCAAGAGTATTTAAATCCTACACCTAAAACAAGCCCTACGAATGGAAAATCTGTAGAGATAGAAGGTGCTGTAGGTTATGCTACTGATAATAAAGACAATCCAAGTTATCCATTTGTATTTAGAATAAATGATAGAGTTATGATTATTAAAAATGATTATAGTACTGAAGAAGTTGAGTTAGTAGATAATGAATGGAAAGTTATTTTTAAGCCTTGGTTATTAAGACATGATGGCACAAGAGATAGAAATCTTAATGATGATGCAGTATTCAATGGTTTTGGTGGAACTGTTATTGATGCTACTTATGATGAAAAAGATAATCCTAAAGATATAATAGTTTATGTAGATGACATAGATAAATATATAGCAATCCCAAGTTCATTATGGGATAGTCAAAGAGGTTTAGTATTATTTTATGCTTGTACAGCTCATAAATTTCAAGGTAGTGAAGTAGATTATGCAGTGTTAGCCTTATCAACAAGTGGTTGGACTATGTTAAATAGACAAATACTTTATGTAATGTTAAGTAGAGGTAAAGAGAAAGTATGGTTAGTTGCTGAGAATGAGGCTTTACATAAAGCTATTGATACAAGTGAAACTGTATTAAGTCAAGCTTATTTAAGACATTTTTTAGACTATGGTACTGTTGATAATATATTAGACACTTTAGATAATGAATATGAAGATGATATTAGTGAGAATGAAGATTAAGGAGAAGTAACTATGGCAAAAAATGTTGGGAAGAAATTTGAGTCAGATATTTTTGACTCTGTTGTTACAGGAGATAATATAGATATTTTCAGAATTAAAGATAGTATTGAATTAAAGTCAGTAATTAATATTGCTGACTTTACCTTGTATAGAAAACCTACTAAGATTTATCTTGAGGCTAAATCTACAAAAGGTAAATCTATTAGTGTGAGTAAAGTTTATGAAACTGATAAAAATGGTAATAAATACATTTGTAAGTATGGTAGAATTGATGGTAAACAAGTTGAAAAAATGATAGAAAAAGCTAAAATTAATGGAGTCAATTGTGGTTTTTTATTAGAGTTCAGAGGTGATTTTAATCATTTAGTTTATTATATGACTTTGAAACAATTTTTAGATTATGTTAATGATAAGAGTATAACTAGAAAATCTATACACATTGACTATTTAGAGGATAATTGTTTAAGATTAGATGAAGAGTTAGTTTCTAAATATTGGATGAATATTGAAATGGATTATTTAGAAGAGTGTATTTTAAATGAAGAAAGTTTTGATAAATGTTATAGTAGGATAGAAGGTAAATGGAATAGAAGTAAACAATCTATTAGAACTAAATTTAATAAAATTAAGAAAGATGAAGGCTATAAGATAAATGATAAATATATACACTATAAATATGATTTATTAGAATTATTTGATTATGTTGAATTTGCAGAGGAAATAGAACGTAGACAAATAATTAATAATTAATACTTGCATAGTATTTAATACTGTGTTATAATATTATTAAATTAAAGGAGATACTATGAATAAACGAACACTTAGAGTTGGAGTAATAGGCGAAAGTGGAATAAGCAAAAAAATGATGGAGAGTGTGATAAATATGAATAAAGTAGATGCTAAAGATGTATTAAATGCTAAAGTAATAATGGAATCTGGGAATGAGATTAAATGGATTACTGAAGATTGCATAGGAATTAAAATTAAAGATATGTCTTATGTACATTTAGTTAATTTACTTAAATATTTAACATCAAGAGAATTGGGTATTAGTAATTTAACTGATATGGCGTTTATAAACGTGATTTCAGAGGAGATAATAGCCAGAGGACTAAAACTATGGCAAGATGATTAAAGTGGCTAGAAACGCCTCTTAGGACGTCATAGGGCTATTGTAGAGAATAAGTAAAGGAGGAATTAGTATGAGTACGTTAATGGGAATATTATTATTAATGATTATTTTTATATTATTAGGAATAATATCAACAAGTATTTTTTTAATAATAATAAATTATTTTACCCACAAAAGTGAAGCTAAAGATTGCAAAAAATTTACGAAAGGAAACTTCAAAGATTTTAAATTATTAGCTAAAAAATATAATTTATTAAAATATTATAAATATAGCTCTATATTAGGATTTTCGGAGTATGGTAATTCTTGTTATGAAAATAATTATAAAAATACTGTAATGTATGAGAAAGATGAAATAATATTTAATAAAGTAGGATTTATGGCTTATAATATTATTGAATTTATTAAAATTGATTTATATATGCAAATACAATCGTATTTAATTAGAGTAGGTAAAAATATTGAAAAAGAAATTTCAATTGATAAACTAAAAGGGGAGGATTAATATGGAAGAAAATTTAAAACAGAAATATCAATATGCTAAAATGTACCTGCCTCATAAGCCTGCTAAATTAACTAAAAGTAGAGATAATGAAGAGTATAAACAAGCTATGTTTAACTCAGGTGATTATTTTGGACAAGTGAAAATTGATGGATTTTATTTAACATTTGAGAAAGACAGTGAAGGTAATTGTTTTGCATTTGGTAGGAATATAGCTAAAAATGGTTACCTAAAAGAAAAAGGTGAGAATATACCTCATATAATGGAATTTCTTGATAGTAAATTACCTAATGGAACTATTATATGTGGTGAGTTATTTATACCTAATGGTACGAGTAAAGATGTAGCTAAGTTATATAATTGTAAGAAAGAGAAGTCTTTAGAAAGACAAGAGAAACAAGGTAAACTACATTTTTATATGTTTGATATATTAGAGTATGATGGAATAGATTTTGTTAAAGATGAGTATAATCATTACTCAAGATATAAAAGTTTAGCACTTATTTCAGAGACAAAAGAATTAATAGATAATAAATATATTTCTTATGCTAAAGCTACATTTGATAATTTAGAAGAATATATCAAAAATAATTTTGATAAAGGTGAAGAGGGTACTATTCTTAGAAAAAGAGATGCATTATATATGGCTGGGAAAAGACCTGTTGACTCTATTATTAAATTTAAAACTGAAGAAAGTCATGATGTTATTTGTTTAAGTTTCTTACCACCTACTAAAGAGTATGCATGGAAAAATAAAAATATAGATACTTGGTTATATTACTCATATGAAAATAATGTTAAAATTCCTATTACTAAAGCATATTATAAAAAGTGGATTGGGTCTATTGAATATGGAGTATATAAAGATGGAGGTTTAATTTCAATAGGCAGAGTATCAAGTGGATTAACTGAAGATATGTTAATCGATATTAAATTAAATCCTAATAAATATTTAGGTAGACCATTTACTGTACAAGCTATGAGTGTAGATAAAGATAAATTAAGACACCCAAGACTAATACAATGGAGAGATGATATAGATGAAACAGATTGTACTTGGGATAAAATATTTGAATAATAATTGACAGAATACTTTAATTGTGCTATACTAATATAGTAGACAATTAAAGTATTTATTTATAAGGAGGTAATCTATGACAGAAAAAAAAGACTTAGAAAAGAAAAGTGAAAGGAATTTCAAGAGAGCAAGAAAATTAACAAAATTACAAAGAAAGCAATTAAGATATGAAAGAAAAATATTACCAATACTAACAAGAGATTTTGATGAGCCTTATATATTAACAGTAATAAGAGATGATTTTAATATATTTAAATCAAGAGTTCCAAGATTAAATACTATATTTAGAAATCCAGAGAAAGTAGAAGGTTGTGTTACTCACATATATGAGAAAAAATTAAAACATAATCATTTAGGGTTGTATGTAAATATAAAAGAAAAAAATGGTAGTAAATCAAGAATATATTTAAGTCCTAAATTAACAGCTTCATTGAAAAAGAGGAATTTTCCATACTCAGATTATATTAATACTTTTATGGGAGAGAGGAATATTTACAGCAATATTAAACAAACTGATAAATATTTTTACCCTTTAGACTATGTATTTTCTGAAGAAGAACAAGAACAATATAAAGGAATATATAGATTTAATGAAGATGGGACTATAAATAAAACCCTTAGATTAAAAAACTATGAAATAGATATATATGATTTTAAAATTAAATATGGTTATGCACCTATTGACGCAATGAGTGATGATGATTATAATAACTATAATGAAGATAATGAGAGTGAAGATGAGAGTGATAATTAATGAGAGAAAGAAAATTTGATATTAATGAATTATATGATAAAAAAGAATTAATGAAATTGTATGTAAATGATTTAGTAGATTCATTCTCAACTATTCCAAATACTTTTATACAATATAGACAATCAAAATTAGCTAAAGGTATGGCTGGAGATATAGTAGTATTTAAAGATTCTAATTTATATATTATTGATGTTATATTTGACACAAAGAAAAGTTATTATGATTATATTTCTTTAATCCCAAATTATGAAGTACAATTTTTTAATAGTTATGATGAAAATGATAATGTTCTTTCTGATATAGGGCAGATTATGACAGATAAAAATGGTAATAAAATAGTGCATAATTATGGTGTAATTAAGGCTAAAAAGTTATTAAAGTTTAAAGAAATATCTAAAAAGAAAAATATATATTGTGGCTATATAATGGCTTTTAGACATCAAAGTGATTCATATTATGTGTCATTTGGAGAAGTATGGAATAGGATACATTCAACAGATGATACTAATCTCTCTATTGGCAAAGATTGGTTAGCAACTCATGCTATTAAATTAGAAGCTGTAAAGAAAAATACTGCATGGCTTAATGAAGATTTAGAAATATTAAAACAATGTGCAATAGATGAATATACTCCTGACCAAGTAGTAAGAAAATATGGAAATACTTTTGGGAATAAAAGTAAGAAATTAATAAAAATGAGATATAAAGCAATGCAAAAGAAAAAAGACTATAAAATTAATAAAACTTATGTTAATTATATTTATGGTACTGATGAGATATTTGAAGATATTGTAGAATATCATAAACTCTTTGAGAATATGAGAAAAGAACAGGAGAAAAAGAAAGGATGGAATAGTGGCTATGAGCATACAGAGGCGAGAGAGGAGTGATAATCAATGTTATTAGCGTTCGTAGGCAAGATGATTGATGAGTTATTAACATCGTTCAGTATGATATTAACAGGGAAGAATAAGCAATTACCTTCTGCAATAGTAAAATTCTTTAGTACATTAATATTCTTTAGTATTATTACTAAAATATTGCAAACTAATTCTATGATAACAATATTATTAGTTGCATTAGGTGGGTTTATAGGTAAGTTATTATCATATAAGTTAGATAAATTATTAGTTAAATCAAGTGTATGGTTATTAATAATAACATATAAAGGTAAGAAAGAAGATTTACAGCCAAGTATTGATAAATTAAGAGAGATGCAAATTGATGTATTCTCATATAAAACTTATCATAATAATGGTGAATCAAGTTTATCAGTTAAAGTAATTAGCAAAGATAGAAAGACAAGTAAAATTGTTAAAAGTGTAATGCCTGATGGTGTTAATATTAACATGATTGAGTTAAAAGATTATAAGTAGATTAAAATAATAAAATAAACTGTTGACATTAAAATAAGGTTATAGTATAATTAATTTATCAACCAAATAGGATAATTATTAAGGAGAAAAAATATGAATAAGAATTTAAAAACAATGTTAACAAGAAGAATAACACAACCTTCTAATGCAACAGTTTCTTTTGTAAGATATTTAAGTGATTTAGGGTATCAGACAGATATATTATCTGGTACTAATAGACATATAGTAAGAATTAATAATAAAACTTATGCAATAACAATTACAGGACATAAGGAAGATTATTTATTATGTAGACAGTATAGTAAGAGTGAGTATGATGGATTAATTAGCTTTGATGAGTCTACAGGAGTCACTTATATAGTAGAAGAGTCTGATTTAAGAATACAAGGTTGTTCAAATAGAGAAATGCATGATATAGAGTTTCAAACTGCTTATAGTAAAAATATAAAATTAAACAATAAGATATTAGATAATAGTATTCCATATGAAGCTTATAAGATAATGTATAATGGAATTGCAAAAGAAATAGCAAATAATATAATAGAGAGAGTGAGGGAAATTTAATGTATAGTAAAGATGTAGACTATGATAAATTTTATACTAAAGATAAAATATGCGAATTATGTGTATCATTAATTAATTTAGATAAATATGATATTATAGTAGAACCCTCAGCTGGGAAAGGGAATTTCTTAAAATATTTACCAAATAGGACAATTGCTTTTGATATACTCCCTGATAGTAAGAATATTATTAAACAAGATTGGCTTACTGTAAATGAGATAAAAGGTAATAAGAAAATAGCAATAGGTAATCCTCCTTTTGGTAAAAGAAATAAATTGTCTAAGAGTTTTATTAATAAATGCATAGAGCTTAATTTTGATACTATTGCTTTTATTTTACCTGAAGTGTATAAAAAATATAATATGCAACAAGTATTCCCAAGTGAATATAAATTAATAGAGATTAAAGATTTACCAAAGGATTCTTTTACTATTAATAATGGAGAAGAGTATAATGTATTAACAAGTTTTTTTATATGGACTAAAGATGATAGTAATATTAATTTAAGAGAGAAAATAGACGAGTATGAAACTGATGACTTTACTTTTATAAAGCCTTCTGATAAACATAATGCAGATTTTTTTATTCTTGGAGCAAGTATTAATACTGTAAAAGAAATTGAAGATGTTACTAAAAATAATAGAGGGTATTATATAAAAAGTAAATTAAAAAGTAAACAAGAGTTAATTGAAATTTTTAAAGATATGCCACATCAAGGGTATACTTCAGTTAGTGGAGGAGTTAGTTGGATAACTAAAAGAGGCGTAATTAAAAATTATATTGAGTATAATAATATAGTTAAATAATATTAAAAGGAGATGATAATAATGGCAAAGAGTGAGTATGAATTATTTAAAATTGAGTTTGTAACTTTAAAAGAAAATATACTTAATGGTGAATATAGTTATTTAAAAAATATGTTGACTGATGATTTAAAAGAGGTATTAGTAGATGAAGAGAGTATTGACGTTTATTTAAAAAGTGATAAATCAGATAATAAAAGAGTTAGAGAAATGGGATATTGTAAAGCTACTAAAAAAGATTCTAAAAATTATATTATGGAGTTAGTTAAGTTATTAGATAAAGAGTCAATTTTTTATAAATTTATTAAAAATAATATAAAAGCTTATAAGAAAAATTATATGAGTAAAGATTTTAGTATTGAGCCTTTAATAAATAGTTTTATTGAAGTAGCTACTATTAAAATGATAGTAGATAAATTAGGTGAAGAGACTGAAGAAAATGATGAGACTGAAGTTGATGGAGATAATAACAATGAGTGATAATAATGATAGTAATAGTGGAATGGGGTTTTTAGAGTTATTAACTATTGTATTTATAGCGTTGAAATTAACTAATATAATAGCATGGAGTTGGTTTTGGGTATTAAGTCCAATAATAATACCTGTAATTATTGGTTTCTTTATAATTATGATTGCTATATAATAAATAGATAAATAATAAAATAATTAAATAAAATAATAGACATTACTTTCTTACTATGGTATAATGACTGTAGTGAGAAAGTAATTGTGTTTAGAGAGGAGAAAATATGGGTAAGATAAGAAGATTTAATGATAGTATTAAACAGTTATTTTATTGGCTACCTATCATATGGAAAAATAGATGGTGGGATTATGGGTTTTTATTAGTATTAATGGAACATCAATTAAATTATATGTTAAAACATTGGTGTGTTGATACTATTCATGTAGGTGATGAGAAAATTAAGAGTGAGATATTAGAAATGAGAGATAATATTCATAAGGTTTTAAATGTTGAATTAGATGTTAAAGAGTATAGTAATTTAATTGAAGGTAATGATTATGAAACTTGGAGTAATAATTATACAAAAGTATTTAATTCAATAGGAGAAAATTTTAGTAAAATAGAAAATTGGTGGGATTAAATCAAAGATAAAAAGGAGAAGATAATATGAGTACAAGAATAATAGTACATAAAAACACAGATTGTAATTTTACTGAATGTGATTTTTATAAATATGGTATTGTTGGAGATGTTACTGATATGACATATGAAAATGGTGAGGTAATGCAAGTTGGTGATGTTGTTAAAATTTTTAATGATGGTAAAAATACTGAAGATGATAATTTTGTAGTAAAAGATAATACAGCTTATTTTATAATGGGATTAAAAGGGTTTAATTTTAAACTTGGAAAACATAAAAATTGGAGTATTGAGTTAATTAAAAAATTCTATGAGGTAGAGGACAATGAAGAATTTAGCGTTCTTAAAATAATTACGAGAGATATTGAGGAGACTGTAAGTGAAACAAAGATTTTATTAAATAGAATAAAAGGTTTATTTGAAATTGGGAAAATATTGGAAATCAACATATGTAAAAAAGATAGTATAGAAAGTAAAATTGTAAGAAATGCTTATCAATTAATTCAGAATGAGCAAAGTATGACTGTAGAAAATATAAGCATATTATCAAAAGACACTATGGAAGCAAGTTGTTATTTTAATGATAAATTAATTTTTGAATTTTTAAAAGATGTAATAATAACTACGCTAGCCTACACAAAAGCCAGAGGAGAAATAGAAGAACTTTATTGTGAAGAATGTGGACAAAATACACCTCATAGAGTTAATAATAAACAGTGTTTAATATGTATGCATAAAAAATATATAAAATAGACAGGAGAGATATTATGAAAAAGAAAAAGAATAAATATTTGCATTTTCTGAAAAGTCTTGAGCAAACTGATATAGTAGCTGGAGATATAAGAAAAGTTGTTGATGAAGAAGTAAATGGTCAAGGTGATAGAATGTATAGATTTTTATTTAGAATAGAAGGTAGATATGAATTAGCAAGAGGTGAAATTGGCGGAATTGATGAAGGTGTAGTATTTGAGATTGTTAATGTATTTGAGTAGAGTAGAAAGAGAAATAAATAGTGAAAATGATAAATAAAGCTAAAATGTTTACAGGAGGCAAAAGTAATAATTGGGACAGAGAAGAGAATGATTATTATGCAACTCCACCAAATGACACTAGAAGATTTTTAAAAGATTATTTTGATATATCAAATTTTAAAAGTGTGTTAGAACCTGCTTGTGGAGAAGGTCATATGAGTGAAGTGTTAAAAGAATTTAATGATAATGTATACAGTTGGGATTTAATTGATAGAGGTTATCAAGATAAAGTAGTTAATTTTCTTGAAGATGAAATAACAGAAAAATTTGATTTAACTATAACAAACCCTCCTTTTAAATATGCAGTAGAATTTATTGAAAAAGGACTTGAAATATCTAATACAGTAGTAATACTTGCTAAAATGCAATTATTAGAAGGAATAAATAGAAGCGAAAAACTAAAAGATATGCCATTAAAATATATTTATGGTTCTTCAAGTAGAATTAATTGTTGGAGAGGTGGAATTAATTTAAATCCTAAAACCAATAAAGCTTGGAGTGGAGCAATGTTTCTTTGTTGGTATGTATTTGAGAATGGATATGAAGGTGAACCAATTTATAGATGGATAGTATAGTTATTAAATTTAAATAATCCCGTATAAAACTTGACAGAAATAGTGAGTTGTGATATAATAGTAAATACCCCTAAAATTTAGGGCGATAGTGGAATAGTGAAAGGTAGGCACAATTAAAATGCGATATATAATAGACTACAATTTAAAAAATGGGCTAGGAAAACCTGCAATATCTTTATATTTAACAGGGTGTGATAAGCCAATTAAATGCAAAGGCTGTCATAACTATGAACTTCAAGAAAAATCGGAAAAAGATTATGATATAAATATTATAATAAATAAGATAGAAAATGATTACAAAAGAGCAAAAGAATTTAATGAAAATACAACATTAGTATTTCTTGGGGGAGAACCTACAGCTAAATATAATATAGATATTGTTTATAAAGTCAGTAAATATTTTAAAGAAAAATATAAAAATATTCCTACTATTTTATATTCATGGAGAACTCTTGAAGAATTAGCAAATGAAGTAGATATTGAAAAAATTAAATATATTGATTATGGGGTATTAGGAGCATACAATGAAGATTTACATGTTAATAACACTCTTCCAGCAAGCACTAATCAATATATTTATGATTTTAATAATAAATGTAAACTAAAACCAATAGACTTGAAAGAGTAAGAGAGGATGATTAAAATGAATTATAATTTCCCAATGACGTTAGACAAACAATTTAAAGAACAGTTAGAACACTTACACAGCAAATATGGAACAGAAATGATGGATATTTCAGGAATGTCACCTGAACAATTAGATACATGTAAATTTTTCGCAGATTTTATGAATAGTACAACAGTTGCAGATGCAACAATAGATGACAATGCAAATGTTAGTGATAAAAATATTAATACTATGTTAAATGAGTCTCAGAAACCACTTAGAAAGCTTTTAAGTAGAAATAAAATATTTATTGAAATGAAAGAAGAGTTTGGGCTAGAAGTGGCTCAGAAATTTTTAGAATATGATATTAATGGTAGAATTTATGAACATGATAGTCATGATTCAAGTTACAAACCATATTGTTTTGCTTATAGTTTGGAAACAATAGTTGAAAAGGGATTACATTTTTTAACTGAAATGAAAGCAAGTAGTCCTAAACATTGGGATACATTTAATCATCATACATTAGAGTTTATTAGCTATGCTACTAATCAAGCGAGTGGAGCTGTGGGTATACCTGATTATGTTATATATGCTTATTATTTTTTTAAAAAAGATACTGCCGACATGACTGAAGAAAACACAAAAAAATATAGAGAACAAAAATTCCAAGAGTTTGTATATAGTTTAAATCAGCCATATTTAAAAGGTGGGATACAATCCGCTTATACCAATATATCAATTTTAGATATAGACCATATGGCTAAATTCTTTAATAATAAAAATTATCCAGATGGAACTCCTATTTTATCTCATCTTAATGAAATAATGGATTTTCAAGCAGATTTTTTAGATTATATTGGACAATTAAGACAAGTAAAATGGCACACGTTCCCAGTAATTTCAGCAAGTTTAATCTTTAAAGATGGAAAATATGTTGACGAAGAAACTGCTAAAATGGTAGTTAATCATAATTGGAAATACGGATTTAATGATGTTAATATTATGAATGTGGAAGAAGTCACAGGAGTTGCGAGTTGTTGTAGATTAGTTTCTGATACTAATGAGCTAAGTGAGGGAGCTACTTTTAACTCAATAGGCGGTAGTGATTTAAATGTAGGGTCAACTAAAGTGGTAACTCTTAATTTAGTTAGGCATGCTATTTTAGCAGATGATATGGAAGGCGATAATATTGAGAATTTTAAAGAATTAATAACAGAGTCAGTAGATATTATTCACAAGTATCATTTTGCTCATAGAAAAATATTAAAGAAATTAGATAAACGTGGACTATTACCTTTGTATAAACATGGTTTAATGCAATTTGAAAGACAATTCGCCACTGTTGGTATTAATGGAGTATTTGAAGCAATAGATATTTTAGGTGGAATAGACCATGATGAAGAGAATAATGTAAAATATAATGAAGATGGTTTCTCTATTGCAGATAAAATGTTTGGGTTGATTAATGGACTAAATTCTGAGACAAAAGAATTATACGGGTATATGTCAAATGTGGAACAATCACCTGCGGAGAGTGCTTCAATCAAGCTTAACAAAAAAGACAGATTATATTTTGGTAATAGAAAGATTAATAAGCTTTTAGATGTTGGCTATAATATTTATGGCAATCAATGGATACCGTTAAATCAAAACACTGATATTTTTGATAGGATTGAGACAGCAAGATTAGATGACTTCTGTGGTGGCGGTGCAATCCAGCATTTTAATCATGGGGAAAACTTTAATACATTTGAAGATGCTTGGGCATTTACAGAAGGGTTAGCAAAAAAAGGTGTTAAATACTATTCTTATATAAGTATAATAGATATATGTGCGAATGACCACAGTTTCTTTGGTGATACATGTCCTATCTGTGGGGGTAAGTCAGTAACTAAAGGAATTAAAATAGTAGGATACTTAGTTAAACAAGATTCATTTAGTGGAGAAAGAAAAAAAGAATTATCAGAAAGAGTGTTTTATGATTTTAATTAAATAAATATAAACCTTAAAGAGAGATTAATCATCTCTCTTTTTTTATTACAAACTTTCTCTATTTATATAAATTTATATATTTTTCTTGACAAAAGAACATATGTGTGGTATACTGTTCCCATAGTGAAGTTATTAATAGGGAATGAAAGGGGAACACAAATTATGAGTAATAAAAGAAATTTTGTAAAAATTGGAAACATTTATGAATCTTGTGAATCAGGGAGATTTAAAATTGTAGACAAAAGAAAAAATGATAAGGGGAGATTTATTTATAATATTGAATTTATTAAAACAGGGTATAAAACTTCCATGAGAACACACCCTAGAGATGGATGTAATATTAAAGATTATCTAAAACCAAATGTGGGAAATATAGGGTATATAGGGTATGTAAAAAATGTAATTGCTAATTATGAGAAAGAATATTCTTTTTGGGAAAGAATGATTAATAGATGTTATAATAAAAATGATAAGAAATATAATACTTATGGTGCTTTAGGCATTACAGTAGATGAGAGATGGCATCGCTTTGAATATTTTCTAAATGACATACAAGAGTTGCCTAATTGGGATAAAGAAAAATTTTATAAGAATGAAATTTCTTTAGATAAAGACTATAAGAATTATACTCAACATAATGATATATATAGTAGGGATGATTGCATGTGGACAAGTGGGACTAAAAACTATATGTATCAACCTCATAAACAAAAACTATTTAAACTCACATCTCCAGATGGAGAACTTATATATTATCATTTTAATTTAACAGATATGGCAAAAAAATTAGACTTTATGACTCGGAAAGGTATAGAAAATGGCTTAAAAAGAAGTAAAGAACATTTATACTATGGTTGGTATTGTGAATATGTAGATATTTTCCCAAAAGGAATAACTCCATATAATATTGAAAATCAATTTATTGGTATTAAAGATATGTATATCCCTGTTACTCCAAGTAAAACATCATTTTTAAACTATAGTGGAGAATTAAAAATTAAATTAATTAATTCTATATGGACAAATAAAAAAACAATATTTAAAGCAATTTCTCCTGAAGGTAATGTTTACTATTCTTACAGTATTCAAAAATTTATTAATCGTTTTGGAATAATAAAGCCTAAGAAACTTAGTCGGATATTACTTGCTGGGAAGAAAGATTATAAAGGGTGGGAATTTAGCTATATTGAAAACCTTTCAAATATAATAACATTGAATAAAACTAACACTGAATTTCCTAATACAATTTAATACCACTCTTACCAAAACCAGACTATTATGCCACTACAGCATAATTATAGTCTGGTTTTTTTAATTACAATTTATTTTATAAATTACTTCTTGACAATATTCTCACTATACTATATAATAATAATTAATCAAAGAGGTAATTAATCAAAGAGGTAATTAATCAATTCAATAATCTATTAAATAAAAAAAACTAATCAAAAGGAGGCAATTGAATAATGAATAAACAAGATTTAGAATTTAATTTAGAGGAATTTAAAAATGGTAATTTAATTATCTCTATTCATGAGAAATATAAAGACGATTTTCAAGAATATTTGAAAATAAACAATATAACAAAATATTGGATAGAAAAACATAGAGTATATTTAAATTATAGAACTTCTACTTTAAATAGATTAGAAATGAGAAATTCAGAGATAAGAATAATTAGACAAATAACTAAAAAAAATGAGACTTAAAGAGATATCAATATTAAAAGAAGAATTAACTAAAGAAGAGTTATTATTAAATAAGGAGGAATAATTAAATGTCAGAATTAAAAATTAAATTTAGAGGTAAATCTATTAAAACTAATAAATGGGTATATGGTTATTATGTTTGTAGTGGAGATGGAGGATATGAGAGCAAGGAGAAAATACATTGGATATTTTCAGGGATAGCTGGGTATGGTTTATCAGAAGGCTTAATACTTGAATGCAATGAGGTCTATCCCGACTCAGTAAGCTTATACTCAGGCTACAAAGATAAAAATGGAATAGAAATATACTCTGATAGTGTTATGGAGAGCACACAGCAATTATATACACATTTTGGAAATATGTCAACAGGTAAATTTTTTAAGCATACAATAGGTATATCATACGAAAATGGTTATTGGGTAAGAACAGAATTAACTGATGAAAGATGGAATGAGAATTGGAATAATGAAGGTGAACAAGGTAAAATTTATTGGAATATACTTTTAAAGTATTATACAGTTATTGAGGATGATTACAAGGAGGAATAATTAACATGAAAGAATTAAATATTAAATTTAGAGGTTTAACAAGTAGTAACGAATGGGTATATGGAGATTTAATTCATGATATGCCAAATGACACTGCATATTATAGTAAATTTTCTCAAAGAATTTCTTGGGGACATTTTAATCAACCTGTTAAAAATGGTACAGTATGTATGTCATCAGGACTTAACGATATATCTGACAAAGAAATATACTCAGGCGATATAGTATATGACCCTGACGAAGATACTAATGAAGTAGGGTTAGTATTATATGATGAAGGAACTTTTTATGTAACATTAGGAAATATAATTATATTATTAAATGAAATAAATGAAGATGTTGAAATCATAGGCAACATTCACGATAACCCAGAGTTATTATCAAAGGAGGACTAAATGGAAAACACTAAATTTAGAGCATGGTATGTTGACGTAAAGAAAATGTATGAAGTTGTTGCTATTGATTGGGCAGATAATCAAATTATATCAGCTCATTTAAAAAGAAATGGTGAAGTAAGAAAAGTTTATCCTAACGATAAATATGGAGATAATATTATATTTATGCAATACACAGGACTTAATGATAAAAATGACAAAGAAATATTTACAGGGGATATGGTTAAATATAAGTATTTAACAAAAACATTTTATTCAATAGTAAAATTTAAACATGGAATGTTTTGTGTACAGGATAAGACTTATAGTCCACAATTATCTATTGAAGAAAGTTATAAATTTGAAGTTGTAGGAAATAAATGGGAATAATTTAAATTTAAAATCAAAGGAGGATAATTAAAATGAGAAAAATTATAATAATAATTATGATAACATTATTGAATTACACTGTATTAAAATCAATTGGCGAAACAACAGCATTAATTTTAATAACTATTGTATTAATGGATATTGGTTTATTTAATATTTTAGGGGTATAAATTTTAGAAATTATAAGGAGGAATAATTAACATGAAAACAAGTACAATAATAACTATATCAGTAACATTAAATTTAATTATATTAATAGTATCTCATGGACTAAACGAAACAAATCTTATGCTTATTATGTTAATGGGTATATTATTTACATTAGTTGAAATATTAAATATTTTAGAAAGGAAGAGTTAATTAATATGACTAAATTAGAAAAATTAAAAGATGACATAGAAAATAATGAATTATTATGGTTAGAAGAGTTTGATTTAAAAACTTATTTAGATTATTGTCCTCAAGATTTATATTGCGGTAATGTTAATTGTGACATTGATTCAGCAATATATGATAACATTAATTATAATAAAAATAAAATTGTAGGATGTAGAGGTATTAGTTGTGAAACGTGTTGGAATAAGGAGAGTGAATAATTAAAATGATTATAATTAAAAGTCAAGATGGAAAAAGCATTAGAAATTATGGGAGTATAAATTTAAATTATCAAACGCAAACTGAAATCATAGGTATACCAACATCACCAATTATTTTAGTAAATTCAGAAGAATTGGAAAGTAATGAAGCACATTATGTATTAGGTAATTACAAAACAGTAGAACGAGCAATAGAAGTTATGAAAGAAATAGAAAATTTTATTTGTGAACTCTATGCTGATAAAGTAATAATGTCACATATGAGTATAGAATTTTCACCACCCGCATATGAATTGTTAGACAGATTAGTAAAACTTTCTAAAGAAAACGCTATTTACACAATGCCAAAAGAATAATAAAATGGGTAACCCTGAGCCTACATTAATATCAGATATATTAAATATAGAGGAGGAGTAACAACAATGAATAAATGGGTGTTAATTAAAAATAATAAAAATGGTTTTATAATTATAAATCCATACAAGAATATAATTATGAACTTTAGTGAATTTTATAATAATAGTAAACTTACTAAATTAGATTATAATATTTATGATAATATGAAACTATTAATTAATGATACTATTAATTTTAAATTGGTTAATAATTCACCACAGTCAGGAATAACAATTAAACGTATTACTGAATTACAATATGATGAACTTGACTTAGAGGTTGACATTGATATTAGTGAATATAATGAGACAGTGGTTAATAAAGAATTTATTGTAGTAGGATTATATGTAGATGAATTTGTAATATTAAATGAAATAATTGAAGATGCTAATAGAAATTTAGAGGAGGATAATTAATATGAAAAAATGGAAATGTCCATCATGCGGAAATTTAACAGATTATATTCATTGTAAGATTGATGGTGATTGTGTAGTAAATACAAATGGAGAATCTGAATTAATTGAATGGGAAAGTGGAAAAGCTATTTGTGAAAAATGTGGTTTTACTGAGCATCCTTTTAGACAAGGCGTATTTGAAATAGTTGAAATTGAAGCCAATAAGGAGGATAAATAATAATGAAAAAATTACAAGGTATTAAGCAATGTGTAAATTGGTTAATTGATAATCAAGGTGAAGAATTAATTTGTATTGAAGATAATAGAGTATATGGGGATGCTGTTAATGATACGGTATCGTTAACACATAAAAGAAATGAGGGAAATAGTAGTTTAAAGATTATTTGGGGAACTTCAAATGGTTCTGTTTGCTATACTGTATTCGATGAGTGTGTATGGTCTCCAGTTATTCCAAAGTTTACATTACCAAAGACTCAAACTATTATTCCTATGCCAGAAGTATCATCACCTAAAGTAGAATTTATCACTAAAGATAATAAGGATAATGACATTAAGTATTATAAAGATAAAATTGATAAATTATTGGATATTATTAATAATTTAACTAACCTCATAGAATAACTATTATATTATCCTGTGATAAACTTGACAAAATTATTATTATATGATACACTCTCTTAGTGTTAAAATAACATAATAATATTAAGAGAGGTGATAATATGTTCCCATTTTTTATTGATATATTATTTAATAATAGTGATAATAATATAGATGATATCATACGTAATGTAAATTGGTATACTCAGTATTGGAATTAATACTAAGTGTACCTTTATTTTTATCAACATTAATTTATCAACATTAATAATAACTATTTTCTTGACAGTATATATTAATTAGTGTATAATAAGATATATCAACAAGACAACACAATATTGAGAGTTAGAATAACAAGTATATAGTGCTATGACGTCCTACAAGCTGTTTTTAGAGTGTTTTAGGGTGTCAGAGTGTTATTAGACCTGTAAGTATTAAAAGCTCTGTATAAGCGTTATATTGAGCCATATTGAATTTAAGGAGAGTGAAATTAATGGGAATGTATAGGGATAAAATTAATAATGGAGCAACTGAAGTATATGATGCTGAAACTGTAGATAGAATATTAGATGAGATTGAAAGCGTTGTTAATAATATTATTGAAGAAATTGAGAATGATGATAATTATACAAAAGAAGAGATATTAGACGATTTAAATAGATTGTCTGAAGATTTATATTAAACTATTAAAAGGAGAAGATAAAATGAAAATAACTAAAGAAAGTGAGTTAAATTATATTTCAATTAACAATTTTAAAGTAGCATTTTTAGAAGATAGCATTAGAGCTTCAAAATTACCAATGTGGACTAAAGAGGGTGAGCCTAATACTGATGTAACTAATACTTACAAAAGTTTAATAAATAGTCCTATAGGCTCAGGGCATAGTTGTGTAGCTAAAGGTGTATTAGTATATATGGAATTAACCGCAACAACTAAATTCTGGGTTCAATTTCAACGTTATCATCACCAAGAAATTATTTCATCTCAAAGTACTATGCATAAATTAGCTAAGTTTAATTTAGATAGTGATGGAATGTTTATCAATTATGTAGACAAAGAAATTATTAATAGACTTAAAGAATTACAAAAGATATATAATAATAATCCTACTAAAGAGAATTATTTAAATTTAATATACTCTCATCCATCTGGGCTAAAACTTAAAGCGGGAATTACATTAAATCTTGAGCAAATTAAAACAATGGCTATACAAAGACATAATCATAAATTACCAGAGTGGAGAGAATTTATATCTTATTTAGTTAATAGAGAAGAATTTAATGAGATTTTAACTAAAAGTAAAATAACTGAGGAGGGATAATATGTTAAAAAGAGTTTATGAAATTAATAGAGAAACTATAACAATAAGAAGTTTAAGCATGGCTGTATTATTAGGACAGTTAGTCTATAAGTCTACACATGGTATTGAAGATGATGAACTTGTTGTTTATGTTGCTAATAGATTAAGAGAGGAATTAAATATTGAAAATAAATTTGGAATATATAATTTAAGAGTTAATGGCAATGTTAATATTATAGAATTAGATATTATAGAATTTCCAATTAAGCCAGATGGAAAAGTTATTCATCCTAATCTTGACATGGAAGTGGATAAATTATATATAGAAGTTGAGGAGGGATAATATGAAAGTGGAGATGAAATGGAATAGATTATTAGATATTAGAGTAATATTAACATTGCTCATTGTAATACCTTCAGTACTAATTAATAAAGAAGTAGATAATTTTGTCATAGGAATATTACTTATAAATGTAGTTAGTTATTTAATAGATATTGGAGAAACACTTAAAGAAATTAATAATAATATTAAGAGAGGAATTATTAGATGAATATATTAATAATAGGAAATAAATGCACAGGAAAATCTGTATTAGAAAATGAGTTAAAAAGAATATATGGCTTTAAGAAAATAGTATCATATACAACAAGAAATCCAAGATTAGATGAAGTAGATGGAGTAGATTATCATTTTATAAATGAAGTAGAATTTGTAGAAAGAACTATAAATGAGGAATTTATTGAGAGTGTTAATAATTATGGCTCTTGGTATGGAATACTTAAAAAAGATTTATTAAATGAGGAAAATAATGTATTAGTAGTTGAGAGAAAAGGACTTCAACAAATATTAAGTAAGAGTAATAGAAATAATTATTTCATAGTTAAATTAACATGTGATTTCAATGAGCAAATTTATAGAATGTTAGAAAGAAATGATAATAATGTATCTGTAGATGTTATTACTGATAATAAGTATGTTAAATTAATTAAGTCAATAGAAATGCTAAGAGAAGATAATGATAATTTAAGCCAAGGATATTCTTTTGATATTGAAATAAATACTCAAACTGTAGATATTCATGAAGAAACTTTTAAAATAATGAAAGCTTATCATTTAAAACAGGATATGTTAGAGAGGGCGAATAATGAAAAAAACAAAATATAAAATAGGGAATAGTGTTAAACATAATAAAATTGAATTAAATAAGGTATATAGATTTAAAGAAAAAACTGTTATAGACAATAGAGAAACAGTCCACTTTTATTTAGCAAAAGTGACTAAAGAATATAATAAATATTTCCTTATAAAAAAATATCCTGAAGAGTCATATGGAAAACCAATAACATCAACTATATTAAAAGCTAAAATGATAATGGGATATATTAGTGTATATGAATTAGTATAATAATAATGATATAGTATCATTATATAATATAATAAGAATGGAGAATTAAATTATGGCTAAAGCAAAGACTAAAGAAGTTAAACAAAGAGGATTTAAAGTAGTAGGTAAAAAACACAGAAAGTATCCAGAGGAAAAAATTATACTTCCTGTTAGAAAAACTAAATATTCAGCAGGATATGATTTCTCTACTCCTGTGGCAATTACTATTCCACCTCAAGGTAAAATATTATTATTTACTGACGTTAAGACTTATATGCTTGATGATGAAGTATTAAAAATATATATTAGAAGTTCATTGGCGATTAAGAAAGGGTTGGTATTACAAAATGGGACTGGAGTGATAGATTTCGATTATGAAGCTAACATAGGATTAGGTTTACTGAATACATCTAATAAAACCATCCATATTAAAAAAGGTGAGTGTATCGCACAGGGGATATTTTCTAAATATTTAATTAGTGATAACGATGGCGAAATTGAAAAAGAAGATAGGAATGGTGGATTTGGGTCTACAAGTGAATAATAAATAAAATAATATAGGCAAGGAGTATATATGAGAGCTGATTTAAAGGAAAAGAAAGAAGAAAGAACTGGAGAAGTAGAGACTAATAATCAAGGCGATATAATGAAAATTGTCGAGTATATGGAGCTAATAAAGTAATAGTAGAATTTCAAGATAAAAATAAATTTATAGTTAAAACACGTTATGACCGATTTAAAAGTGGAAGCGTTGCCAACCCTACTTCTGCTATTAGAGTTGGCAAAACAGGAATGTCAAAACAAGGTTGTAAAATTGAAATTATTAAATATGAAAATTGTCATAATATTTTAGTAAAAATTTATGATGGTTATAACACTATGGTTAGAGTAACATATGAAAACTTTAAAAAAGGAAATGTAGAAAGTCCACATAAACCTTCAACAAGAAAAATAGCGATAAAATCATCAATTGAATCAAAAATTGGTAAAATCGTAATTTCTAATAAAGGTGTTCCTATGAAAATAATTAAATGTATAAATTCAACGAGAATTATTATAGAATTCCAAGATGAACATAAAGGTGTTGTTGAAACATCTTATTCAAGTTTTATATCAAAACAAGTTAAAAATCCTTATCAACGTTCTGTTCATGGAGTAGGGTATTTAGGGCAAGGGAAGCATGTATCAAGAAAAGGAGGGAAAATTTTAAAGTGTTATGGAACTTGGAGTGGAATGATAGAAAGAGGGTATAACCAATTATTTAAAGAAAAAAATCCTTCATATAAAAATACCACAGTTTGTGAAGAGTGGCATAATTTTCAAGTATTTGGAGATTGGTATGATGAAAATTATTATCAAATAGAAGGCAAAAAAATGTCATTAGATAAAGACATTTTAGTAAAAGGAAATAAATTATACTCCCCTGAAACTTGTATAATTGTTCCTAGTAACATAAATAATTTATTTGTAACACGAAAAGATGCAAGAGGTAAATTCCCAATAGGAGTAACTTATGATAAAGAAAAAAAATCTTTTGTCACTCAGTATAACACTCTATCTTTACCTACTGATATATTGGGGCATAGATTTATAGGATATTATTCAACTCCTAAATTAGCTTTTAATGCTTATAAAGAATATAAAGAAAAATATATTAAAAAAGTAGCAGACTATTATAAAAAAGATATTCCAGAAAAATTATATAGAGCTATGTATAATTATGAAGTTGAAATTACAGATTGATGGGGGTATAGGCTCAACTACAAAATAGTCTTAAATAATATTGAAAGTTTAAAGAGAGTAAGAAATTATTACTCTCTTTTTTATTATAAACTATTATAATATTTAATAATAAATATTTGACAAGTTTGTCACGCTATGATATAATAAATTTAAGTTAAAGAGAGGAGAGATAATATGACTAAGAGAAAAACTATTCATGAGACACGAGAATATGCCTTATATAAAGGTGAAGAGGTATTAAGTATGGGCACTATTAAAGAGATAGCCAATCAATTAAAAGTGGCTGAGAGTACTATTAGATTTTATAAGAGACCAGCTTATATTAAAAGACGTGAAAATAGCAAAACAGGAAATTATAGAATATTAATATCATTAGATGATTAATACAAAGGAGAATATAAAATGAAATCAACATTATTCGAGAGACTATATTATACAGAAAGAAACAAAGTTAATACTAAAAATGGAGTTATATTTATATTATCTCTATTATTATTAGTAAGTATATTATTTATAGGAACACAAATTAGAAAAACAATAGACTTACACAAAGAGATTACATTACTATATAATAATCAAAAGATTATAGAAAATTATTATGAAGATGAATTGTCAATAGCTCAAGATGATGTAGATACACTCACAGCTATCTTAGACAATGAAATTAGCGTACTTAAAGAGTCTATTGACAATTTACACTCTGAACTATTAAAAACGTTCTATATGCCTAATATACCACTTAATATGGAACAACAACAGTATTTGTATTTACAATGTGATATATATAATGTAGACTATAAACTCATGTTAGCTTTAATAGAGTTAGAAAGTAATTATAATCCTAAAGCTATTAATCATAATAGCAATGGGACTGTAGACAAAGGTTTATTTCAGGTAAATTCATGTAATCATTCAACACTTAATAAACATTTTGGGAGAGAGTTAGACTATTTAGATTATTATGATAATGTAATGGCAGGAGTATATTATTTTAGCACAATTCAAACTAATAATATTAAAGAGAGTCTACTGAGATATAATATGGGGAATAATGGAAGTAAAAATTATTATAATAAACATTTGACTTATGATGCACCTTATGTTACAATAGTGTTAGCAAAATTAGGAGAAATTAAAAATTTAAAGGAGATGGAATAATGGAAGGTTTAAACGAATTATTGTTGCAAATTAGTAGTCAATTAGGAATAGGGATTGAATTTTTAAAAGCAAATTTCATGGAAAGTTTACCTGAGATAGGAAGATATTTAATAGCAAAAGAATTATTAACAGAAATCCCATTTAGCATATTTCTGTTTTATTTACTTTATGTATTTACAATGATGGGAACTTATATATTTCATTATGAATACAACGGAGAAGAAGGAGAATTTAAACAATTAATAAAGAAAACTTGGTTTTATCCAATAGTAATATCTATCATACTTAGCTTAGTTGAAATAATCCCATATTTAATAAGTCCTCAATTTTGGACAATACAGAAACTATTAGAAATGGTTAAATAGAAAAGGAGAATAATATGAATAATACAAAAATCAACAATGACTATGAACAATATATTAAGCGGGGGTATGGTGTAAATATTTGGATTGAGCGTAAAAATAACAAATGTTTCAAGGTATTGATAAATAATGGAATTAATTTTATGGGTCAAATATTTGGTGGCACTAACAAAACTATGATATTAGGGAAATTTAAAACTATGGAATTAGCTAAAGAATTTATTGATAATAAAATGGAAGAATTAAGATTGATTGATGAGAACAATGAGGCATTGGATATACCATTTACTGAAGTTAGATTTCCAGATGAGGATAAAGAGTAATATTAAATTATAAGAATAAATAAGGAGATGAATATATGGAAAATAATATTAATACTATTAACAATAATAATAATAAAAGAATAGAAAGTGATGGGAGTATAACTCTTGCTATAGTGATAATATTATTATTATTCTCACTATTAATAGCACATCTAAGTAGCGATAATGACAATAGAAATAATGTATCATCTAATACATCGACATCAACACAAACTATAAGTTTAAATAGGACTATTGAAAATAAAATTGAGAACTATGGTTATAAGGTTACAGGATTTATGAATGGAAAGAAAACAGACGAGTATTTCTGTTATATTAATGGAGATGTATCAGTTATTAATTTAACTTCAACAAAAATATTAGTAAATATATATTATGATGATTTAACATTAAAAGATAGCTTTACAATAAGTAGATAAATAATAAAATATAATAAAGTAAATAAATTAAGAGTGATTAATAATCACTCTTTTTTTTATTATAAAATACTATATGTTATTAATTGTAGACAATAAAAAAACTATTATAATTTAATTATAATAGTTTAATGTAAATCTATGTCGGCAAGACAGTGTCGCCAGATTGTCATAGCTCAGCGGGACATTTGAAAATTCGTTTCAGTAACTTTTTTCTCATTTGTAATCTTAATTTTACATTCGTAATTTTTATAATACAAAACAAGTGTTCGATAATATAGAACAGAAGTTTTCCGAACAATTGTTCTCTTTTTTAAAATTAATAAACTATGTTCGATAAGTCCAAAAAAATATACTCCCCATATTGTTTGCGTTGATAGTGGTTATCGAGGTGGAATTTTTCCAACTAAATTATATTAGTATCATTTTTTAACTTATTTTTTTATTTAATTTTAATTTTAATTTTAATTTTAATTTCTTTACTTCTCTATTTCTTTTCTTTACTTCTTTAACTTAAATACAGTATATCATAAGTTTAATTAAATTGCAAACATTATTTTAATTATTTTCAGTTGATAGTTGGTAATGAAATCAAAATAATTTTTCTCTTCCTTATATAGTATATAATTAATGTAAAAATAGCGTTATAATTATCTTATATAAAGGAAGAGAAAAAATTAATGAGAATAAACTAAAAATAAATATTAAAAAACTTGACTTATAATATCAATGTGATATACTGTAATTAATCAAAGGGAATACATAAACTATTGAAAGGAAGTAATTAAAATGACTAAAAATCAAATGGTAGAAAAAACATTAACAATTTTAAAAAGTGAAAAAGTATCTAATTTAGAAATGAAATTGTCTGAGTTATTAGAAAAAAAAATAATTAATGAAGAAGAAAGAAATGATATAAGTATTTATTTTTCAAAAGGTGTTAAAAATTTATTTACAATATTAACAAAAGCAAATGATACTAAAACCGTAAAAGGGTATGAAAGAGAAATTGCAAAAGTGAATAAATTTGAATATGATTTTATATTAACAAATATTCAAGCGAATATAATTAGAGTTGAAAATTTATTAAATAATTATTCAAAATAAATTAAATTAAAAGGATGGTGTTAATATGTTATATGAAGTTAAAATTACTATTAGTAAAGAAGTAAAAAATTATTTTACCGATATGAAATTTGAACAATTCAAAATTAAAATAAAAGGTGATTATCCATTATATTTTTCAGATTTAGAAATAATAAAATTTAAAAAATTAAATGATAAACAATTTATTAATTCTATTATAGATAGAAAAGCTATAAATAAAATGTATAAAAAAATTGTAGTTGATAATAGATTTATAAAACACACAAATATTATAAATAGAAAAGATATTGAATTATTGTTTAAATGTTATTTTAAAGGTGATTATACAGAAATATTTAAAACTAATTTATATATCAATCATGGATGGTTATATTGTAGATTATTAAGCTTTATGTATGAACCAGTTGAAAAATTAAGATATGAAAATAACATAAAATATTTATAAAATAAAGTAAAAATTTCTTGACTTAATATATTACTTGTAGTATAATTAAGTCAAGGAAATACATAAGATAAATAAATAATAATCAATAGTTGATTATTAAATTAAAATTAAAGGTGGTATAAAATGAAAAATAAATTAGTATTAGACAAATCAATGGTAGAAGAATATTTTAGATATAGTAACAAAAGAATAAATAAAAACTCAGACTTTAAAAATTATAATATGAAAAATACATATATTAGTTTTTTAAGTAGAGTTTTTATTAAAAATAAATTAACAGTAGAAAAAAATGGTATTTCATATTATTATTTAAATGGTGAAAAACAAGAAATTTGTGTTCACTCAAATATTGGAAATGAAAATTATGAAGAAATGTTAGAACAATTATATCATGAATTATTTTGTAAAATTGAACGTATAACACGCTTATTAAAAAGTGATGATAAAGATTCTATAAAATATGATATAGGATTAAAAGATTATAAAATATTATTAAGGAAATAAATTTATAAAATAAAATAAATAATCCTTGACTTGATTAATATACTATAGTATAATTAAGTCAAGGAAGAAACATAAGGGAAATTAAATTAAAATTAAAAGGATGGTATTAGAATGAACTTTAAAATTTATGTAGCAGATTTAGCAGAATATAACAATGGGAATTTAGTAGGGAAATGGTTAGATTTTAATAATTACTCAGATAGTTCAGAAGTTGAAGAGGAAATTCAAAATATGTTAAATAAAAATGGTAATGAAGAGTTTGCTATTCATGATTATGAAAATGATTTAAATTTAGAAATTAATGAATATGATAATGTTGATGAATTATTTGATATTTATGAATTATGTGATGATGATGAAAATTTAGTAAAAGCAATAATTGAAATACATGGTTCTGAAGAGTTGGTAAATATTGGAAATTATTATTTATTATATGATATTGATGATGAGTATGATGTTGGTGAATATTATGCAGAATTTTTAGAATTATGTGAAACTACTGAAAGATATTTTAATTATAAGAGTTTTGGAAGAGATATATTAATGGATGGTGGAAGTTGGTTGACTGATTTTGGTTTATTGTGTGAACAATAGAATAAACAACATAAAATAAGTAATAGAATAAAATAATAAATATTCCTTAACTTTAATATTATACAGTGATATAATAAAGTTAAGGAAATACATAAGAGAAATTATTAAACAATATAAAGGAAGGTATTAAAATGATAAAATTAAATAAATTAAATAGTGAAACAATACAAATATATGGAAACTCAAATAATGCAAAAGTTAATGGTTTTGCTTATAAAGTAAAAGTTAGAGGAAACCAAAATAAAGTTTGGCATTATAAATTAGATATTACTAAAGAAACAAAATTTATAAAATTACATTCTAATATTAATGAAGGTACTTTATTAAATGAAAAATTACTATTAGATAGAATTATAAAAGAAGTTGATAGAAATGAATAATAATAATAATAATAATAATAATAAAACTATAAAAGGAAGGTATTAAAATGAATAATAAAATGTTATTAGATTGTATTAATGTAGATATTGAAAATATAAAAGAAAATGGATTTAACACTATTCAAGAGATATTAAATTTTTATAAAAATAAAAACTATTTAGAAATACTACTTATTTTTATTGAATATTATGGGATTGAAAATTTAAAAGAAGTTGATGAAAATGAATAATAATAATAATAATAATAATATATGTGTTAAGACAATAGAAATATTTAAAAAAATTGATAAAATTAGAAATGGTAAAGGTATGTATCAAAAGGAATTTTATGAATTAAATAACATGAGTAAACAAACATATCATAATTATAAAAATGGTATTTATTCAATAAATTTAAAAAAGTTAAATGATATATGTATAAATTTTGATATGAGTTTAACTGATATAGTGTGTGATATTACAGACTACACAAAATTTATATAATTTACTTAAAATTTATAATTTACACTTGAAGAAACTGTTGTTATTACTGTATTTCTTAAACATAAAAATGTTAGAAATACAGTAATATTTAATAAATGCGTATATACACAACTACAATTTAATACTGTGTAAATTCATAACATAAGATATTATACTTGCGTGTATATGCGTGTATAATACTTGATTTCTAATGATATTTAATAATATCTTATGTAATTAATTACCGATAAAATATTATAGTTTTGTACCAACCTTTTTGCTATAATATACAATTGCTTAGCTACTATATTAATATAGTAGCATTTTTTTATTTAAAATTAATTAAAATAAATAATAAAATAAATATTATAAATAATGTTTGACTTATTATATTACTTATAGTATAATAAGAGTATCAAAGGAAATACAGTAAAATTATAAAAGGATGGTATTAAAATGAAAAACAATAGTAATTTATTGAATGATAGAAATTCTTACATATTAGAAAATAAACAGATTTTAATATATCAAGAAGCTAAAATTAGAAATAATTGGTATACAATAGGATGGAAAAAAGTTGATGTTGAATTTTTAGAAAAATGTATATATAAAAAATTTAAAAATAATGAATACTTATATACTAAAAATAATTTATATAGATATATCATAAGTAATAATAAAATTAATGAATTTTTATATAAAATTAAATAGTAAATAATGTTTGACTTATAATATTAATAGTGGTATAATATATTTAGAAATAGAGGAAAGAGAATTAAAAAGTAATTCTCTAAAATTAAAAAAGGAAGTGACAAATTGAAATTAACAGCAATGATATTTAAAAAAATAAAAAAAGAAGAAATTATCCCAGATGAGTATATAAACAGTATTTATGAAATTAAATCAAAATTACAAAATATTGATAATTCAATTGAATATATATCAATATATCGAATTTATATACTATGGTGTAGTTTTAGTGATTCAAGGTATGCAAATTTTTTAGTAATAACAGATAATACTATTAATGAATTTTTAGAATGGTTAGATGAATTTTAATAATAAAAATAAGTAAATAAATGTTAACTTCATTATACTACTATGATATAATGAAGTTAGTTAAACAAGTGGGATACATTAGAATAATATTAAAAGGAAGTGACAAATTGAAAAATAAACAATTAAAACAATTAGAAAATAACAAATTAAAAAATGACAAATTAAAAGTTAAACAATTTACTGAATTAATGAAATTCAATCAAATATGTATGAATTATTGCATTGAAGAAACTTATAAAAATTTAAAAATTTATACTGAAACTGTTATAAAATTAAACAATAAAAATTTATATGATACTGATTTCTTTAAGTACTTATTTGCTCGTAAAATCACACTCAAAGAGTTTTTAATACGTATAGTAGATGAATATGAGTTTTTAAAATTAATGTTTGATACTGATTATATTATGAAACATTTAACACCAGAAGAATTTTGTGATGTATTAGAAAATGTTGATGATTGGTTTGATTTCATTGGGAATGAAATAAAGTATAAATTAACAAATGAATTAATAAAAGATATTAATTATCAATAGAAATAACATAGAATAAAATAACATAGAATAATAAAATAAATAGTAAAAATTCCTTGACTTAACATATTACTTGTAGTATAATTAAGTCAAGGAAATACATAAGAGAAATTAAATCAAAAGGATGGTATAAAATGAAAAAAGGTAATATTGAATTTGATAGTGAATTATATGATTTATTAAAAGAAACATTTAAAGGTAGTGGAAACTGGACAACTCAAAGTAATTTAGATATGTATAATGAGGGTGTTTATTGGGATACTTTAGAAGAATTTTTAAATGATAAAGATTTAATTTTTTCAGAACAATATATAATTAATGCTTATTATCATGTTGTTGTTGAGGATGAAAATTATTTAGAAGTTGAAGGAAATTATGAGTTATTAAATTTATTAGTAACTGATTTATTAGAAAATGAACATTATTATTTAACATGTGAAGAGATTGAAAATAGTTACAGTTATAATGAAGAGTTATAAAATAGTATATTAATAATTATAGTAGTAATCAAAAGGAAGGTGTTAAAAATGTATTTTAAGGTGTTTTTAGATATAATGGTATTACCAATTAGAATGTTATTAATAAGTGGTTTATGGTTTACTGTAGGACTTATAGGGGTTAGGTGTATACAATTGACAAGTAGAAAATAGTTAAATAATATAGTAATAATAATAAAATAAAACTCATTACATAATATAAATGTAATGAGTTTTTTTTATTTAGAATAATAAAATTTTAAAATAACTCCTTGACAATTTTATTGAAGTATGTTATACTTTTATAAATAATATATTAATATGAAGGATATTAATAAGAAAGGAAATTATGAAAGAAACATATCAAAAGTATAACATTGAAATAGGTAATATATATGAAAGTAATAATTGTGGTAAATATAAAGTATTAAATTTTGAAATAAGAAATAAAAGAAAAGGGTATAATATTGAATTTATAAATACTAATTTTAAAAAGTGGGCACGAAGTAAACAAGTTAATATGGGAAGTGTATATGATGTTAGTATATCTAAAAATGCATATTTAGGACAAATATTTAATACTAATCAATATGGGAAATTTATGTTAATAGGTAGTGGATTAATAATAAAATATAATAAAAATGATAATAGAAAACATTATTTGATTAAATTTATTAATAGTGGAAATGAGCAATTAGAACAACAACATCATGTATGGACTGGTGAAATTAGAGATAAATATTATGATAATATAAAAGTTGGATATACTTATCAATCAGATAATCAAAAGGTTACTGTAATTGCTAAAAGTAGATTAAAGGATTGCTATATAGTTAAAGGACACAAAAACAATGCAATTTGGCATTGTAATTTTCATGATATTATACTTAATAAATTTACTGATTATCTTAAATATACTAGTTTTAATAAAACGCAAGGGTATAGTAAATATATCCCTATTAGTCAAAGTTTAAAAGATACATTATATGATAGATGGGATGGTATGATAATACGTTGTTATAATAAAAATAGTAAAAATTTTCATAACTATGGTGCAAAGGGAATTACTGTTCATAAAAGTTGGTTTAGGTTTGACAACTATCTTTTAGATATAATTAAATTAGAAGGGTACAATGAAAGTAAAATATTAAATAATAAATTAGATTTGGACAAAGACAAATTACAATTTAATTTACCTCACAGTAAAAGAATATATTCAAAAGATACATGTTGTTGGTTAAGTAGAAAAGAAAATAATAAATATAGAGGTGTAAAAAAAAGACTAATTAATTAATTTTAATTAGTCTTTTTTTAATTAGAATAATAATTAAACATTGTAATCTAGGCGGCACATCTGAAAATTCGTGCTATGGGACGTATATTGTCCCTCAGCGGCACATTTCAAAAATCTCAAATGTTTTTTGATTTTCTTTTGTAATTGAAAATTTATTTTTGTAAATTAAATTATATATTACATTTATAGAATTTAGTTTACATTTGTACTGTTCTGTTTACCAAACATTAGTTTGAAAAATTTAGAATTTTCGCTTAAAATCGAACATTTGTTCTCTGTTGATAAACTGTTGATAAACTGTGAATAAGTTGTTGATAAACTGTGAATAACGTTATTAACATTATAACATAAATTGTTAATAAGTCACGCTTACTCAATTGTAAGTTTATTGTAAACTTTTTGAGTTGTTGATAAAATTGTTAATAACTTGTTAATAACTTTTATTTCTTTAAGTTATGCACAGTATATAATAAAATTGTGCATAAGTCAATAAATTGTTGATAACTTTTTTTAGTTGTTGATAACATGTTAATAACTTTCTAATTGAGAATGATTATCAATATCAATTTAGTAATGAGAATGATTATCAATGAGAATAATTATCAATTAGAAATTATATAAACAATATAAATTGTATAAACAATATAATAATATGCAAATGAGAATTATTATCAATGAGAATTATTATCATTTAAGTTAATGAGAATGATTATCAATATCATATAGTTATATTAATGAGAATGATTATCATTAATATAATTAAAAATGGTAAAATAACGGTATTTTATACTATTATAATCATATTAAATTAAAACATGATATAACGTTGAAATATCAACGTTTGTTATTATATAGTAAAATACGCTTTTTTTACTATATAAGGAAGAAACTTTTTTTGATTAAAATCAATTTATGATAATGATTATCATTCTCATAAAATATAGCTGAAAATTAATAAAATTATAGAATTTTGACTTTATTAAATAAAGTATTTAAAATTTTGACTTTATTAAATAAAGTATTTTTAAGTTTTTACTTTAATTTAAAAATGGCATTTTTAAATGAGAATTATTATCACCCTAAAAAACACGAACGTTTAATTTTATTTTATCTAATTTTAAGGTATTTTACCCTTAAAACACGAACGTTTTTAATTTATTGAGAAATTGAAGAAAATTAAAAATAAAAAAATTGAAAATAAAAATAAAAAAAATATGTTGATATAGCTAGATTTGTTAGTAGTTTTTTAAAATAAATTAAAAAAATAATAAAAAATACTTGACGAACGTTTAAATGAGGTTTAGTATTATGAGTGTTAGGAGGTGGCGTTCCTAACAAATTTAATACTGTACTTTGAAAATTTAATAATTGATAAATTGAAACTATACACACGTTATACCAGGTAACGCTAAAACGGTTCTTATAAATCTATAAGATAAAATAGCATACTTACTCTAGTTAGTAAGTACCGGGAAAATAGATAGAATACAGAGGATTTATCAAATATTAAATTTTAAATTGAACCTTGAAAATTGAATAAGAAAACCATCAAACATAGAACAAACGCAACAAATAACACGCTTTAAAGCGTGTATACATAGATATTAATAACAATGTTAATATCAATATAAAAGGATGGTAAAACAATGAAAAAAACAACAAACGCAACATTTGAGCAAGCATTAGAAAATTTAATCAATGTATTTAATAGTAACGTATCAAACGATATTAAAGAAAATGAATACAATAATTTTACTGAATGTTATCAGTATTACGATACTTCAAAATTAGATATATTATTAAATATATAACATAAGTAACAAACCACTTTATAAGTGGTATACATAAGTATTACAACAATGTAATACTAAATTATAAAAAAGGGTGGTATAAAATGAAAAATAATAATTTAACATTTGAAGAAAAATTTGTCAATGAAATTGAAGAACTTGAAGATTTTAAAAATGAATTTGATATCAATTCTCAATATGAAAACGAAATAAACGATGTAATTAGTCAACTTGAAGAAATGAGCGAAATTTTTTTTAGAGAAGAATTAAAAAGTGTAAAAAATGATTATATAGATTATTATAAAGAATATCGTATTATAGAATATTATCTTGAAGAAATTGAAGAATTATTAAATGATTATTATTATAAACTTGAAGAACTTGAAGAACTTGAAGAAGAAATTGAATTTTAACATAAGTAACAAACGGGTATTTTACCCGATACATAGAATAAAAAAATATTCATGTTATTATACAATAATGTATAATATATATAAAAAAAAGGATGGTATAAAATGAATTTAAAAATTAACGTGGAATTAACAGACAATCAGGTTGAAGTAGTAAGAAATCATGTTTTAGAAATGTATGATTTTGGCGAAACTGTTCAGGATAAAATCGATACAATAGAAGCTATTAAAAATGATTATCAATATGGCATGGTTAGTGGTGGTTGTTTACTTATAAGCTATAGCGATATTAACGATTTTTTACAAAATGAATTAAAATTGTGTATCGTTGATGATGTGCAAGGATTTGCAATTTATGAAAATTTAATAAATGAGGTAGTTTACAATGAATTTATAGAAATGGATTTTGTAATTGCAACGTTTAGCACTGGTACAATATACACAGAAACTATTATAATACCAAATCCATATCAATTAGACGAAATTGAAGTAATAGATGAGTATATACAAGATAATAAATTTGAATTTTGTATATATACACCTGAACAATTACAAACTGATGAAATAACAGACGATGAAATAGAAGAACTATTTTCTGTGAATGGTGGGGAGTATTACGTTGACGGGTTGTTAAGTATTGAAACTTGTTAATAAAATAAGTAATATCAACAACTTGAGCGAGTTAATAATATAATTAACTTGCTTTTTTATTGCAATAAATAAAAATATAATTTTAACGCCCAAATTTGAGTTTTAAGCAACTTTAATGCTAACATGAATATAATATCAAGTTAACGCTAAAAGTCGCTATATACTCAAATTTGGGCGTTAAAACGCTATTATAGCAATTATAATGTATTGATATTTAATTGATTGATAGATATTAGATAGATATTAAATTGATATTAATAGCTTAAAATATCAATAGTAGAATATTATTAAAATATCATTATAACGCTTAAATTTGAGTTTTAAGCTATTTATATAATATACTGATATTTTGATATTACTATATAATAAAGTTGCTTAGAATTGATTTTTAATAGAATGTTAAAATTTTATAATTATAGAACATACGTTCAGAATGAGAAAA
>Ga0256842_1000126_pt1 | contig 62227 bp, 79 predicted proteins | sample 4559240metaG_FD_185973 | JGI IMG/M metagenome (GOLD analysis project Ga0256842, IMG submission 185973) | Hydrothermal vent microbial communities from Guaymas Basin, Mexico - 4559-240 | ecosystem: Environmental > Aquatic > Marine > Hydrothermal vents | place: Mexico: Guaymas Basin | collected... | reverse complement strand
CCTATATCTCTTAAATAATCCAGATTCTAACGCTATCTTCTCTAATCCCTCTAACTTCTCCCTTAAATCCATAATGTAGTAAATTATTACTACCCCATATAAATCTTTCTGTTAAAGGGTCAGCACCCTAAGAAGGACAGCAAGCATATAGTCAACAGTGTGCTCTACCAGATATTCCCAAAACTTGGCATATATTTCTACACATTGGAGATTAACACACATTACGATTTTATAATTGGCTTTGACACAACGAGAGATTTGCAAAACTCCAATAGAGCAGGATACGGTGGTGCTACAACAGTTCAAGACAATCAGGGTTGCGTTAGAAGTGTGATACCAATAGGACTACCACAACTTCCGAAAGAGAGTGCACGAGTTGGAAAAATCCTCGATATACTCGAAAGTGAACTTTACGATGTCTTTAGTAAAGTTGAAGATAGCAAGGGTATTGTAAGATTACTAATTCTAAGAGACGGACAATTAACAAGCGATGAGAGGAATGCAATCAAGGAGTTTTTAAGGAACTCAGAAGTTAACTTTGAAATCACCGTTATGTGTGTTGTGAAGGATACAAAAGTTTACGCCTGGCACAACTATAAGGATAATGTAAACTCATACATAAAGCTTGCAGATGATTGCTATGTTTTAGTATCACATTATGGTGCAAAAACTGAGCCATATGGTAGAAACATGGAATTTGACTACGAGTGCTGTCCAATTTTGAGAGACAAATACGTTTTTAGAAAAGACGAAACTGAAATTAAAGAGCACATTTCCGAGGATGAAGTTAGTCTGATTATTAACCTTCAAAAAATGGTTTATGCTCAACCGCTTGCAGATAAACCAAAATTACCTATGCCACTGCATTTATCTCATCAGTTTATAAATTTTGTTAGAAAATTTGAAGATGCCGTTGAAGAACACAGAGCAAATTTAAAGAGAGGAAAATTAATTTTTATTTAATGAATTTAATTTTTAAAAATTTATATACCAAGCTCTCGCTCCAACTCTTCGTTCAGTTTCGAATATGCTATCATGAACGGAATGATCAAGAAAAAGATCGGAAGCAATAGTAGATAATACCACCAGACAAGTTCTCCGATTCTCATGCACTCAAAAGCACCGATCTCAAGCAGAAGCAAACATAATCCCATTTCAAGCGAAAATTCCAACAGAAGATCGAAGTATCTGTTCACGGCTATAGTCCTCCTTTTCTCGTCAAGCTTGCTTAAATCGATCGGAACGTTCAGAAACCTCCACATCCTGAATCTAAATCGGAACATTATCAAGATCGTAAGCTGAGCCATGGAAAACAGAAATGGCATGATCAAGATTTCATATTTGCTACTGTATTTGTCAGGCTTTCCGCTGAAGCTGAAGTGCGTTGGAATCGTATCAGGCAGAATCTAATAGTAATAGATCGCAACAAGAAACATCAGAATTATCACGACGACATTACCAGATATGAGCAAACGTCTTTTCTCATCATTCATTTGATAAACGTAACACTCAACAACATTTTAAATCCAACTATCTAAAGCCGAAACATGAAACTCATAGTATTCACGAAAAAAGACTGCCCCCAATGTCCAAATGCCAAAATAGTAGCAAAGGAGGTTGCTGAAGAGCTTGGGCTTGAATATAAGGAAATTGACATCGAAAAGGATCTTATCACCGCACTACAATACAACGTAGCTTCAACACCTTCGATAGCTTTCGGCGAGGAGGTTCTGTTCAGAGGGGAAGTGCCCACGAAAGAACAACTGAAAGAGGAGATATTAAAACTCATGAAGTGATATCATGCTCTGGGGCGGAATTTTGGATCTCTCGACGGTCGATTTTCCCGGAAAACTTTGTTCCGTAATCTTCTTTGCCGGATGTCCGTTTAGATGTCCCTACTGTCAAAATTACAGGCTGCTGGTAGGAGGAGTTGAGGTCAGCGTCGATGAGATAGTTGCAGAAGTCAAAAAGAACTTTCTGATCGACGGTGTGTGCTTCACCGGCGGGGAGCCCTTGGCGCAGAACTTGGACGAGCTGACAGAACTCATAAAAAGGCTTAAGGATTTAGGATTTGCCGTGAAGATCGATACGAACGGCTATTATCCGGATAAGCTTGCAAAGATTCTCGATCTTATCGATTACGTTGCCATGGACTTCAAAACGATCCCGCAGAGATATGCGGAGCTAACCGGCAAGAAAGATTCCGCTGAAAGGGTGCTGGAATCCCTAAGGATTCTGACCAATTCTGGAGTGGATTACGAGATTCGAACGACGGTAGTGCCAACGATAATCGATAGAGCTGAAATAGAGAAGATGGCAAAGCTCCTTTCTGAGTTTGGTGTAAAGAGATTCGTTCTCCAGCAGTTCAGAAATGAGGATGTGCTCGATGAGAGGCTTAGGCAGGTTGAGCCATATCCAAAGGATTATCTATTCGAATTGGGAAAGCTCGCTAAGGGGCACATCCCGAAGGTTTTGGTGAGATGTGAAGGGGAGGAGGAGGTTTGAATGGTTAAGGTCAAGCTCTTGAGGTATACGCCCGATGGAGTCAAGCTTGTAGCTCAGGGCTGTAGGGTGAGCGGAATTCCGGAAGGGCTGAGCGATGAGGAGATAGTCAGGATGGTTGTAGAAAACGATTACACGAGTGCGATCGAGCACATCTACTTCACGTTCGACATCTCCGAGATGAGCGTAGCTATAAGCAGGGAGCTCTTAGAGCACAGGATTGCAAGCCACACTGCAAGATCTACGAGATACAACTTGGAAAAAGATTTCGGCTACGTCATTCCACCGACGATCGCGGACGATGAAGAGCTTGTGGAGATGTTTAAGCAAGCCATGGAATCCGCAAGAGAGCACTACGCTAAGATTTACGAGAAGATGCTTGAGAAGGGTTATTCGAAGGCCGAAGCTTTAGAGGCTTCAAGATATGTTTTACCCATGGCTACCCACTCCCGATACATCTGGACGATAAACGCTCGAAGCCTCATAAACTTTCTGGGTTTAAGGCTCTGCAAGAGAGCTGCACCAGAAATAAGAGAGCTCGCTCAAAAAATATACGATATCGTTGTTGAGATCTATCCCGAGATATTCAAGGACATCGGCTGTAGGGGTTACAACTTGGGACTCTGTCCAGAAAACGAGGCTCGTCCGAAGGATTGCCCATACAGAGCTAAGATTCCGACAAAAAAGGAGATAAAGAAGAGCTGGAAATCCAAGTAATATCATTCAATTTTTTATTGAAATTTAGCCTTCGATTTTATTTTTCCTTTAACTTCTGTGCTAAAACAACGCATATCACAGAAAAATCCGTAAATATTAAAATTGACAATCCTCCTCTGGGTGATAACCTTAACGAAAGAGAGTGAAGATAAGCAATCGTCGTGAAAATATTTAAATAGTGTCGATTTGGATAAAAATCAGGCGGGGGTGTTTGAATGTCTAAAACTATTGAATCTTTAATGAAAGTCGAAGAGGTATATGAGCCACCAGAGGAATTCAAAAAACAGGCTTGGGTGAAGGACGAGTCCGTGTATGAGAAGGCCGAGAAGGACTGGCTTGCCTTCTGGGATGAGATTGCAAAAACTGAAATCGAGTGGTTTGAGCCTTACAAGAAGGTTCTCGATGACAGCAACGCTCCGTTCTATAAGTGGTTCATCGGTGGTAAGATCAACATAACTCACAACTGTCTTGACAGGCACGTTAAGACGTGGAGAAAGAACAAAGCTGCCATCATCTGGCAGGGCGAGCCAGAAAACGAAAGAAGAGTTTTAACTTACTACGAGCTTTACAGAAGGGTCTGTAGGTTCGCCAATGCATTGAAGAGTTTGGGTGTGAAGAAAGGGGACAGAGTAACGATCTACATGGGAATGGTTCCAGAACTCGTAGTTGCCATGCTTGCGTGTGCAAGAATCGGTGCTATTCACAGTGTAGTCTTCGGAGGATTCTCAGCTACAGCCCTAAGAGATAGAATTAACGACGCTCAGGCTAAAGTCGTAATCACGATGGACGGATTCTACAGGAGAGGCAAGGTTGTAGAGACTAAGAATATAGTTGATGAAGCTTTGGAGGATGCTCCGAGCGTCAAGTATGTCGTCGTTTACAACAGACTGGGTTTGGATGTAAACATGGTTGAGGACAGAGATCTCTGGTGGCACGACATCCAATATGGTGTATCCTGGAAGTGCGAACCCGAAGTGATGGACTCCGAGGATCCACTGTTCATACTCTACACCTCAGGAACCACTGGTAAGCCGAAGGGTGTTCTGCATGTCCACGGAGGTTACAACGTCGGAACGCACATAACGACGAAGTGGGTGTTCGATCTCAGGGATGATGACATCTACTGGTGCACTGCCGACATCGGCTGGATAACCGGCCATAGTTATGTCGTTTACGGTCCATTGAGCAACGGTGCGACAGTTCTGATGTATGAGGGGGCTCCAGATTACCCACAGCCCGATAGGTGGTGGAGCATAATCGAGAGGTTCGGCGTTACAGTGTTCTATACGGCTCCAACTGCCATAAGATACTTCATGAGGCTTGGCGAGGAATGGCCAAAGAAGCACGATCTCAGCAGTCTGAGGTTGCTTGGAACAGTTGGAGAGCCGATCAACCCCGAAGCTTGGAAGTGGTTCTACAGGGTTATAGGAGGTGAGAGGTGCCCAATAGTCGATACGTGGTGGCAGACTGAAACTGGTATGATCATGATAACTCCATTGCCGGGAGTTACCAAGCTTAAGCCAGGGTCAGCTACGAGGCCGTTCCCAGGTATAAAAGCTGAGGTTTGGGATGATGACGGCAATCCCTGCCCGCCAAACGTTGGTGGAAAGTTGGTGATCACCCGCCCATGGCCTTCAATGCTCAGAACGCTTTGGGGTGATCCGGACAGATACATCAAGACTTACTGGAGTGCGTTCCCCGGAAAACTCGTTTACTTCACTGGAGATGGTGCGAGAATAGATGAAGATGGCTATTTCTGGATAATGGGTAGAATTGACGACGTTTTGAACGTCAGCGGTCACAGGATTGGAACTGCAGAGCTTGAGAGTGCACTCGTAGCTCACAAGGCTGTGAGCGAGGCTGCGGTAATCGGAAAGGCACACGAGATCAAGGGAGAGGTGCCCGTTGCGTTCGTAGTCTTAAAGGAGGGTTACGAGCCTTCAGTCGAGCTAAAGAAGGAGCTAAAGGACTGGGTCAGAAAAACGATTGGGCCTATTGCGACTCCAGACGACATAATATTCGTAGAGAAGTTGCCGAAGACGAGAAGCGGAAAGATAATGAGAAGAGTTTTGAGAGCCGTTCTGTCCGGACAGCCATTGGGAGATGTCACAACGCTTGAAGATCCTAAGGCCGTTGAAGAGGCAAAGAAGGCTTACGAGGAGATTAAGAAGGCTATGGAAAGGCAGTAAATTTATTTAAATTTTTTTTAAATGTTGAAAAAGTAAATAAAAAATAGTTAAAATTTGAGGGGGGTCGGTCTTGGGGGATTTGGGGCTATCTAAAGATGAGCGCGAGACGATAAAAAGGTTTTGGCCATACGTTAGAAACGTAACATTGGCTTTGCTGATAGCGTGGAGCATCTTCGCAGTGTTCATACACCTGCTGGCGATGTTCGACTGGTGGAGGAGTATAAAGATCTTGAACTACCCTCTGCACTGGCTAGTGGGAACGCAAGTATCTATTATTGCATATATCATCATAATCTTCACCTACGCCTATCTGATTAGCAAGAAGGAAGAGGAGGTGGTTCGATGATCCACACAGAGATCGCTGCTTTCGTCTTAGCATCTATAGGAATCTACTTGGCGATAGCATACTGGACGAGGACTGCCAGAGTCGAGGACTTCTACGTTGCTGGCAGAAGCATCAAGCCACACGTGAGCGGTGCGGCAACAGCCGCAGCATGGATGTCAGCAGCTTCGTTCATCTCGATGGCTGGTGTTATCGCAATACTCGGCTACGATGCGGTTCCGTTCCTCATTGGTTGGACTGGTGGCTACGTCCTACTTGCCTTGCTTATAGCACCGTATCTCAGAAAATACGGTAAATACACGATTCCAGAGTTCGTTGAGGACAGATACTACGATCCAAAGATGAGACTCTTGGGAGTTATCATCGTCATCATGATCGCGTTCATTTACGCCTTGGGACAGTTCATAGGAATCGGAATAGCACTCTCGATGACGTTGGGAATTCCAGTGGTCATGGGAATCTGGCTTACGGTCATCGTCATCATGATCTACACTACACTGGGCGGTATGAAGAGTGTCACATACGTCGAAGTAGCTCAGTATTGCATACTCATAATCGCATACCTCGTTGCCCTCTTTACAGCTTCATACTTCCTGAAGGGATACATATTCCCGCACGTCCAAGCCGGAGAGTTGTTGAATGAAATCGTCAACAAGGAAGCCCAGTTCGGCGAGAAGACGATGATCGATCCGTTCGTCAACAAGGTTGCTGGTGGTCAGGGAGTTCTCAACTGGGTCTTCACGGCCTTGATCCTGATGATCGGAACTGTCGGAATGCCTCACATCATGGTTAAGTATTACCTCGTCCCCTCAGCGAGGGATGCAAGATACAGTGTTGGTTGGGCTCTGATATTCATCGCTCTGCTCTACCTCTCAGCTTCGGTCTATGCTATCATTGGAAGGTATCTGATAATAAACCAGCTACTCGGAACTCCTGTTGAGCAGGCTCAGCAAATCGCATGGGTCAAGACGATGAAAGAGCTGGGAATGCTAAAGCTCAACGACATAAACGGAAACGGGATACTCGATTCACTCGCTGAAATAGGCATCAGAAAGGATGCAATAGTCATGGGAATGCCTATGATGGCCAATCTGCCGTGGTTCATCGTAGCTTTGGTGATCACTGGAGGTTTTGCAGCAGCTCTGAGCACATCCGGAGCTCTGCTACTTACGATGACCGTATCGCTTACAAGAGACATCTATAAGAGATTCGTAAATCCGAACGTCAGCGAAGCAAGAGAGGTTTGGATTGCAAGGGTTGCTACCGTAATTATAGCTTCAACAGTAGCGTTCTTAGCCTCATTACTGTATCAGCAAGGAGGAGTCATTGCGGTCATAGTCGGATGGGCATACAGTGTATCAGTTTCATCGTTGGTGCCGCTATTCGTTCTTGGAATCTGGACGAGGGTAGGAAAAAAGGCGATGATCGCCGGAGCAATAGTCGGATTGGCCGTCTGCTACACTTACCTACTGGGCAACTTCTTTAAGATCATTCCGCCGATCTTAGGCTTGGGACAGATTGCCGGAGGAGGAGTCTTCGGAGGCATCGCCTGCTTCGTTACAGCCTTGATCGTCCAAGCAATTACAAAGGAAGAGCCACCTGAGCACGTTGTGGCGTTGCTGGACAGACTCAAGTTGCCCGAGAAGCCGAGAAGGTTCTAAATTTTTTCAATTTTTTAATTGGCAAAGTATATATGTCCTCATTTGTTCAACTCAACATTGTGGAGGTAGCGTTATGCTCAACCCTGTGCTCATAATCATCGATTTTCAGGAGAAACTCGCACCGCACATAGTCGGGATAGATCGAATAATTGCGAATTCGAGGAAGCTGATTAGGGCTTGCAAAGTGTTTGGAATTCCTATGTTAGTTACAGAGCAGAAAAAGTTGGGGAATACCGTTGACGATATCAGGGAGCTTTTGGATGTAGAACCGATTCAGAAGATTTCTTTTAGCTGTTGCGGTTCTGAAGAGTTCATGAAAAAGCTCAAGAGTTTGAATAGAAAGACATGCATCCTAATAGGAATAGAAGCTCACATCTGCATCCTTCAAACCGCCCTTGATCTGATGAGAGAAGGTTACGAGGTTTACGTAGCGTTGGACTGTATAGGTTCGAGGAACGAGTTAGACAAGGATGTTGCTATTCAGAGAATGATCAAAGAGGGAGTAATTCCGGCAACTGCAGAGTCGCTAATATTCGAAATCCTGCAAACTGCTGAAGCTGAAGAGTTTAAGGAGATTCTAAAAATCGTAAAAGAGGGATAGTATGCATGCGAACATACCTCCAGAACCTGTCCTTCACATCGCTGTCGGATTGGTTGCGATATTTTTGCTCGTTTTAATTCTACCCTTCAAGGTTAGGAAGGTTGAAGAGAACTTAGAGCCATTCTTCCTTATAATGGGAGCCTTAGCCGTAACTATATCAGGTTTATGGAGTGTTGAGCTTATCGAAGAGGCTCTAAGAGAGCCGGTTTGGCTACCGAATACACCCGTTCCGATAGGTATATTCCAAGTAGTCCTTATCTTCGGTTTGATTATATACAGATACAACCGGCAGATATACAGCGGTATCTTGGGACTCGTCGAGAAGATAGGACTCAAGGCCTTTGTGTTCGTTATGATAGTCGTTTTGGGTTTGATTTCGAGCCTGATATCGGTTATAGTAACGGCAGTCCTTCTATCTGAAATTTCCCTTGCTCTACCTCTCGAAAGGCGTAAGAAGATCGAGTTCGTAGTAATTGCTTGCTTTGCAGTTGGTTTGGGTGCAGCCTTAACTCCAGTCGGAGAGCCCCTCTCAACAATAGCCGTTTCAAAGTTGAAAGGTGAACCTTATCACGCCGATTTCTTCTTCCTGCTGAAACTCTTAGGTATATACATAGTCCCGGGTATAATCGTCCTCGGAGTCTATGGGGCTAAAAGGGTTGGATCGGTTAAGATCGATAAGATAGAAATCCCAGAATACACCGAAACTTTGAGGGCGGTAATCGTAAGGGCTTTGAGAGTTTACATGTTTGTCTCAGCTTTGATTTTGCTCGGAACAGGACTCTCTCCACTCGCGATATGGTTCTTTAAGAAGATCCCGCCGGAAGGTCTATACTGGCTGAACACAATTTCGGCGATTTTAGATAACGCGACGCTCGTGGCTGTGGAGATAGAGCCCGAGCTGACGCTGACGCAGATAAAGAGCGCACTCATAAGCCTTCTGATTTCGGGAGGTATGCTCGTTCCGGGCAACATCCCGAACATAGTCGCTGCGGGAAGGATCGGAATAAGGATGAAAGAGTGGGCCAAGATTGGTGTCCCGCTCGGACTCGTCATGTTGCTCATTTACTTTGCAATTTTGAGTGCAGAGGTGCATATACTTGGATATTGAATTCCTACAGTTCATAAAAATCGGAGACATCATAAGGAGAAGGTTGGTTTCGGTAAGCCCCGATGCGACGCTGAAGGACGTTGCGAGGATTATGAACGAAAGGGGAGTTAGTTACGTCTTCGTGAGCGGGAAAGATGAGAGAGGCATACTTACAGAAGGTGATCTCAAGAGGGTTATAGCTTTCAACATTCCAACGGATAAACCTGTCAGAGAAGTCATGTCGAAAAATCTGATCACGATCGGCATTGAGAAAACGTTGTGGGATGCTGTGGTTCTGTTCTTTAAAAACAGGATAAGGCATCTACCTGTTAGAGAAGGAGAGAAGATCGTGGATGTTCTGACGATAAACGATGTCGTTTACTTCGCCTCAAGAATCCCCTTCTACTTCATAGATGAGATAAAAAGGGCAAATAGCTTAGACGAGCTTGCAGATCTTTATTCGAAGCTGAACAGATACATAATCGAATTCGTTACGAGAGACGAATACATAAATCCTATAAACATGGGTAAAATTATAAGTTATATAAATGATGAAATTATTAGGAAAGTTGTCGAGCTATCTTTGGCAGAAGTGGGAAAACCGCCATGCAGATTCTCCCTCTTCGTGACGGGGAGCGAGGGACGGCTTGAGCAACTGATAAAGACCGACCAAGACAACGCGATGATATATGAAAAGAATGAGCATCGAGACTTCTTTCTGCAGTTGGGCGAGGTTGTCCATTCAAATCTGCTCAAGATAGGTTTTCCAGACTGTAAGGGGGGATACACCGTAGGAAACGACCAATGGGTGAAATCCGTGGAAGATTGGATAGAGGATGTGAAGTTCTGGGGATCGTATCTATATCCAGAGAATGTCCTAAATGTCTCGATATTCGTTGACATGAGGCATGTTTGTGGGGATGTCTCGCTGTTCAACGTCGTTCAGACCCATCTATATAACTTGGCAGAAAACCGTCCCCTCTTCATAAGCGTTCTGGAAGATGCCTTAAGGTTCAAGCCACCTGTTGGCTTCGGTGGTAGGATAACGAAAGACCGGATAGACATAAAGAAGCACGGAATCTCGCCCATCGTTATGCCAGTCAAAGCGTTGAGCTTCGGATACAAAATTCGAGCGAAGAATACCGTTGAAAGGATCGAGGAGCTTGCTAAGAAGGGTGTGATAAGTGAAGAACTCGCGAAGAATCTCATCGCATCATACGCGTTTTTGAAGAGGATACATCTCATCACCCAAGTCGAAGGAGCCAAGAAAGGAAAGATCTCAAACGAGATAAATCTCAAGGAGCTACCGAAAGTTAGGGCGGATTTCATAAAGGACACTTTGAAATCGATTGCCGACTTCCACAAGAAAGTTGAGCTGAGGTTTCTTTAATCCATCGAAGCCCTTATGAGATCATCTAAGCTTATACCATGTTCTTCAGCCTTCTTAAGCTGATGCTGGAAGATTACAGCCGTATAGTATGCATCCGCCAGCGCAGAGTGCCTGAAGTTGCCCTCTAACTCGTATTTCTCAAGTAGATCGTCAAAAGTCAGCTTTACGAATCCGTAGCCCTCCATCCTCATGAGTAAGCTCTCCACCCTCGCGATATCTATCGCTTTAAAACTCAACTTGATCCTGCACTTGCGGAGGTGATTCCGCAATATCTTCGCGTCGAACTGAACGGCATATCCTACCAAAATCGTTCCCCCAAGCATCTCTCGAATCTTCTCAGCAATTTCGCAGAAGGTAGGAGCGGAATTCAGAACCTTAAAGTCTATCCCGTGATACTTTATCGAATCACCCTTCAGCTTCTTCGGCCTGACGAACGTGAAAAAATGCTTCCCGATGAGTATCCTCGTTCCCTCCATTGGGATCACGGCTATCGAAAGTATCTCGTCCTTCTTTGGATTCAAGCCCGTAGTTTCCAAATCTATCACACTGAACCTCATAAGGCAGAGATCATCTCCTTCGCTCTTTGAAGTATCTTCGAAGCCTCCTTAAGCAGAATCTCATCGACCTTACTTATGCCAAAAGACCTTCTGAGCTCGATGTCCATTACAACGCTGTAAGCCTCTTCTAACTCCCTGACGATGTCCCCGTTTATTCCCAAAATTCTGACAGCCTTGAGGCAATTGAGCAGAGATTCTGGGAGTGTGCCGTTAGATGTTGCCAAGACCTTGGCTATCCTCCTGCTCCTAAGCTTGGAAATCTCGGACTTCCACTCCCAATATAGCCTTTTGTCGCCGTAAAGGAACCTCCCGTCGAGATACATCGAAATTTTCCTTGCATTTGGATTGGCGATCAGAGATCTTACGATTTCTCTCCAATCATCGAGAGTATAGCTTTCCAGATTTACTATTCTGAATCCAATCCTTTCGAGGGTTAAGCGAATATCATCGGTTTTAGCATTCAGAACTACGCCGAACACCTCTGGGTAGATATTCTCCCTCCTCCCAGACTTCCCTATCTGAATCCAGCATAGATTCGAGCCGAACATTTTCAAAACCCTCTTTATAACGAGATCATAGATGCCAGAGGATATCTTGGCCAGCTCGGAGAAATCGAACCCCCTCGAAATCAGATCTTCGACAGAATCTACAACCGCGCTCAGAATCTCTTTGAGTTCCTCGATCGATGCCGTCGGAATTCTCCTCGATAGTGAGAGGAGAGACGACGAGGAGCCAAGTTTCAGAAGGATGTCTCTCGTTGAAATAACTCCTTTGACATCTCCGTTACTTACCACTACAATGTGGTTTATTCCGCTCGAAGTCATCGCCAAGTAGGTATCCATGACAGTCGCATCTGCGTCGATTTCAACCACTGGAGAGGACATGTGCTTAGATACCTCTTCATCGAGCGGAACATTGTTAGCTACGAGCCGTATAAGATCCTTTTGGGTGAATATTCCAACCGGCTTACCGTTCTCGATAATCACGATCGACCCTACTCTGTTTTCGTGCATTATCTTGGCCGCTTCAGCTATCTTCGTCTTTGGAGAACAGTAAACGAGCCTCTTTGAAATCAGATCACTAACCTTGGCTGTATATAACATATTAAGATCGCTACTCGTTTTCTTCGAGAGCTTGAGGAGCGAGACCAACCTCCTCTCAAGCAACTTCGTAAAGAATTCCGAGAATTTCTGATTCGAATTAAAAACCTTCAAAAAGCTCTCCCTTCTTATCAAAAAGCAAACGGATTTATCTAATGCCTTTGCGGTGAACCTCGGCGGATTTCCAGTTATCGCTGAAGCTATTCCGAACATATCACCCTCAGTCAAGATCTCGGAATTTTTGCCGTCGTTTAGCTCGACTTTTCCGTATTTAAGAATGTAAACGTATTTGACAGGCTTTTTACCCCTTTTGAAGATGATCTTGCCTCTCTCGAATATCTCCGATTCAAGCCCGTCCAAAATCTCCTTTAACTCGGAATCGCTTAAGAATGAGAACGGTTTCAGACTCTTTAAATACTCCAGCGGCGGTAGCATTTATTTTAAATAATTGATCATGCATATTTAAACGTTTTGAAATAATAGCTTGATTGATTATGACATATTGATCCAATTGAGAATCTACAAGAAAAATCGTTTTAAGTGAATAAAAAGGATGAAGCCACGGGCGGGATTTGAACCCGCGACCTTTGCCTTACCAAGGCAACGCTCTACCAGCTGAGCTACCGTGGCTTGGTAGCTATAAAGCAACTCGAAATTAAAATTTTTTCCTCGAAACACCAAAAGGCTTAAATTATACATCAACCATCGATCAGACTATGGAAGACATCGAAGAGATCTTTTTCATCGAAGAAGAAGAGGAAGAGGAAATCGACACTGAAGATGAAATAAAGCTGGCTGAAATTTACAAGCTCGCGAACAAGCTGATCAAGTTATTAGACGAACTCAAAAGTTATGAATTAAAGGAGGCCGCATCGCTCATGCTCATCAAAGAGATCATAGGTGACGATAAACTTCTTTTGGGCTTGGCATCTAAGATGCTTCAGGATATCTCCTTAGGATTTGAAGATGACGAGAGCTACGTCTCTTGATACCTTCATTTTCGATTTGGACGGAACGCTAATAGAGCTAAACTTGGATTTTGACGCAATTCGAAGGGCTGTTGGTGTTAGAGACATATATATCCTCGAATCCATTTTGAGACTCGACGAGAAGGAGATGCAAGAAAAACTTGAAATTTTGAAGGATTTCGAGATCAGATCTGCTTTGACCGCAAAGTTAATGCCATACGCCAAGGAAGCTTTGAGGTTGCTCGAAGATCTTGGACTGAAGAAGGGAATAGTTACGAGGAACTGCAGAGAGAGTGTGGAAATAGTTATAGAAAGGTTTGGGCTCGACTTTGATTTCATTATCACGAGAGATGATGCCGAGCCGAAGCCATCGCCCGAACCTATTCTGTTGGCGTTGAAGCTTACCAAATCCGAACCGAGAAGAGCGATAGTTATTGGAGACTACAAGTTCGATTTAATGGCTGGAAGAAAGGCTGGAACGAAAACAGCTTTACTCCTCAACGATAGAAACAGGGACTTCGCACACATGGCAGATTACATCCTGAAAAGTCTGAAGGAAATTGAAAAGCTCTTAAGATGAAGATGTGACGCTTGAACTATGATCGATAGACTTAGGATGTATGCAGACTTCATAAAAATCGAGCACACTCTCTTCGCTTTGCCCTTCGCCTACGCTGGAGCGTTTTTGGCATCTAAAGGATGGTTCGGCTTCAGACTGTTCGTTCTTATCTTCCTAGCTTTCACCGGCTTGAGGACTGCATCGATGTCTTTAAACAGGATCATCGATAGGGATATCGATGCTTTAAATCCAAGAACCGCAAATCGACATCTTCCAGCCGGCTTGATCTCGCTCAGAGAAGCTTATGCAATCGTTGTAGTTGCCTTGGCAATTTATTTCATCTCTGCGTATCTGATCAACGATCTCGCCTTCAAGCTTTCTCCCATTCCTCCAATTGTATCATACATTTATCCATATCTCAAGCGTTGGACTTGCCTCTGTCACTACGTTCTAGGACTGAACTTGGCTTTTGCACCGCTTGGCGGCTGGATTGCCGTAACGGATTCTCTAACTTCAAACGATTGGCCGATAATCCTTCTTAGCGTGGGCGTGATGTTCTGGGTTGCGGGATTCGACATGATATACGGACTGCAGGATCTTGAGTTTGACAGAAAGATGGGTTTGCACTCTGTTGGCGCGCACTTCGGTGTTAGATTTGCGCTAATCCTATCAACTCTAAATCACGTGTTCTTCTTCGTTTTGATTGCACTGGCTCTCCTAAAGCTAATTGGGGAGGTGGCCATTCCCGGTTTAATTGCAATAGCAATTTTACTGTTTTACGAGCACTACATCGTCAGGGATAGGTTCGATGAGAAAAGAATACAGATAGCATTCTTTCACGCAAACGCCATGATAAGTGCAGTTCTTTTGCTCACTATCCTTTTGAGTTTAGCTTATCTTCACCTATTGCCCTCCTTATAGCTCTCTCGATCGCCAACTTGTGGATTCTTGCGGCCTTGTGTATGCCACCTTTCACACCACGAGAGGCCAAGCAGGGATATATCTGGGTAAGGTAGCCTGCCTTGGTCGGTGCATCTTCTATGCAAACTCCCCTCAGATTATCTGCAACGAAAAATGTCGCTCCGCATAGGGCTGATCTGATTACCTTCACATCCTCAAGTCTGTCGAACTCGTCTATGCTAACCTCAAACTCCGGAATTCCGAACTTCTCAAAGAACTCGCAACCCTTAACGAATGTAGAACAGCAGACATCCTCAACTATAATCCTAATCTTTCTCGACCTCTTCCTCAGAAACCTGAAGTTTCCAGCTATCAGAACTATCTTAACCCTGCTCTCCTCAGCCTTCCTAACAAGTTCAACGTTGACATCTGGATGAAAGGCGTAGCTCAGGATTATGTCCGTCTCGAATATCTCCTTGGGAAACTCCAAACCGTCATCCAAAACGGGAGGGAGATCATCGGGCAATCGATAAACGTAAATATCGAAGAACCTTGAAATCGTTTTGGCAAAGATCTCTCTCGTCTCATCACCAAGCACAATCCCAACCCTCATTCGGCAAACGTTGGAGGATGCGGACTTAACACTTATGCTAACATGATGTTGACGCCCATTTTAAGATCGGTATCGAAAAGCTTTAATATATTTTGGCCAAGTAATAAACATGGACGACATAGATGAAATGGAAAGGAAGATCATCGACGTGCTCAAAAATGCTGGCGTTCCTCTCGTCACTTCCGAAATCGCTGAAAAGCTCAACGTCGATAGAAGAGTTGCTTTGAGGAGACTGCAGAGATTGGCAATAGAAGGAAAGATAAAGGGTAGAAGGATCGAAGCGGCCAACGGAATCTGGATCTGGTGGATTTAAGGAAAAATTATAAATGAATTTATTCTTATATCGTTCGGGGTGATAAACATGATAGACGCTATAGTTGGCGGTGAAGTTATAAAGACGGCTACAAAAGCCATAGTTTCACTCGTAAGCGAAGCAAGATTCCATTTTAAAGAGGAAGGATTACACAGCAGAGCTGTCGATCCTGCCAACGTTGCCATGGTCATCGTCGATATTCCACGAGAATCCTTCGAAGTTTACAAGGTAGATGAAGAGAAGACCGTAGGAGTTGATGTCAATAGAGTTTACGACATCTTAAAGGCTGTAAAGAAGAAGGATCTCGTCGAAATCAAGATTGAAGATGAGAGTCACATGAAGATAAAGTTTGGAAGCGTAGAATACATGGTTGCTCTGATCGATCCTTCAGCCATTCGAAAGGAGCCGAAAATCCCGGAGTTGGATCTGCCCGCAAAGATAGTTTTGGATGCTGGAGAATTCAAGAAGGCCATTCAGGCTGCAGACAAGATAAGCGATCACGTCGTATTCAGAAGCGACGAAACGGGATTTTACATAGAAGCTGAGGGAGATATAGATAAGATAACCTTCCATATGGGAGAGATGGAACTCATCGAGTTCAACAGAGAATCGGCAAGATCGATGTTCTCCGTAGAATACCTCAAAGAGTTCGTTAAGATCGCATCATCCGGCGATATTCTGACGATATATTTGGGTAACAACTACCCGGTTAGGTTGGTTTTTGACGTTGCGGACGGGAGGCTTAAGGTCGAATATATATTGGCTCCGAGAATTGAAGCAGAATGAGGCCATTTCTCCCAATACTACCTTTTTTAGCGAAGTATCCCTTCCTCAAGATTGCTGGGAAGTTTCTCGAATTCGAATATGGAGATCTGCATTCCATTTTGAATTCTAACGATGATTTCGTCATATCTGCTAAAGAACTCGGAGTTAAGATCGTTGAAGCGGCTTTGAAGGGTGAAAGATGTCCCGAAATCGAAGCCCTCAAGGATTTAAAAGAGCCATTTTTGTGTGAGGAGTGCGACGTCAAGGATTGCAGAAAGAAGGCAGAGAATGAATTGGAAAGGTTCAGGTTCTGCGACTATCCTATCCACAGTTCCGAGAAATATTATAGGCATTTAAAGCTCGCAAAGAGGATGGTTCTTGCATACCTGTTCTCGAAGATTGCCGTATCGAACCTAAACGAAGCTATGAGGCAAAAGTTCGCCGTAAGAGAGGCAAGAAGATACAGGGAGATGCTCGAAAGCGAGAGCACGAGTTTTCTGAAAGTCTTGACATCCGACTTCGGTATCAACGCTAAGGCCGTCAACGATATTTTCAAAGTAGATGTCGTAGATTACCTCAAGGGAGCTGTCAAGATAAAGGCGGAAGAGTGGAAGCTGATAAACAGAAGGCTTAAGGACGGTTTCGTTTTCTTAAGCAAGAGGGAGTTCGTCAGACTTTTAGAGGAGTATCTGAGAGATCGATTAAGTGAAAGAATCGGCATCAGAATGGATTTGGGAGTAAGGATTGAAGCCAAGTTTGAGGAGATTGACGTCAGGGATATTGGAATTAAGGCTGAATGCTATCCGCCTTGCATGAAGAAGATACTCTCAGACCTCAGAAATGGATTGAACGTCCCCCATTCCGCAAGATTTGCAATAGCGACATTCCTCCTAAACATCGGCATGAGCGTCGATGAAGTCGTTGAGATCTTTAGAACCGCTCCAGATTTTGATGAAGAAAAGACGAGATATCAGGTTGAGCACATAGCCGGGCAGAGGGGAAAAGGCCAAGAATACATATGCCCATCCTGTGAAACTATGAAGAGCTATGGCAACTGCTACGCTGACGAAAGCTGCTCGAAGATCAACCATCCGATCAGATACTACATCAGATGCATGAAACGCAAACGATGATCACTCAATTCTCTTCCCTATCTTAAATCCCCCCTCATCTATTTCAAGAGTGTAGAAGTCGGTTGGAGGTGAAAGAGAGTTTTTCTTTATTCTGATTCCCCTCCTAACTCTAAGCTTGTCTATGATCTCCTCTATTTCTATGACAACATCTGCGAGCTCTTCAAACATCGCGAGGGTTCTATCGTCCACGAACCTCTTGTCTATCGTCAGAACGGTCGTGACATTCGATTCCTTTAGTATGTGAATTATTTCGGAAAACAAAGAGTAAATCTTCTTCGGATCGTATAGGATCAGCAACGGCTGCAGTATATCTATGTTTCCGAACCTCGTTGATTTGGCCAGTTCCTTTATCGTGTGGCTTATTAAAAACAGTTCATCCAAGCTCAACCTTCTCTCGCTCCTTTCGGAAGTTGTGACTATAGTAACCTTCGAAGTATCGACGCCCTTATCCTCCAAGAACTTTTTAACGTCCTTGATCCTCTTTCTCCCCAAAATTACGAAACACCTGTCCCCTCTCCTTAAAGATTCCGCAACGAAGTTTAAGGCTAAGAGATCTCCAAGCCCAGCGATCGTTTCTATCAGTATAACCCTGCCCTCCTCAACACCCCCGCCCAAAAGCTCGTCCAGCCTTTTTATTCCAGAGGATAGCATCCTCGATCACTCAAACAGACTTTCGGTCCAGTAAACCTCAATACCTCCTTTTTTAATTTTGTAAGGCCTAACGGTCGAATCGAAGTCGCTACCCCTCATCTTCTTTATCCTAATACCTCTGATGACCTTGCCTTTGACATCGTATGTGAGGAGTTCGATCACACCGCTCACTATGAAGTCTTCGGAACTCTCCTCCGTTTTTTGAGATGTTATAAGGGTCGTAACATTAAATTTCCTGAGAAGTCTGCAAAGATGAAGAATTTCCCTCCTATACTCTACCTCGCTCTTGGAAGCTATTTCGAGCATCGTTATCGGATCTATAACCACCCTCGTGGGTCTTATAGCCTCAAGCTTTGATTCTAAAGCTGACTTCAAACCTTGAACGTCGGGAATGAGATTTTCAAAAAACATATCGCTAAATATGCTCAGATCTCCCGTAGGAGACGCATCGATAATATGAAAATTACCGTTTGTGATATTCAAATCCAAGAATTGCATGTTTTCGATAACCTCATCCGCCGGCTCCTCAAGCGTGACATATATGACGTTCTCACCCTTCTTAGCACCTTCCAATAGGAATTGAATAGAGAATATGGTCTTACCACTTCCAGCTCCTCCCTTAACCAAATACGTTCTTTGAGGTATGAGTCCACCTTTGAGCATCTCATCCAGACCCTTTATACCGGTGTTAATCCTCATTTTATCCCTCCTAACAATAATAATACTATGACATTTAAAGTTCTGACAATAAGAGGTTATAAGCATTTGGGTTGTGTTTAAATATAATAATTAATTTAATAAAATTAAATTTTTACAAAAAGTGAAGAAACGTTGTCACCGAGTATAAAAGCATCCAATAGGTTAGCCTTTTAGATTGCGGATACGATCTTGTGTGATGAAAGAGGAGATAACCGCATGGGGTCACGAGAACATAACGGCAAGGCACAGAACAACACTCGAAGTTACCAAAGAAAAATCGCTTACTCCCCGAGGAGACTGCATAATTGGAGTTAAAGCAGATAAAGCGATATGCGACATTGATGAAAGGATAAAGGAGTGGCTTAGAGCCGGAAACAAGATAGAAATCGAAATAGTTTTGCCCCAATACGGTCTAAGAGATTCGCTGATCGGATTCGGCTCTAAGAAAATGACGTTTAAGCATAAGACCGACATCGTCATTAGGAAGAGCGACTACGTATGCGATAGAACGTTGGCGATTAGAGCGAATAAGGCGGCGAGGGATATAGATAGGGAGATCGTAGAGCTACTGAGGGATCCCACAACTGAGCTCAAGTTTGTTATCAAGAGAGCTTAACTTTCTCTTGATCTTCTCCTGCAGAATAAAGCAGGTCTCAAGCTCCTCTCCAGCAATCTTCTGAAGTTCTATCTCGTTTCTCTCACCAATCTTCTCCTTCACCCTATCGCATAGAAAAGTCACGCATATCACCTCTCTCGCCCTAATCCTACATCCATTCGGGCCGACGAAGAAGCACCCATCTTCCTTGTATCTCTCCCTGGGCAACTTAACACCCAGGAGCAGGTTTATTAGGAGGATGTATTCGTCGTGCTCGTTTTCAACCCATCTCTTACAACAGCTTCCAGTTTCCAATGCACATTGTCTGCAAACCTCAGTAACCCCGATCTTTCGCATGAAATCCCAAGTTTTTTCGATCGCGAAGTTCAATTTATTAAGCAGATTTCTTATCTCATCATCTTGAAGCAGAATTTTTCCGTATTTTCTGTATAACTCCTCGGCCCGCCATATTCGCTCCTCAAAGTTCATCGATCGCAAAAAGTTAAATAATGTTAATATATATTTTCATCCGTGAATTCAATCGCAGTGCTAAGGTTACTGGGATTACTAACGTCAGTCGTTGGGATTATAGGATATAGTCTAAACTTTGATGGTGTCGAGAGCGACATAAAAGTGTTAAAAATTATGGCAATATTTTATATATTAATATCAATAGAGTTTGTCGCCCATCACGTATACGTTAACGTTGAACTCTACCACATGATAATCCACTACATTCTCTCCATCACAGCTCTAACGATCGGCCTCTTAGCCCTGACATCTATCAGAAGATATCCGCATGAGTTCGTTCCGAGTCGATTTAAGGAGATAATAATTTACGGAGCTATGATCTGGCTTTTGGATAGGAACATCAATTTTAGAGAATTTTCGGATGCCTCATGCTTGATTCTTACGATATTTTCACTCATAATCGCAATACTCTCAACATACATGTTCTACAGCATAAAGAAGCTCAGAACTTTTTTCATTATCAACGGAGAATTCCTAATGGCTCTTAACTTCGTCATCTATCTCATCGGAATCTCGACATTCTGCCTATGCATTCTACCTCTTATCGTAGCAACAGCCATCGTTATATACACGTCATACAGAATCATAGAAACGGCAAAACCATTCATAATAAGATGATAGGCGAAGTTCTCGCCCTCTTTTCTGCCTTCTGCTGGGCGGCAAACGGAGCGATATACAAGGTCGGACTTAAACATGGGAATGTCTTGAGCGCGAACTTCGTTAGAGTTCTCCTTACAGCATTTGGCTTCGTTCTAATAATGCTCATCAAGGGCGAACTTGCAGAGATAGTTGAGAGAGCAGATTTGAGGGTTTGGATTCTAATAGTAGCTTCAGCAATCTTCGCATTCTTCGTAGGAGACATACTCTATATGAACGCAATAAGGAGGTGTGGCATCGCGAGGGCTGTTCCAATCTCATTGACCTACCCACTGTTCGTAGCCCTCTGGACAGCCATTCTTTATAGGAAGATTGAGCCAAATGTCGTTTTTGGTGCTATGCTGATAGTCTTAGCAATCTACCTCATTGTAGAGGATAGAAACGTGAATCCCAGTTCATCTGGTTTTCTGTTCGCAATTTTAGCAGCGATCTTCTGGTCTTTCAGCATAATGATCGTAAAGCGACTAACAATGTATCTGCCAGCGGAAGCAATCGCCGGTTTCAGATTTCTCGTAGTCTCTGCCATATCTGTTCCAATCTTAGCCAGGAGGGGTTTCTATTTGAACTTCGAATGCTTCAAGTGGATGTCAGCATCAAGTGTGGTGCTGATAGCAGGAAACTATGCCTTCGTTTTGGCACTAAGCCTGTCATCAGCGACGAAGGTTTCTACTCTGTCGTCGGTCTATCCGATAATAGCCCAGATGCTCGCTTTAAAACTGAGGGAGGTAATAACAAGGAGGACAGCTACTGGAACTCTTCTGGCGTTTGTGGGTGTAGCACTCGTTATGACCTAGGATAGACAAATTCTAACTGCATCCTTACCAAGAATTTGCAGAAGTTTACTACGTTGATCGTCTAATTTTTCGAGCGATTATTGGGCAAACGTTCGACGATAATAATAACATTTATTAAACAGTATTTAACATGACAAATTCGGGGGGATGGGTATTCTAATAGAAGTCCGATTTCACGGAAGAGGAGGGCAGGGTGTAGTCACGGCTGCGGACATCTTAGCCGTTGCAGGATTCAAGGAAGGTTATTGGACGCTCTCATTTCCAATGTTCGGTGCCGAAAAGAGAGGGACACCTGTTGTCTCATATCTCAGACTTTCCGACAAGCCGATAGTTGAAAGAGATGAGATATACAATCCTAATTACGTCGTAGTTCTGGATCCAACGGTCATAGGCCCGGTTAAGGTTGAGGCTGGGATAAAGGAGAATGGCATGATAATAGCCAACTATCCGAAATCTGCCGATGAACTAAGAAAGGAGCACTTCTCAAACCTCAACAGCTCTATAAAGGTTCTAACTATAAATGCGACGAAGATGGCGATGGATATCCTGGGCAGACCTATCACGAACACCGCAATGGTTGGAGCCTTTGCAGGAGCTACGAAACTGATAAAGCTTTCTACGCTTAAAGAAACCGTTTTTGAGTGGTTTGAGAAGAAGGGAGAGGAGTTGGCGAATAAGAACGTCGAGTTGGTTGAGAAGGCTTACAAGGAAATGGAGGGTAAGGTATGAAGATAACGCTTGGTGCCGTTTCTAAACCGTATTCAGCTTTGAAAATGAAGACTGGAGACTGGGGAACCCACTGGCCAAAGGTCGATGAAGAACTGTGCACGGGTTGCGGAACTTGCGAGATGTTCTGTCCAGATATGTGCATCGAGCTTGTGAAGGTTGGAGAAGAAGAGGTCAATGGCAAGATCAAGGAGATAAAGAAGGCTAAGGTCAATTACGATTACTGTAAGGGCTGCGGGTTATGCGCTGAGGTTTGCCCGACCAAGGCTATTAAGATGGAGTTGAAAGAAATTTACAAGGTGTAAGGTGATTTAGATGGTTAGAAAGGTTGTTAGAGGTTTTTATGCTGTTGCTTATGCAGTAAAACTATGCAAGCCGGCTGTGATATGTGCGTATCCCATAACTCCGCAAACCGAGATCGTTGAGAACTTAGCGGCGATGTATGCGAACGGCGAGCTTGGGAATTGTCGATACATCACGGCCGAATCCGAATTCGGAGCGGCTTCAATTTTGGTAGGAGCTTCTGCAACCGGAGCGAGGACTTTCACAGCCACATGCTCCCAAGGTCTGATTCTGATGAGTGAGGTTTTGTGGAACGCCGCCGGAATGCGTTTGCCGATCGTGATGGTAATAGCAAACAGAGCTTTGAGTGCTCCTCTCAGCATATGGAACGACCACCAAGACAGCATGGCTATGAGGGATGCTGGCGTAATTCAAGTTTACGTTGAGAACAACCAAGAGGCACATGACATGATCCCGCAGGCCTATAAGATCGCAGAGAACAGAAGCGTCATGCTCCCGTTCATGGTGTGCATGGATGGATACAAGCTGACTCACGCCTATGAGCCGGTCGATCTCCTTGAGCAAGAGACAGTGGATAATTTCCTTCCGCCCTACGATCCACCGATCAAGCTAACCACGAAAGATCCGCTAACGTTTGGCTGCTACGCCCCGCCACACTGCTACATGGAGTTCAGAGTTGTGATGCAGAGAGCCATGATGAGAGCCAAGAAAGTGATGGAAGACGTGTTCAAGGAGTGGGCCGAACTGACTGGCAGAAACTGGGGTGGGCTTATAGCAACCGATTACATGGACGATGCTGAAATCGCAGTTGTTGCTATGGGATCAGTTGTTGGCTTAATCAGAGAAGTTGTCGAAGAGATGAGAAAGGAAGGAAAGAAAGTTGGGCTGGTCAAGATAAGATCGTTCAGGCCGTTCCCAACTGAAGATCTTAGAAAGGTTATGAAGGATGTTGAGAAGATAGTAGTTTTCGAGAGGGCTGTTTCGTTTGGACATGAAGGCCCAGTAGCCATAGATCTCAAATCCGCACTATTCGGACATTGCAATGCTAAGGTTTACTCGTTCGCAGTCGGATTGGGGGGTAGAGATATCCCGAAGGATCTGATAAGGAGGTGTATTAACAACGTCATCGAGGGCAAGGTAGATGAAGGATTCCACTTTGAGGGTGTTAAGGAGTTTGAGGAGGTGATAATTTGAAGTTCTTCTTCTCAAGCGGTCACGGAGCTTGTCCAGGATGCTCATTGCCTATTGCTGTTAAGAATGTTCTATACGCTCTAGAGGGCAAATGCTTCGTAGTAAATCCGACAGGATGTTTGGAGATAATCAGCTCCCAATACGATAGGAGCGCTTGGGGTGTTCCATACATCCACTCGCTGTTCGAGAACGCTGCTGCTGTTGCAGCTGGAATCGAAGCCGCTTTAAAAGCGTTGAAGAGAGAAGACGAAGGGCATGTTGTGGTTTTTGCTGGAGATGGAGCCACGGCAGACATAGGAGTTGGCTGCCTCTCGGGTATGTTCGACAGAAATCACGATGTTCTCTACATCTGTCTCGATAACGAAGCGTATCAGAACACCGGAAACCAGCAGAGTGGTTTAACGCCACCGGGTTCAAATACGACAACGACTCCGGCCGGAAAGCTTTTGCCGGGAAAGGTGGGGAAGAAGAAGGACATGGTAGCATTTGCCTTAGCCCACGGAGTTCCATACGTAGCCACCGCAAGCGTTGCCTATCCGACGGATATAAGGAGAAAGGTAAAAAGGGCTGTAGAGTTCGAAGGTTCGAAATACATCCAAATCCATTGCCCGTGCGTCACGGGATGGGGCATAAACAGCAACGAAACGATCAAGGTTGCCAAATTGGCAGTTGAAACTGCCCTATACCCAATCGTAGAATACGAGAATGGAGAATTAGTAAGGGTAAGAAAGATCAAGGAGAGAAAGCCCGTAGAAGAATATCTCAAGATTCAAAGAAGGTTTAGACATCTCTTCAAGCATCCGAAAGGAAAGGAGATAATAGAGGAGCTTCAGAGGATTGCAGATGAAAATGCCAAGAGGTTTGGACTAGATGCATGATTTTTATTTCTTTCTTTTTATTTTTACGTATGCCATTATAACTACAACAGCAATGATCAATGCTATTCCGAAAATTTCCCATGGGAACTGATAGCCTTGTGGCATAGGTGTTTTAACCTCAGGAATGTGTGCTGGAGTCTTTGCAACCTTGGGAACTTCTCCCTCCTTTGGAATGGGTTCCGGCGCAATGCTTCTCCTTTCCATGATCGATGTCTCTACGATTGGTGTTCTTTCCAACATTCTGATCACGATCGCAAAGATTGCCGTAGCAACTGCGATAGGTGCCAAGATCTTAGCTAAAGATTTTCCCAAATCCGTAAGCTCATAGTAAGTCCACTTTCTCCCGTCTTTGAGCTTCCTAACGTATCCCGAATTCTCCAAAATCCTGAGATGATAGAGAACTGTAGGCTTGGAAACTTTAAGCAACCTTGAGAGTTCAGAGATTGTATATCTCCTTTTGCTCAAACTCTTCAGAATCCATGCCCTCGTTTGACTACCCATCACATACAGGATCTCCGTTTTGACTTAAATAAGACTTATCAAAACGTTAGATTTTATAAAATTATTCGTATCTCAAAGCTTCTATGGGTTCGAGTTTGCTCGCCTTCCAAGCGGGATACATGGCACTGAGCAGAGCGGTCAAGATTCCAAACGAAATTCCTAAGATAACGTAAAGAACAGATGATGGCGTTAAAACGTATTTCGCTGTCTTCAGTATGAGCATGTCTATCGAATATCCACCTAAGAAGCTCAAAGCTCCTCCTATAAAGCTACCAACCAAACCCAAGATCAAAGCTTCCGTCAGGAAGAGCTTAAGTATCGTTTCCCTGTATGCACCGATAGCCCTCATCAAACCAATCTCCTTTGTCCTCTCTATCGTGGACATAAGCATTATGTTAAGAATACTTATTCCGGCAACGAGCAAAGATACTCCTGCTATCGCCATGAGGAAGAGAGTCATCTTTCCGAAAACCTCCTTTATTCTCTCGATGATGATCTTCATCTCGAAAACGGAAACTTTGCTCTCCTTCCTATTGACGACTTTGTTGACAGCTTCTTTAAAAGCTTCAATTTTGTCGATATCCTCAACTTTGACTATGACCATGGAGTAATCCTTATTGAATAACCTGTCAAAATTCCTCAGTGGTAGTATCACCGCGTAATTTGGATTTATGTCGAATCTCGCACCTTCCTTTATTATCCCACTTACTCTGAACTCCTTTCCGGCTACGGTTATTTTGCTTCCCAATCTCAATTTGAAGAACTCCGCTACCTTGCTTCCCATCAAGCAACCTTTATATGTTCCTTTCTCAAGCTCGAACAACTCTTTTGTCTTCTTCACATCCATACCGTAAACCGTAACGTAGGTCTTCCTGTCCTTATGTTCCACCAAAGCAGATTCACTCTTAACTGGAATGACGAGCTCTGCATAAGGCAAATTTTCGATCTTCTTTACAGTCCTCGCATCTATCGACGTGTAGCCGTGGGTGTAGTCTGGGGTAATTATCACCTCGTCCGCTACATCTTTGAAATTCTCCAAGATGACTGCTTTTAAACTCTCTCCGAATATCCCTATCGAGCTTATTGCCATAACGCCAATTATTATTCCAATTATCGCAAGAACACTTCTAACCTTCGTCCTCGCCAGATTCCTCAATGCAAGCTCAATCAGCATCGACTATCCTCCCATCCCTTATCCTGATCACCCTATCCGCGTAATCGGAAAGCGAAGGATCGTGGGTAACTAAAACTACGGTAACTCCTTGCTCGACGTTCAACCTCTTTATTATGTCCATGACGATTCTTCCGCTCTTCGTGTCGAGGTTTCCAGTGGGTTCATCACAGAGCAAGATTGAGGGCTCGTTCGCCAAAGCCCTCGCAATCGCAACCCTCTGCTGTTCACCACCACTAAGCTCGTTCGGCTTTCTGTCCTTCTTCTTACCCAAACCGACCAACTCAAGCAATTTCTCAGCCCGTCTCTGCCTTCTATCTTTCGGAAGCCCCTTGAATACCATCGGAAGTTCGACATTCTCCAAAGCGGTTAGAGTTGGAATTAGATAGTATTGCTGAAATATGAATCCGATTTTGTTTCTTCTAAGCTCGGTAAGCTCCCTATCGCTCAGCTTCGAAGTATCCATACCGTCTATGAGAACCTTCCCGCTCGTTGGCTTATCCAAACAACCGATCAAATAGAGTAAAGTCGATTTTCCACTTCCAGATGGACCCATTATCGCAACGAACTCTCCTTCTTCAATTTTTAAGCTAACGCCATTCAAAGCTATGACCTCGTGGATTCCGATCTTATACTTCTTGACGACATCTATCAGCTCGATCATCTTCTCTTCCAAGCTACAACCGCTACGACCAACACCACAATGAGCGTCGCAATCGCTATAGCGAGCGGAAGGATTTCGTTTCCACCCTTGCCCACATTCAGCTCAGCCTTCGGAACGTTTAGGCTTAGACCGATCTCAAATCTCTCCCCGATCTCGTTAGTCCAAGTCGCTTTGAGCTGAACCTTGCTTGTATTAGATGGAATCACAATCTCAAAGCTGTCGAAGTCCGAAGGATCCAAGTAGTCAATGTAATACGTTTTTCCGTTTGCGGAAACCATCACGTTGTAAACCTTACTCCTCCCGTTGTTGCATATGTCACCAGTCACAGTTAACCCGTTCGGACTTCTCTCAACCTCAACGCCACTGAACTGCAGAGCGGTAGCATTAGAAACTTTGATCTTCACAACTTTCTGCTCGAAGTGCTCGTTGTTGAACTCGTCGAGATATGAGACTTCCACAGTGACATTCTCAACTCCTGCAGATCTTGCACACCACTTGAACTTGACGAGCTTCGTTTCACCAGCCTTTATCATGGGAATCTCCGCCGATTTTGCCGAGAAAGTTCCATCTGAAGCGTTTATCCTGACCAAATATATGTCGTCCTGCCTGAGGTTGGATATCTGAACATCGATGTTCATGACATCTCCGATCAGAGTTATCGGATACTCCGGCGTTGCGTTGACTAAAACTCCTTTGCTCTCCCTATATTCGACATTCACAGTTTGAACAATCTCATGATAATTTCTGCCGTTGTAGAATTCTATCTTGAACTTCAGAGGCATCGGTTTCTTCGGCTCGAACTTGAAGCTACCTCTTCCATCTTTAACGTAGATTACCTTCGGATTGGCATCGAACATCGGAACAACAATTATGTTGCTTATTTCGAGCGGAGAAGATATCGTGAACCCAACATCGTTCACTTCATTCAGCGTGAAAGTCGTTCTGTCCAAAACGATCTTTGGCATCTCGCTTTCAACCCTGACTGTGAAAACCTGTCTTATGCTTCCGTTTATCGTATTTATTAGAACTTCAACCGTGTAGATCCCGCTCTTCTTAGCTTTAATCGTAAATGGGAGTTCATACGCCTGAACCCAACCAACGCTTGAAACTGAGTTCGGCTGGACGTCTATCGCTGATGGATGATAGAATGTTATCCCGCTTACGTATGTTAGCTGGGGCAGAGAGAGCACAAGCTTGCAGTCCGCAACGTCGTTTGGAAGAAACGTTTGAGGACTCATCTCGACCTTAACCACTTGAGCTGAAGCTAAAGGGATCGTTAGCAGTATAATTGCGATCGCAACGGCGAATTTCATCCAAAAAGACATTGACCACTTGATATATATAATTTATTCATAAGATTCTTTTTATATATTTAGGTGGAACGTAGTCGGTCGTGTAAACCTTCCCCTTCTTTCTTATCTTGAATCCAGCTTCGATCATTCTCTTGGTATCTATTGCAAGCACAGCCGGATTGGGATGGTGCCTCCTTCCAACCTCAATTGCATCTTGAATAGTTTCGGATAGATGCACTTCTCTTCTCTTCATCGGCAGTAAACCTCGCTTTAGGATGGATTGAACGTTCGCCGGATGAGTTCCGTGGTAGAGAACTGGTGGAATCTTAGTGCTTTCGCTCCAATCGACTCTAATATTTATGCTATGTCCGTATTTAGCTCGGATCTTTCCATCTTTGATTTCAAATCTTCCTTTAGGATCAAATCTTACTATTAGCTCTATCTCCCTCATCCCAACACCGTGCCTATCTTTGACCACTTCCGCAACCTCATCGAGCTTAGCCCATCCCTCCTCATCAACATCGATTCCGAAAGAATGGGGAAAGTGCCTAAGTAATCCACTCAAGAATTTGCTTACCAATTCCCTCTTCTTTCCATCCAGCAGAATTCTGCCCTTTCCACATTTGCAACTCCCCTCAAACTCTCCACAGTTATCACAGATTCCGAGGGGTTTCATCGTATGAAATTAAAAAGATCAACTTAAACGTTTTCTGAATGCTAACGAACCGATTGAGAGACCTAGGATTCCGATCGTCAACTCCATTCCGGGAATGCTCGGAATCTCGCTCTTCGCATAAATCTCGGCGTTTAATGCATCTGTTCCCGTTAGATGCCACTCAGCTTTGTTTTCTTTGACGACATTTGCATTGGAGTCGATTATCTTTCCTGGCATCTCTAGGTAGTAGTCGAGCCTTAGAGCTCCAAGAAACGCCTTGCTCATGTTGCTCGATTCGTTCGACTTGAACGACAGATCTCTGAATATTAAATACTTTCCTTCCTTGGAGATCTCTATCCTCGAATTAGGCTGGGGAACGGCGTTCTTAGCCTCAACTATTATCGTCACCTGATCTTTATCCCACTTCTCATCGTAGCTTATCTCTCCCTTAAGCATCTTGCTGAAGTTCGCGATCATGTAATCCTTGACTGACGAATAACCTTGGTTTTTTGCATACTCCTTTAATCCAGTGTAAAACAGAGAATTGATGGTCATCTCCACCCTATACCTTTCTATCACTCCGTCCTTATTCACTTTCGTATAAACCTTCGTTGATATGCAACCACATAGTATTATAGACAGAGACATCAATCCAATCAAAACATACTTCGACTTCATTAAGATTCAACTTTTTTAGATCCTTAAAAAACTTTTCTATTTATCCCCCAAACGAGGTTTGGTTTGTAGTAAAAGATTTCAAATTAAAGATTGGAGTTATAGAGCCGATGATGAAATTTGCACATGCTGAGTTATGATGACCCTCCACGGTTCTGAGGTTTCAAAAATTTTTAAGCCCTTAGCAAACCTTCAGGCATGGATCTTCCAAAGGTTGAGGACATCGAGGTAAAGGCCAAGATGACGGTCAACGAGCTCGTGGAGCAGTTGTTCAAGTCCGGCGGATTTACAGCAAAGGATTTGGCCGTTGCCGTGGACATAATAGAGGAGATGATAAAGGACAAGGACACTGCAGTTTTTCTGTCATTCCCAGCGTGCATAGTTGCAACTGGGACGAGAGGAGTAATTAAAGAGCTTATAAAGAGGAAGCTCGTGGATGTGATAATAACGACGTGCGGAACCCTTGACCACGATTTGGCAAGAATATGGAGGGACTACTATCACGGAAGTTTCATGCTCGACGATGCCGAGCTACACAAAAAGGGAATAAACAGAATTGGCAACGTTCTCACACCGAACGAGAGTTATGGCCTAATAATCGAGGAGAAGCTCCTCCCGATGCTTGAGGAGATATACGCCGAAAATAGGAGGCTTTCAACGAGGGAGCTAATATGGGAGATAGGCAAAAGGCTCGAAAACGAGCCGAACGCCGAAAGTTCCATCATTTATTGGTGTTGGAAGAACAAGATTCCGATGTTCGTTCCAGGCATAACCGATGGAGCGGTGGGGTGTCAACTCTGGATATTCTACCAGACTCATAGAGATTTCATCATCGATGTGCTGAAGGACGAGGATGAATTGAGCGACATAGTTTTCAACGCAGAAAAGACCGGGGCCATAGTGATCGGAGGTGGAATAAGCAAGCACCACACGATATGGTGGAACCAGTTCATAGGTGGGCTCGAATACGTCGTCTACATAACGACAGCTGTAGAATGGGACGGTAGCTTGAGCGGAGCGAGGGTAAGAGAGGCAATCTCTTGGGGAAAGGTGAGCGAGAAGGCCAAGCACATTACCGTTTACGGTGATGCGACGGTCATCCTACCTATTGTAGTAGCAAGCCTGATGGAAAGACTCGAATAACAGTTTTATCTATTTTTTAAGCTGGGCCATCCAATCTCTCTGGCATCTTCTGAAATATGATTATTTTGATAAAATTAACGCTAAATATTTAAATTATTTCATAAGTTCCCTTATAACCTTAGCCGGGACACCTCCCGCTAAAACGTTAGGCGGAACGTCCGAGTTTACAAGGCTGTGTGCTGCTATTATCGAATTATCGCCTATCGCCACACCCGGCAATATTGTGCAGTTCGCTCCGATCGTTACGTTTTTCCCGATCTTTACTTCTCCAATTCTCAGCTCATCTCTCAGAAATTCGTGAGCCAAGATCACCGTATTGTAGCCTATGATCGTATTGTCTCCGATTTCGATCAGCTCTGGGTAAAATATGTCCACCGTCGATTCCAGTCCGAACGCAACGTTCTTTCCAATCTTAACACCAATTCTTCTCAAAAGCCAGCGTTTTAATGCTAATGATGGCAAGATCCTGCATATCGCAACGACGATGTAATTCAAAGCCACTCTCAAGGGATTTCTCACAGTTGCCCAATAACACATCGAGTTCTTGTCTTTAGCTTTGATGACAGTCCTAAGCCTTCTCGACATGCTCGATGAAACTTAGAAAGGATATATGATCGTTTTCGAATATTGATTGGGTCAGTCAAACATTGTGGAAATATTTTTGCGTAACTGAAGAATAACCGACGGCTACTTAAAAAACGTCTTCCAAATCTTGTCCTTCAGATGGTGAATGTTTTTAACAGCTTTCCCCTTACCACCGACCATCTCTTTGCCATCGACCAGAGCTATTCCAACGGCCAAAGGAGTCTCCTTCTTCTCGACAACGACGTAAACGAAATCACCGGCCTTGATATTCCCATCTGCTTCAACTATTCCGGGCTTCATAACATCCGCTCCGTTTATTATGTGCGGCATGGCCCCCTCATCGACTACAACCTTTCCCTTCGAAGGCTTGAATTTGAGAAGGCCGTAAACCGTAAGGTAATATTTCCCGTCGTGTTCCAAGATTAGAGGTTCCCCATCGACCAAGATCACGACTTTGCCGTCGATCTCAACTCTCTCCATGCTACCCCTTATTTCGACGCCAATATTTTCAGCTAATTGCTTTGCTATTAGCTTGGCTTCCTTCTTTCTGAGCATGTGTCTCTTCATGTCGAACCTCCGATATTTTTAAATAGTCATGAGATGAACGAAGTTAAAAGCATTTTTGGAGGAGACGGTATGGCCAAAAGACCACTCGATGTCCTGAACAAAGCGTTGCAAACCCCTGTGCTGGTGAGGTTAAAGGGTGGTAGGGAGTTCAGGGGAATACTGAACGGATACGACATTCACATGAATCTCGTGCTGGAAGATGCCGAAGAGATTCAGAACGGCGAGGTAGTTAGAAAATTGGGAAGTGTTATAATCAGAGGAGATACGGTAGTATTCGTATCACCTTCGCAGTAGGTGATGTAAATGTCGGACGGAACTGCTGCGATGGGTAAAAGAGGAAGGAAGATCGTTCATATAAAGTGTAGAAGGTGTGGAAGAGTTGCTTTCCACAGAAGAAAGGGATACTGTGCCGCTTGTGGCTTCGGAAGAAGCAAGAGGCTCAGAAGCTACAACTGGCTCAAGAAGAAAAAGAAGAGCAATTAAATGTGTGGTATAGTTGGCGTTTACTGCAACGACGAATCTCTTACTTCAAAAATAGCTTACTTTACCCTCTATTCGTTACAACATAGAGGGCAAGAATCCGCTGGAATGGCGATTGCTGACAAAGGATCGATCGAACTGCACAGAGGAATGGGGTTAGTCACTGAAGTGTTTAGCGAGCCCATTTTGGCTAAACTTAAAGGCTGTTCGGCAATAGGACACGTTCGATACTCCACCACCGGCGAATCGAAGCTTGAGAACGCACAACCTATACTCGTCAAATCCAAAGCTGGTTACTTGGCGGTAGGACACAACGGCAACTTGGTCAACTATCCCCAGCTAAGAGCGATGCTCGAAAACGAAGGGAGAATCTTCGTCACGAACTCAGACACAGAAGTTATCGCTCAACTCCTTTCAGCGTTTTTGATGAAGTTTGACCTCGTCGAATCTCTCAGCCTTCTGCACGAAAAGCTCATAGGTAGTTTCTCGCTCACGATCCTCTTCAACGACACCCTCATCGGTTTTAGAGATGCTTTGGGCTTTCGTCCGCTATGTGTTGGAGAAACCGACTTTGGCTACGTCATCGCAAGCGAAACTTGCGCTTTGGATGCTATAGGAGCTGAGAAGATCAGAGACATCAAGCCCGGTGAAGCTGTGATAGTTCATAATGGTGAAGCCGAGTTCGTCAAAATCGCTGAAAGCAAGAGACTGGCAAGATGCGTATTCGAATACATCTACTTCGCAAGGCCGGATTCAATAATCGACGGAGTCAGCGTTTACAAAGCCAGATACATGATGGGCAAGATACTTGCGAATGAGAGTCCAGTTGAAGCAGACTTGGTTTCCCCAGTTCCAGACAGCGGGACTACTGCCGCAATAGGATACTCTGAAGGATCAGGGTTACCTTATCTGGAAGTTTTGATCAAGAACAGATATGTCGGCAGGACGTTTATCATGCCGGAACAGAGGCTCAGAGAGCTCTCGGTTCAACTCAAGATGAATGTGGTTAGAGAGAATGTGATGGACAAGAGGGTAGTCCTGGTGGACGACTCCATTGTAAGAGGGACTACATCACGGAAGATCGTCGACATGGTTAGAAGGGCTGGAGCTAAGGAAGTTCATTTCAGAGTTGGGAGTCCGCCAATAATAGCTCCGTGCTACTTCGGAATAGATATGTCGACAAGGGAGGAGCTAATAGCAAGCAATAGGCGCATAGAAGAGATCCGCGAGATTCTGAACGCTGATAGCCTATCCTATCTAAGCTTGGAAGGTCTGCTCAAAGCTGTTGGGTTCAAAAAATGTGAGCTCTGCTTGGCTTGTCTTACTTCAAGATATCCCGTTCCGGTGCCCGGAGAGGCTATGGAGCCACTCAGTTAGCGTAATGTTCATCACAGATCAGGGGCGGGAGTAATCATCATCGTGGCCGATGTAAATTGCTAAATTCTGCTTTTAGATTTTGCTTACGAGGAAATACCAGTAATTCTTTGTTGTGACATTCAATCTGCTGACAAGCGATTAATTGCTGACTTCTTCGAAATCTTTTCATCCTTCAAATCCTCCAAAACAAGCTTTAGAACTCTCCTCAGGTTTGCCATAGCCCCATCCTCCGGGAGTATTTATAACGACAACATCCCCCTTGCTCAGATCTATCGTATCCTTTTCCCGTGAGCTAGATTCTACTCCCATCAGGTTTTAAAACATAGTGCTCGCCCGGCTTTCCGTTCAACCCTCCTTCGAGTCCCAAAGGAGCTAAGCGAACCCTCTCGGCTGTTAAAGATAGAACAGCGTTCTCAAGAAGCTTATATACTCTTCCAATTCTCAAACCTCCTCTAAACTTCCCTGCTCCTCCGGAATCTTCTCTAAGCGAGTATTCCAAGATCGTAATCGGATACTCGTTCTCTATAACTTCAAATGGTGTGTTCATAGTGTTCGTCATGTTCGTATAAATACCATCGACGCCATCTCCGTTCGGCCTTCCTCCGCTCCCCCACCTACTGTCTCGTAGTTTTTTATTACAAAAAGGGATCTAAAGAAAATAAAATTAATTAAAAATATTTAAGGTCGTGGCTCCACATTGTGTATGATTTAAATAATACCATCAACAGTGTTGCATCACTACCATATTTAATTTAAAAATCATTTGCTTATCAGGTGAACGGCGCAAGCTATGCATGGATCGAAGCTCCTGACGACGAGTAGAGCGATCGTGGTGTTGAACTTCTGGCCGTTTACGGGCTCCATGTTCAGCTCAGCCAATCCAAGCGGAGCCAAAGCGCTCTTTAGCAGATTTCCGTAATCTTCACCCCATATCGCACTACAAACGCTTGGAACATCCATCGTCGGAAGCCAAGTCGTTCCACACTGCAGCGATGTCTCCACAGGCCCGGGCTGACCCATATCATCTCTCGGGCTCAGATTCCAAGTGCTCGGAACCACGCACTGATACCTCTCGATGACCTTGTTGTTTATCTTTAGGTAGTGCAACAGTGCTCCTCTTGGAGCTTCATAGAGGCCAAATCCCTCACCCTTTTCCGGAACTTCTTTGTAGTTACATATCGAGGTGTCCTTGTATTCGGCAAGCATCTTCGCAAATTCTATTAGCTTGTTCGCACAAACCAAAGCGTTCGCCACTCTCGCAACGACTCTGTCGAGCACGGAACCTTTCGGATTTCTGACTTTATAGACGAAATCTCCCAAATCCTCGCCAGTTATGGGGTGAACCCTCGGAATTCTCCAAGTGAGGCCAAAGGTGTTTACCATCCTAGCCAACGGCCCGACCTCGTAAACCTTACCGTCGTATCTCGGAGCCTTTATCCAAGAGTATGCTCCGGGCTTGCCCATCTCCACAACTGTCTCCTCCTCGTTTGGCTTCCTTCCAGTGTATTCGTCAGAATACCATGCATATTTTACGAACTCCTGAATCTTGCTAAGCTCGAAGTCCTTGAAGTTGCCATCCCAAGCTCCCGCGTGGAATACTGCAGATTTTCGCCTTCCCTTCTCGCCATAAGCGATCTTGAGCCAGTCGTCGTAATTTTCGGGATCTGGCAACATTCCATAGCTCAGGAAGTTTCCAGTCCCAACGCCTATGTCCTCCAATCCCCTTATGTTAACACCCAAGATTTCGCTAACTTTCTCACCTACGGTTTCGCTTGCCTGAATTATAGCTTGTATGTCTCTTATCATCGTGTTGGCAACGAACTCCCATATCTCAACCGCCCTTGCCACCGTTCCAGCTATTCTCTCGGCAGTAGGCTTAACGGTCACACCTCCCGGATATCCGCTTGCATGGTGCGGGAACTTACCTCCCCAAAGGGCAATAATCTCATTGGCTTTCCTCTGCATCTCTATACATTTTGCATAGCTACTTCCCAATCCAAGCTTCGTTATGCCCTCCTTACCCAAAGCCGGAGGGATCATGGGCGGATATTTGCAGAGGATTCCGAGCTCTGGCCCTACAAGCAAGTATGTGTGGATCATGTGGTCGTAGATGTAGTATGCACACTGAATTATGTTCCTGATGAGAGTAGCGGCAGGAGGAACTGGAACCGCATCAAAAGCTATGTCCAAAGCCTGATTCGAAGCCTCTGCATGCGCTGCCGGGCAAACACCACATATTCTCTGGGTGAAGAAGAAAGCATCCCTCGGATCCTTGCCCTTCAGAAATATCTCGAAACCTCTGAACATCATTCCGGCACTCTTCGCTTCTCCAACGATGAACCATTTGCCGGTGTCTGTGGATAGCTCTTTGAGATTCATCTCTATTCTCAGATGACCCTCAATCCTCGTGACCGGATCTACTACGACCTTCATAATCACTCCTCCTTCTTCTTAACCTTATACGCCGTAGCTCCAGCTAAAACCGCCCCTCCAACCCAAATGTAGTTTGGATCTATGTTGAAGAATGGCCTTCTGTTGGTTACAGGCTCATAGAACGGCAGAAATCTGTCTGGAAATCCGGGCTCGGCACAACCTATGCATGGAGCTCCAACCTGCACGCAGTAGCTGACGTGGTTGTTCCACTTCCTAAGTGCACAATCGGTATAAACATCTGGCCCCTTGCATCCGAACTTGTATCTGCATCCTTCTTCTCCCGGCTTGGTTGTGAAAATTCCCATGTCGTAATATGACCTATACGGACAGATTTCGAGGTGCATGTTTTTGCCGAAGAACAGCTTTGGCCTGTTGTAATTGTCGAGTTCGAGCTTCATTCCAAGCATGACTGATGCCAACGTTATTACAAGGTGATCGGGATGTCCAGGACAGCATGGAATGTTTATTACTTTGCTTGCAAGATCGGCTCTTCCAATTTCTTTCAAAAACTCCTGCAATCCCATCGCTCCGCTCGGATTCGGGTTGGATGAAGGAATGCCACCAAAGCATGCACAGGCACCGAACGCTATTATGTAGTCCGCGTAATCTATTGCCTCCTTAACATGTTCTCTAAAATCTTTACCACCGATAACGCAGTAACCTTCTTTCTGAATTGCACCTTCGACTATTAGAATCCTCCTACCCTTCGCTCCGTTCTTCCACTTCTCTTTCAGATGCTCTGCGAGCCATCCGGAAGCAGGATGAATAGTCTCCATGTAATCTGGCAGAGCAATTGGGAGTCTTGAATTTCCAACGGTTATGCTCGTCAGAATTTCGACAATGTCCGGATCTGCCGCTTGAGCGAATGAGATCGTGCAACCCGTGCAGGCAGCTCCGTTCAGCCAGCAGATGTGCCAGTAGTCCTTGACCTCTTCAAGAGCTTTGACGATCTCAGCTTTGTAGTTGGTCACGAAGGCCGTAGCTCCCATCGCCGCTACAAGCTTGAGAAAGTTTCTCCTATTCAGCTTCATGATATCACCTCATTATAACAAGATTTATCATTATCATTACAACTATACCAGCTCATCTTATTTAAGGTTTGCGATAATAGTATTTAAAATTTTCTACAATTATAAATGTTATATTATTAAATTATATTGAACGCAGTAGCATCGATCAATAAAAATAGTGGTTCCTTTGCTAATCCGACAAAAACCGAAGACTTTATACATGATAGTGATAGAACTTAATAAAATTTATAAAGTTTAAAGTGTAAATCATGTATTAGGGGGTGGTGTATATGAACCTAAGCAAAGCTTTGTTGCTGGCGGTGATACTCACAGCGACGGGCTTGGTAGTTCTACCGAACACTGTCTCACTGTTCGCTGGCCAGCACTACTGGTACAACCTGAGCGGAACCGGTAACGATGTTCCGTGTGAGAAATGTCATGCCGATGTCTTCGAGGAGCTGAGCCAGAGCACCTTCCACATCCACTGGGGAGATAAGACCAAAGCAGATAGAGAGGACTGTGCAGCTTGCCATAGATCTAACCTGAACATCCAGTATGCAAGCGTTAATGGTAGCTACACCGCATATACTCCAGGTAAGGAAGCTCACGCTGCAAGTGTAGTTGCATGTATGCTCTGCCACCAGGCGAACGCCAGCGAGGCAACTTGGGCACCGGGTTACTACGCAGGTGGATTTAATGTGAGCATGATGGGTGTGTCGTCACCATACAACTACTCTAACGCGACATTCAACGGTATGTATGCCGCACACAACGCATTTGTCGCTAAAGCTATAGAGGACACAACTTTGCAGGATTCGAATGAGGCATGTATTGCATGCCATACACACGTTGCTGTGAAGATCAATTGGACCCATGCGAGAAGCTTAGAGTTTGATATTGGTATCGACAAGAATAGCATAACTACTTCATACGGACCGCACAACTGGACGATTACCAACTGGAGTGTTAACGGAACCGCTTGGGATATCGTCTGGGGTAACACCACTGGATACGGTGCCACTAACTTGAACAACATCACGTGGCCTGGCAACGTTCCCGGTGTGAGCTACAACACATCCTAAATATTTTTTACTATTTTTAAATTTTAAATAAAATTAATAAATTTAAATTTAATTTTTTTTATTGTGTGAATTAGTTATGGTAAAATACTAGTCTAATTCAAAGTTCAAACGAAAAAATTATATTTTTGTTATCCCTAACTAATAGTAGAGTTAGGTAATGGTGATGATCATGAGAATTACAAGACATTTGGCTTTGTCTTTACTCTTAAAACTAACGATTCCCGCAATTATAGTCGGACTGATTATACTTCCAAACCTTGCACTCGTAATTCTGAAAGGACAAGTAGCACCATCAAAACCAAAAGCAATCAAGCAGATAAAATATGAAGCTATACCCGTATTTTCAGAGGTTATCGAAGTTCCAGAGCACACTCCAGTTAAGGTCAAGCTACCTCCCGAAAAATCGAAAGAATTAGGTCTGCTGGCGATAGAGATTAAACTTTCTCAAAAGATGAAAGTCATAGTAAACGTATCTAAAATCATAACTCCGCTCATCCCAAATGAGGAGTATGACATCCTATCAGAAGTTGAGATAGTGTTCAAAGACGTTGAAACTGGAAGGATATTGGAACCTTCAGGACTAATATACTTCCACGTTCCAAAAGACTTTCTCAAAGCGAAGAGATACGATCCAAAAAAGGTTGTCATGCTAAAGTTCCACAACGGCTGGATAAAGTTAAAAACTGAAATGCTCGGAGAAGATAACGTCGGCTACTATTACGTCGCAGAAACTGAATCTTTTAGCGTGTTCGCGATTGCTGTGGTAAGAATAGTCAGCGAGAACTGCACCGAATGTCATCAAGACGTAGCAACGGAACTCAGTATGTCGCCATATCACAACTTCAACTGCACATTTTGTCATCCGGGAATGAGCAGAAACGTCACCTGCGTTCAGTGTCATCCGGATATAGGCAACTTCTCAGCTCATAAGAAGTTTATAGAGTGGGCTGAAAACGATACCCTTATGATGGGTTCGAACGAAGCATGTATTGGTTGTCACACCTATGCAAAGATACCGATCTACAACATCACGGAAAGAACATACATATCGTTCAGCTCAGATATTAGAGAGCTCCACGAGCATTAGCCATCAATGCTTAGTTTGCGAAAATTGGATACCTATGCAATTAGGGAAGTTAAAAAATTATTTCAGATACTTATCTAAAAAGATGCCGAGCTTTCTCCTTACTTCGTAGCTTATCCTATCCGGATGTGTCGTTATCGCAAACTTAAGCGCATCTTTGCATGGGCACTTTCTCTCTTTCGGAATAACAGGAATAAGCTTTCTTAGGATGTTCCTAACCTTCTCTTCGTTTTTGGCCATGTTCTCAAGAACCATGGCTACATCCACTTCTTCCTCCTTCCAGACGTCATAATCCGTTACCGTAGCTATCGTAACGTAGCAGATCTCAGCTTCTCTCGCAAGCTTGGCCTCTGGCAGTGCAGTCATTCCAATTATGTCAAAGCCTAACTGCCTGTGAACTGCCGATTCAGCTTTCGTCGAGAACTGAGGACCTTCGATGCAGACGTAAGTGCCTTTCGGATGGTAGCTGTATCCCAAACTTTCGATAACATCTATTGTAACCTTTCTCAACTCTGGACAGAACGGCTCAGCAAAGCCAATGTGGACTACAACATCTTCAAAGAACGTGTTCGGTCTGAACTTCGTTTTGTCGTAGAGCTGATCCGGAATTACGATATCCAAAGGCTTAATCTCCTCCTTAAGAGAACCAACGGCACAGACGCTGATTATCCTCTCAACTCCCAGCTTCTTCAGAGCGTAGATGTTGGCCCTATACGGAACATGCGTTGGGGAATATACATGTCCCTTACCGTGCCTTGGCAGAAATGCAACTTTTCGACCTTCGAACTCCCCAACCAGAATCCTATCCGATGGCCTGCCGAAGGGTGTGTCGATGTCAACCTCTTTAACGTTTTCAAACGCCGACTGCTCGTAAACGCCCGTTCCACCAATAATTGCAATTTCAGCTTCCATGCCACTAAATATACAGGAGATTTAAAAAGCTATACTCTTCGAACCTCCTCGGCAAGAGACCAGTAGATTTTGTCGTCCTCTTCAATCTTGTAGATGATTCCCCTTCTCTCCATTATCTTCAGCACCTCATCAAACCTACCCGGCTGTGAGATCTCCAAGTATATCGGGTCCAAACTGAACCTTCTGAAGAGTTCCCACTTTATGTCCCATTCCGTCCAAAGATCCTTTCTACTTTCCTTCATTACAGTCGTAATCAAACTGACCATATCCTCAACAAAGTTCCACGGAAATATTACCCAAGCCCACTCCTCCAAACACTCGCCGAAGTAATCCGGAATGAACTTCGAAGTGTGTAGAAGGAGGAGCGTTGCGGTTCGGACATCGTTGGCCTTTAGTCCATCTATCTCCTCTCTCGCCCTCTTTATGCTCATTCCGGTGTTGGCAATATCGTCAACTATCAGAACGTTCTTTCCTCTGATCTCCTCATCTGAAGGAACATGTTTAACGCTGATCTCCTTCCTCTCATTTATTCCGGCGTAGTGTTCAACCTTCAGACTTGTAAGCTCGTCCAAACCTAAGAGATCGCACAGAATTCTGCCAGCAAACCACCCACCTTTAGCAAGAGCGACGATAACTTCGGGCTCAAAATCGTCGTTTAAAATCTGCTCAGCAACCCTTCTACACAGACTTTCCATATAATCCCAATCCGTGACGATACACCTCATAGCTTTATCACACCCTTGATGTATTTCGGAGGAATTTCCTTAGCTAATGCTATAAACTCGTTAGCCTTTATAATTCTTATTCCATCCTCCCTCGCCTTCTTAGCATCGATCTCAAGTATTATCGGTTCATCCGTCCTGAGCCTTGCCACCTCCTCGCTCTTCTCTATGGTCGTTGAAAGATGAACGTAAGCCTGATTTACGGGCTTTATTCCTATTTCAAGTAACCTCTGAGCTTCCTCCTCTCCAGTTCCGTAATAAAGGACATCTTCCTCCGCGATTGGATAGTCAGTAAGCTTAACATCGACGCTGTGCCCGTATCTCGCCCTTATCTTGTTATTCCTTAGCTCGTATCTACCCTTCCAGTCCGAATATATCATCGCCTTGATCAACCACTTGTTGGCCCACCTATATTTCCTTGTCACCACTCTAACGAGCTTTTCAAAATCGACCCAGCCGTTTTCGTCCATTTCAAGCCCAAACTTGTCTGGGAAGTGCCTTAGAATGCCAGATATGAATCTACCTAACTTTTCAACCCTCTCCTTGTTAAGTATTAGCTCGCCTTTCCTTCCACATTTACAGAACTCTCCTCTATAAAATCCGTGCTCTGGACAAAACCTAATGTCCTCCATCAAATCACCTTTTCGCGAGCCATATCGCAGTGGCTATAGCACCCATCGCACTGCACGTTTCAAGACTTATCCTCTTTTCGGTTACGTCGAAGTGATATTTTGCTTTTTTCATAATGTCCTTCGGCAAACCCCTCCTCCCCAAACCCACAAGGAATGTAGCGGATCTTCTTTTTATCAGATCTCTCATCTCATCAAAGCTGATCTTCTTCCTCTCATCGGGCTTGGAGGTCGTTGCAATAACTTCTCCAAAATGGGCGGGAATCTTCTCAATAAGATGGATCTTTCCCGCTTTGAGCAGTTCTATTGCATATTTTCCGTGCTCACCGATTGTGGTGTAGTCCGCAACCTGTTTAACCATCTCATCCTCGTTTTTCCAGAAGTTGAAGTCCATCAGAGCCAAATGTAGATCGTAAGCGTAGCAAAGAGGAGCTGCTCTTGCGATCGTTCTCAAGTGGATTTCGTGGAGTTTAAGTTTGTCGTAGGTGTTCACCAAGCAGAGGACTATCATCGGAATCAAAAACATCAACGTTTAAATAAATCGTTTCGTAGCTTTTCAATATGGACATAGTCATAGTCGGCGTCGGTGGGCAGGGAATCCTTACATCCTCAACGATCTTGGCCAAAGCGGCGATGAAAGCAGGTTTAAATGTTCTTACTTCGGAGGTTCATGGAATGGCGCAGAGAGGAGGTAGCGTTGAGGTTCATGTTAGGATTGGAGGTGTTTTGTCTCCTCTCATCCCTCTGGGCAACGCAGATGTAATGATAGCACTGGAGCCAGCTGAAGCGTTAAGGTATGCGAAGTATCTGAACGGGAATTCCGTCGTAATAGTAAATACAAGACCAATAATTCCGATCACGGTAACACTTGGTGCTGCAAAGTATCCCGATGCTGAAGATGTTTTAAACAAGCTTAAAGAGATTACACCTCATGTTTATCCAGTTAATGCTTCTGAGATCGCTGAGAAGTTGGGAGCAATTCAGGCTACGAATGTCGTCGTTTTGGGAATGCTTGCGAAGCTAGTAAAGTTGCCCTTCAGCTACGAAGAACTTGAAGATGCTGTTAAAGATGTCTTACCACCAAAGCTGCATGATTTAAATTTGAAGGCTTTGAAGGCTGGATACGATGCGGTTTAGCTTTTGAGCTTTCTTCTTTTCCATATCTTATAGATTATATAAAGTAGAACGATAAAAATAACAATTTTAAGTATAAAAATTTTATGTATAGCTATGCTTATGCTCCAGCCAGTTGCTATGGCTCCAGCATCAGGACTCAATATAGACCCAACCTGTATCAGACTCTGCATCATACTTTGATGGGGTGTACCCAGAAGGATAATCACCCCAGTGATGACCAGTGACGCACCAATACCCCTTTGAATAACTTGCAGTAATTGTTTTCTCAGCACACACTTCATAAACGTTACTACCTGACTCTACAGTATAGGATACAAGTATGGTATATCAATCTGGAGTAGCTTTATACTAAAGGTAAGATTCCACAGCCATGAATGGTAACTTGTACTGCCATGGGTATATTACGTAGCTCCATGAAGTATGTTTAAGCTTTGGCCGTTCTGGATTCTCTTCCAAGGCAGATTGATGCCACATAAGTATGATTTCCATAGCTTTTGTTTCAACTACATCTGATCTAGCTAGTTGGGATCTTGTACTGGTGAAATTTTTGACAATTTCTATAGGTTCGTGTTTAGGCCAGATGATTCTTGTTAGATATAGTTTTTTCTTTGCGTGCTTTGGTACATCTTTCATAATGGTAGGGTACACTTTTTCAATGTATTCACCGAGTGAGATATCTTTACCTTCTAACTGTTTTATAACTTCAAGTTGTGTCTTATTTGGCTTAGGGAATATTATGGAATATCCACTTGGCTCAAGTTTAAAGCATGTGTAATCACTTGCAATAGCTGTCGTTGTGCAGAGCATCATTGAAAATACTGCTGCAAGCATTGCTATAATGCAAGTTGGTAGTGATGCAACACTGTTGATGGTATTATTTAAATCATACACAATGTGGAGCCACGACCTGCAAGTTTTATTTTTATTTCCAATTTTTAACATTTTTAACCACCAATTACTTTTCGAATGTTTATATTATATAAACTTTTTGACTATATCTTGATAATTATTTAAACAGTAATAATTATTAAACTGAACATATAAGTATATTTTTTATAGAAAAAATTAAGTAATCTAAAATTTTTAAGTTCCTTAAATTATTATCAAATTTTAAAAATATTTTTAATTTTAATAATTAATTTTATATTAATTCTACTCTCAATAGGATAGCAAAGTTTATACGTCTGTGGTGAAACCCCTTATTAAGGGCTCGTGGTCTAGGGGTTATGACGTCGCCCTTACGAGGCGAAGGTCCCCGGTTCGAATCCGGGCGAGCCCACTATCTTCTTTTAAACGCCCAAAGATAGAATTATGAGAACATTCTTCCTGCAAGATTTTTTTGAATGATAAATCCTCCAATTAAAACGTTCCTTCTTCCCTTTCGACGAGCTTGGCCACTGCATATGCCGGAAGGACATTCGATACTTCGCCGTATTCCTCCTCTACGGATACATACTCCAAACCTGCCCTCTCCGTTGCGACTCTAAGCAAGAATTCTCCAATCCCGCATCCTAAAACCATGTCGAGCCCGAACTTTTCGGAAATTCGCTTTATCCCGCTCTCGAGCTTTTCTATAATGGCATTTTTAAAAGCTTCAGCCATGGCTCTGATATAATCCTCACCCACCTCTTCAAGATCCGCGCACACACACCTCGCAAGCCTCCTCATACAACTCCCAACATCCTTGCCCCTCCCATCCGGAGTCTCACACGTGTAATCCTCTTCATTTAAATCGCCAATCACAACGAAAGCATCTCCAGCTATCGCGAAGAACTCCGAAGCCAATGGCACGTCGAACTTTGGAAGAATGTAAAAGATAGGTGTTCTAAGAACACCAAAGTAGAGTAATTCCCCTCTCCTCAGTCGCTCGTAATCGGTCTTACCGGCCTCTATCTTATCCGTGATCGGTATCAGATCGGTAGTTGTGGAGCCCATGTCCGCAAAGATAACATTTCTCCAGCCATCTTTGAGCAAGAACTTGGCCGATGCGACCCAATTGCTTGCCATGAACATCCTCGGATCCTTCAACACATCTTCATAGCTCCTAAGCTCTCCGTTCAAATCCAGAAATGCTGGCTTGAAAATCCTTTGAGCGATTTCAGCTATTTTGAACACTCCTTCAATTTTCGTCGAAAACGCATCCGAGAGCTCGGCAGTCATTACGACTCCAACCCTATCCGGCTCAAACTCTTCTCCGATCTTCCTAAGCTCTCTCTCAAGTTCTCCAAATCTCTTCCATATTGGGAAGTAGGTTATCCTAAATTTCCCATTAGCTGTTGCAACTTTCAGATTCGCCCCACCGATGTCAATCCCTAAAAAACGCATCGAGCTTCACCTCCCTAAACTCGAATGTCTGATAATCGTGCCCAATTGGATACCTCTTAACAGCAATGTCGTGTGGGGGGAAGAAGTGTCCAACGTGAGTAAGAACGGTCTTCCTAGCTCCAATCTTCTTTGCGAGAGCTAAAGCCTCATCTGCATTCATGTGCTTTCTGAATCTGCCTCTTGGAGCTAAAGCTTCAACTATGAACAGATCTGGATTCTCTATTATCTCTAAACTCTTCTTTGGTATGTCTGCATTCGTGTCCCCGCTCACAACCACCACGTTTCCATCGCATTCTATTCTCACGCCTATGCTCTTGACTGGAGGATGATTTACTTCGAAAAGTGTTATCTTCATACCCAAAAGCTCGAATTCCTCATAGCACTCCACCTCGATCGGCTTGTAGTCCATAAACTCCATGAACCGCCCTATGGATTCGTGGATCTCAGGCAGGGTGTAAACCCTAACATCGCTCTGAACTCTATAGAAGTTCCCAAAACCGCCAAAGTGGTCAAAGTGGCAGTGAGTCCAAATGACCGCATCAACCCTATCTACATTGGTATCCAAAAGCTGTCTCCTCATGTCCGGAGAGGTGTCTATCAGCAGAACCCTCCCCCCGTTCTGAACCATAACGGAGAACCTCTTCCTCTCCCATCCCTTTAGCCTCGCATCCTCGCACGTCTTGCAGTGACAGCCAATTATCGGCGTGCCCGTAGAATCACCAGTTCCAAGAAGTGTGACCTTCATGAAACGACATTCTCACAAAACGTATAAAAGCAATTTTGCAATTCCGAATGTTATGGAATACTCCTTAGTCTGCATCGAATGCGGAAGGGAATACGAAAGGGAGGATGTTTACACGTGCGAGTGTGGTGGGCTTTTGGAGGTCAGAATCGATGATACTGAGATCGACTTCAGGCTTGATGGGAAGGAGTTAAGGGTTTGGAAGTATGGATGCCTTTTGCCAGTCAAGATCGAGCCAATATCACTCAAGGAAGGTGGAACCCCTCTATATGAGTGTGATAGGATTGGCAAAGAGGTCGGTTGTAAGGTTTTCGTCAAGCATGAAGGTGCGAATCCATCAGGCTCTTTCAAAGATAGGGGAATGACGGTCGGAGTTACGAAAGCAATAGAGCTTGGTAAGAGTGCTGTAGCCTGCGCATCGACCGGCAACACATCAGCATCGATGGCGATGTATGCTGCAAAGGCTGGATTGATGGCTTACGTGCTCTTGCCCGCTGGAAAAGTGGCTTTAGGAAAGGTCGCTCAAGCTCTCATGCACGGGGCGAAGGTGATAGGGATAAAGGGAAACTTCGATCAGGCTTTGGCTTTGGTCAGGCAGATATGTGCGATGCAAGGATTCTATCTACTCAACTCCGTCAATCCCTTCAGGTTGGAGGGGCAGAAGACCATAGCCTATGAGATAGTAGATGAGTTGGGATTCGTTCCAGATAAGGTGGTCTTACCAGTAGGAAACGCCGGGAACATATCCGCGATCTGGAAGGGATTCAAGGAGCTCAAACGCTTTGGACTCATCGATTCTCTACCAAAGATGATAGGAGTGCAGGCTGAGGGAGCTAATCCAATATACAAAGCGGTTAAAGAGAAAAAGGACGACATAGAACCCGTTCTAAATCCCGAAACGATAGCAACAGCCATAAGGATCGGTCAGCCAGTGAATGCGAGGAAAGCTTTGAGGGCCATATACGAATCGAAGGGGACAGCAGTTCAAGTGAGCGACGAGGATATAACCAAAGCTCAGAAGGACTTGGCATCGAAGGAGGGAATAGGAGTCGAGCCTGCCTCAGCAGCTTCTATAGCAGGATTGAGGAAGCTTGCAGAAAACGGAGAAATTGAGAGGGACGAGACAGTTGTCTGCATAACCACCGGTCATCTGCTCAAAGATCCTGAAGCAGTGCTCAGAGCTTGCGGGAAGCCCATAGAGGTGGAGCCAAGTGTTGAGGCTATTCTTAAAGTTTTGTAGTTTTTATTCTTCTGTATGAGCTTCATAATAATTATTCTGATCGCTGAGCCGATTTTTGCCGGAATGAAGATCTATAAAACGTTTTTCCAAAAAGGATATATTGTAACGATTTATTGTTCATATTGATGTTTGCGTATCCGATGGAGGTCATTTCGGATATCTATCTCAGCAAGATCGGTGGATTCAGCTACGAGCTGAGTAAGAAGGAAATAGGTATCAACGCAAAGGCTTTGGAGGTTAACACATCCATAATCGCAAGTGAAACCTACGCAAAGCTCAGGTTTTTCGATGAGAGGCCTTATCCGTATTTCTTCAAGAGATCGTTTAAGATTGTCGGTCTGGAGGAAAACATGGAGGGATATGAGTTCTCTCCGAACGGAGAGGTCGTTCTGCCAGCAGATCTTGAGGACGAGAATGTCGTTGGAAAGAACGTTATGATAAATACGGTGGAGAGCTTCAGAATAGATTATGATTATCGAAACGTTATAAAGAAGATACTCGGTTACGCTGGAATATGCTTAGAAGACCGAGAAAGAAGGAACTGAAAGTCATAACCTCAGCCTTGAGAGCCTTTGGATCGATCGATTTCCTAAAGGATAACGAACTGTTCGTTTTGGAATCTCATATAGGTGGAAAAACCATTAGGGAAGCTTACGCTATCTCCAAAGATCTTGCCAAGTTCCTGGAGCTCTACAAGTTAAATTACGTTCACGCCGGGCTTAAGGTGGGAGAAGTGGGAAGCAGGAGGTTCAGGTTCAGCTTGGAGGGGGCATTCTACCTCGTTAAGAAGAATAAGAAGAAGGTCTTCGTGAATGAGAAGGGAGAGATGCTATTCCTATACGGAAGGGACATCTTCGCCGAATCTGTAATAGACGCCACTAAAGATGTAAAGGAGAACGACATAGTCTTCGTCTGCAACACCAAAGGGGACATCTTGGGGATCGGGAGGGCGAGGTTCGATGCTGAGAGGATGAAGGAGGTGGCGAAGGGTAGGGTAGTTGTAGAGAATCTGGTCGATCGGGGAGAATACCTCAGGAAAGAGAAGACTTACGATGCCTACTAACGCTTACACATCTTCACGAAGTTCTCTATGATTCTCAGTCCTACCTTCCCGCTCTTCTCAGGATGGAATTGAAATCCGACGACATTGTCTCTCGCAACTCCAGAGACGAACTCCATTCCGTATTCGGTCTTTGTGAGAACAAACTCATCTGAAGTCTGCATGTGATAGGAGTGGACGAAGTAGACATAGCTTCCGTTCTCAACCCCATCCAGCACCTCGTGATCCCTCACGATCTCGATCTGATTCCAGCCCATATGGGGGATCTTGCCCACAGTCTTCGGAAACCTCACTACCCTTCCTGGTATTATGTTCAAACCCCTGTGCAACCCTCTTTCCTCGCTCTCGGTTGCGAAGAGCTGCATCCCCAAGCAGATCCCAAGCAACGGAACATCTGTGTTCAGAATTATGTCCATGTAGGGCTTCAAATTCTCCATTGCCGGCTTGAAGGCTCCTACACCGGGTAAAACTATACCGTCCGCATTTCTGATTATCTCGATGTCCTTCGTTACGACAGCCCTTCCTCCAACGAACTCTATCGCCTTGTGAATGCTCCTTATGTTTCCAACACCGTAATCGATTATCGCTATCACGATCTGATATTTCGGGCAGTATCCTTAAAAAATGTTCGAGATACTCCAATATACATCATCGATATCGATCTATATATTCTATAGATTATGTAGGTAAAGCATATATTCAATCCTACCCGATTCGTAAACATGAAAAAAGTCTCGATCGTTCTGCTGCTCGTGCTCAGTCTCGCGTTGGCTGGCTGTGCACAGCAGGGAAAGCCAACATCTGGCGAAACGACTTCGCAGAAGGTAACTCTCATCGGAAGTGGAGCCACCTTTCCGCAACCGCAACTTGAGAAGTGGATCGATGCATACATGAAGCTGAATACAAACGTTGTGATCGAATACACTGGAAAGGGCAGTGGTGGCGGTCAGGCAGATTTTGAGAAGGGGCTCGTGGATTTCGCCTGTAGCGATCCTCCGATAAAAGAAGCCCTTTGGAAGAAGCTCGAACAGAAGGGGCAACCACTCCAGTTCCCGATGATCGTAGGAGCTGTTGTCGTTTCGTATAACGTTCCCGGTATCAAGGAGCTCAGGCTCGATGGAAAAACATTAGCGGGAATATTCATGGGAAAGATTCGGTATTGGGACGATCCGGCGATAAAGAATCTGAATCCAAATTTGGATCTTCCTCATAAGGAGATAATAGTTGTTCACAGGAGCGATTCGAGCGGAACGACCAAGATATTCACGACCTATCTATGCTTGGTTAGCGACGAGTGGAAAGAGATGGTCGGTTCTGGCAAGGTCGTCGAATGGCCGGTAGATAAGTTGGGAAGGGGCGTAGGTGGAAAAGGAAATCCGGGCGTAGTTGCGGCGATAAAGAATAACCCCTACTCGATAGGATACACCGAACTCGCATACGCAATCAAGGAGAATCTGCCGATTGTGGCTTTGGAGAACAGGGACGGATACTTCGTCAAGCCGAACGACACGACGATAAAAGCTGCGATAGCGGAGGTATCTATGAAATTCCCCTCTCCAAAAGAGGGATACAAGGAGAAGATAGAGAACTTGCTCAACGCTCCGGGCAAGGATTCTTATCCCATCGTTGCCGTTAGCCACATAATAGTTTGGGAGCACTACCAAGACAAGGCAAAGGAAAGAGCAATAAGAAACTTCGTGAAATGGATACTGACCGACGGACAGAATTCGGAATACATAGCAGCCGGCTATGTCGGTCTGCCGAGTGAACTAACCCAAAAATTGCTTGAGGAGGTGGGATGGTAAAGAATGGACAGGTTTAAAATTTTTTTAGCTCCGTTCTGCGGTCTCGTATTCGGTCTTTTCATCTTGATGCTGATAGTATACTTTACATCTTCTCTTCCCATTTTTGAAAGAGAAGGATTGGCGATATATACGACGAATGTATGGAAAGCATCGGAAGAGCCTGAGAAGGAGTTTTACGGAGTTTTAGCGGCGATATACGGTAGCGTCTACACTTCAGTCCTCGCAGTTTTGATCGCTCTACCGCTCTCGATAAGCTTCGCCGTATTCGTGATCGATTACGCACCAAAGAAGCTGAAAGAGCCTCTTATAGTAGCTACGGACGTTATGGCTGGTTTACCCACGATAATCTACGGAATATGGGGAGCGTTCGTCTTGGTTCCAATACTGAAGAGGTTCGTGATGATGCCTCTCTATGAGCACCTGTCTTTCATACCCCTATTCTCCTTCGAACCGTCCACTGGCTACAGCTACCTCTCGGCAGGGGTTCTCTTGGGAATAATGGTCACACCATTCGCCTCCGCAATAATAAGAGAAGCCTACAGATCCATTCCATACATCTATAGAGAGGGAATTTACGCGTTGGGAGCGACGAGATACGAGGCTACAAAAGTTCTGCTCGGCTACATAAAGCCAGCGATCGTAGCAGGAATCTTGTTAGCGTTCGGTAGGGCTATAGGAGAAACGGTAGCGGTGAGCTTGGTAGTCGGAAACGTCTTCAACATCCACCCGAGCCTATTCGCTCCCGGCTATACGATATCCTCGCTCATAGCGAATCAGTTCGGAAATGCTTTCATATACGGATACATGGTTCCAGCTCTCTTCGCAGCCGGACTGTCCTTGTTCATAATAGGTTTGGCTGTAAACTTGGCTGGACTGATGTATTTGGGGAGGTTCAAGCATGCTCGTTAGAAAGGTTAAGGAAAGGCTGTTCCTTGCCGGAATAACGATTTTGACCTTTCTGACGATTCTACCCCTATTCCACATAATATTCAGTGTTGCCGTAGAGGGGTTGCCCGTTATACTGAGAGGTGGTTGGGATTTCATAATCGGAACTTTGGCTCCTCCCGACGACGGATTGGGTGGAATAGGTCCGGCGATAGTTGGAACCTTCGTCCTCACATTCTTAGCTTCATTGCTCGGATTGCCAATAGCAATACTGACCGGGATTTACGCTGCGGAATACCCGAACAGCATGCTCGGCAAAGCTACGAGGACATTGCTCATGATCATGATGGAGTTTCCTACCATACTGGTCGGTCTCTTCGTCATGCAGATATTGGTCGTTCCCATGGGTAGCTACTCCGCCTTAGCCGGTGCGCTCGCTTTGGCCATAGTCATGATGCCCTACGTTGCGGTCTATACTGAAGAAGCGCTCAGAGGTGTTCCGGAGAAGTATAGAGAGGGAGCATTTGCCTTAGGCTTAACCAGATTCAACGTGGTCTTCAGGGTTTTGATAGGATTGGCGAGGAAGGGTATTCTGACTGGAGTTCTAATAGGAATTGCGAAAGTTGCTGGCGAAACCGCTCCATTGCTCTTCACAGCAGGAGGAGCTACGAGAACATATTTCAATGGAATAGACAGACCCGTCGGGGCGATACCTCTGCTGATATACGATCTCGTTCAACAGCCGTATGAAAACTACCATGAGATAGCTTGGGGAGCTTCACTCTTACTTCTCATCATATTCCTCGCGATCTTCCTTCCCCTCAGGCTCAGCTTAAAGGAGGTGAAGCTATGAACGCAATTGAAACCAAAGATCTGCACATCTACTATGGCAGAAACCATGTGATAAAGGGCGTGAATTTGGAGATTCCGGAAAAGACCGTTTTCGCAATAATGGGGCCTTCGGGCTGTGGAAAGTCCACACTGTTAAGATCTTTCAACAGGCTTCTCGAGCTCAATGAGAACGCGAGGATAGAGGGGGATGTCAGGCTGTTTGGGAGGAGCGTATTCGAGATGGATCCAATTGAAGTTAGAAGAGAGGTGGGGATGGTATTCCAACATCCGAATCCGTTTCCGCACATGAGCATATTTGACAACGTCGCCTTAGGATTAAAACTCAACAGGCTTGTCAAATCGAAAGATGAGCTTAAGAAAACGGTTAAATGGGCTTTGGAGAAATCTGCCCTCTGGGATGAGGTAAAAGATAAGCTAAACGAGCCAGCTTCAGCGTTGAGCGGTGGACAGATGCAGAGACTCTGCATAGCGAGAGCGATAGCTTTAAAACCGAAAGTTTTGTTGATGGACGAGCCAACGGCCAACTTGGATCCAGTCAGTGCGAGGAAGATAGAAGAACTGATATTCGAACTCAAGAAGGATCTTACGATAGTCATCGTAACGCATTCTCCAGCTCAAGCCGCAAGGGTAAGCGATTACGTAGCGTTTTTGTATTTGGGCAGGCTGATAGAGGTCGGCAAAACGGAGGAGATATTTGAAAATCCGAAGGAAGAGCTTACCGAGAAGTATCTAACCGGGAGGATGGGTTAGCATGATTGAAAGAAGGTTGGAAGCTCTAAAGGCGGATGTCTTGGAGTTGCACAAGCTCGCGAAGAAGTCCGTTGAAATCTGCTTAGAAGGGCTAAAGGGAGACGACGAGGTAAGGAGAGAAACCGCAAAGATAGAGCAGATGGCGGATGTTCTCAACACCGATATCGACTTCAACTGCGTAACCGCTATAGCACTTTATCAGCCAGTCGCGAGAGATCTGAGGTTTATAATCAGCATGATGCGAATAGCCGGAAGCTATGAGAGGATAACCGACCTGACTCAGGAGATTTCGATGTATGAGTGCTCGGATGACTTCTTGCTTGAGAAGTTCGACGGAATGGTTGACACTTTGCTCACGATGTTTGAGGTTATAGAAAAAGCTTACGAAGGAGATACAGAGAACCTAAGAAAGCAGTTATGGGCGCTTGATGATCTCGTAGATAGATTCTACGTTGAAGCGATGGACTACATGTCGGAGATGTGCGGTTGCTCAGTGGACTGGGTTCTTACGGCGAGACATCTTGAGAGGATCGGAGATCTGTTGGGAAAGGTCGGAGCAAGGATAATATTTATCGAAGAAGGCAGAAGAGTCTGGATCAAGTGATGGAAATGAAGAGGGAGGTCAGGAAAGTATACTCGAGCGGAAGAAGTAGCTACATAATCACCCTGCCAAAAGATTGGGTTGAGAGGAACGGTTTGAAGGCTGGAGACGGAGTCATAATGGAGATAGGAGAGAGGACGATCGTCATCTCTGTCGACAAAGAGGAAAAGACGAAGAAGGATGCTTTGATCGATGCAAAGGATTTAGAGGGAGAGCCGTTGATCAGAAGAATAATATCATTCTATTTGGCTGGATACGATTCTTTGAGAATCAAAGTTTACAACGAGGAGCATAGAAGAGCTGTCGCCTTAGCTTCCGACATACTGATCGGAGCTGAAGTCATAGAGGACTTGGGAAAGGAGATCGTGCTCGAGATTTTCATGGACGACACGAGGTATAAGCCGATAGACATAATTGAAAAGATGGGAAACATATGCGTCGCAATGCTTTCGGACTTCTGCACCGCTTTGAAGAATCTCGACAGATACATCTGCTCAACCCTCCACGTGAGAGAGGAGGAGGTCGACAGGCTACACTTCTTGGTTTTACGACAGCTTAAGTCCGTCGTCAGGCAGTGCGGATCGATGGATCTTCAAACCACCAAGGCGTTGGAGTTCAGAACCGTCGTTAGGGCGTTTGAAAGAATAGCCGACCACATAGCAAATATGTCCGATAGCTTGATGAAGCTTGGGAAGCCCATTCCAGAGCTCTGCGATCTGGTCAACGACATTCACGAGCTACTCAGGACGGCAAACATCTCGTTCTTGAGGGAAGATACAGAGCTGGCAGATTTCGTTCTAAACGAGTTTGGAGTGCTATCGGAAATGGAGGATGACATCTACAGACGATTCATAGAGCAGAACGTCAAGGATGCGCTCTTCATGAAATCCATAATCGATAGCCTCTTCAGAATCGCCGCCTACTCTGCGGACATAGCAGAAGTGGTTATAAACATGTGCGTCCCGGATTAGGCAGCTTTCAGCCTTATGACGAATACCGATCCCTTTGGTCTGTTGTCTTCCACCCAAATTTTGCCCCCATAGCTCTCGACGATCTTCTTGACGAGAAATAGTCCCAAGCCTGAATGCTTTCCGACCCCCTCCTTAAAGATCTCCTCTTTCATCTCATCGGGAATCCCCGGGCCATTGTCGGCCACTCTAATCTCCACCCACCCGTTCAGCCTCTTTGCCGATATCTCGATCTTAGGAATTTTCTCGTCGCTATGGACTATCGCATTGATCACAAGATTCCTTAGAACAGATGCCAAGAGGTCGTCTGCCAAAACCTTAACGTCTGGAATGTCGATATTGATCTCCACGTTGCCGTAACCGTGAGCTTCAGCCAAAACCACCTCTTTAAGATCGATCGGCTTAATTTCGGGTTTCTTCTCGACCGCTCTAACAGATTTTATCAGATTTATCGAATTCTTTATCCTCGTCTCTATTTTGCCCAAGATCTCCGGATTCTTGCTCTGCTTAAATATTTCCAGATAACCCAGCACCGCAGACAGATCGTTCAGAATGTCATGTCTCATAAGTTTATTGAGAAACTCGAACTTTGCCCTCTCCCTCTCAATATCCTCGATCGTCACGATCTTAACGTTCCTTCTGTAAACTTCGAACATTACAAGAAGAATAACCAAGTAGTCCAAGTTATGAAATACATCCGGTAGAGAGCCGGTGTAGTATATCCCCCAGATATCGTAGTAGTTGTAGAGTATGTCTCCTACGAGCGTCAGCGTTGCCGAAAGAATCAGCCCACCGTAAAATATACCCATTGGCCTCTTCAGATATACCATGAAAAGCAAAATCAGAAGGGGAATGAGAACTATGTCGAGCGCTATATATATGTTGGTCACAAAAGCCTCAATTGGACTTAAACTTTCTTCAGCGTAGTGCAACGCCGGAATGAGCACGAGCACAGTCGTTACGGCGATGAAAAAAGCAGACAAAAGATACCCGGATAAACTTATATATTTAATCCTATCTTTTAGAATTATTAAAAGTATATATATAATAGGAAAATATGCCGTTATCCAAAAGACATCCGCGAGGGATGGGGATGGGGTTAAGTTTGCCATCTCGTAGTAGTTCCAAGTTATCTCTCCGAGCCAGTTGAGGAGGGACATCAGAATTACTGCAAGTGAAATCCTTCTGAGCTCGCCCCGAGTATGAACATAAACTATTAGAGAGACCGCAACTATTAGCAGAGGAACTACAGAGGTGTAAACATAGTTATGAATCCTCGCCAAATTTTCAGGCAAAAAAACGCTTAAAATGGCAATTAGAATCGAGGATACTACGAGGAGACCTTTCCACATATCCTTTCTATCAATTCAAACAGCTTGCTCTTCGTTATGGGTTTCTCAAGCAGAGCTATCGCTCCAGCTTTGAGTATCTCCTCCCCTTTCGATTCGAAGGCAGTAATTCCAACGATCTTAGCATTCGGATCAATCTTAAGTATCTCCTTCGTAGCTTCAATGCCGTCCTTCTTTGGTAGGACGATATCCATAAAAACGATGTCGGGTCTTTCCTTCTCGTATATCCTAACAGCGTCCTCACCGTTATCGGCCTCTATCACCTCAAAATCGCCTAACATTATTCTCAATACTTCTCTTAACGCAACATCGTCTTCAACTATAAGAACCTTCATTTAGCGCACCCCCATCATTATGCTTGTCCTAATAATTATATTTAAAGCTTGTTGTGACTGTTGTAACTGACTGCTGGAAAATATGGCTAAATATAAAAACTAATATTCCAGATTTAACGTGCGATAACGGAAAGTTTTATTTTGGGTATATCTAACTTGCAATGAGATGAATCGTTACGAGCTTGAAGATCCGCATCAACATAAACTCGTAAATAGGATATATGGTGGTCTGATATCTAAATACAAACTTGAGGACATAATGAGGATGGTAAAGGAAAACAAAGATTGCACCGTTTACATATCTTTAACAAGGGACAATCCGATGGACGTGGAGATCGTCATTGACAAAGAGGGAAGATACAGCTATTGCTGTGGAGATGTCTTGATGATCCCTATTCCGAAGAAGTTCGCTGTTTTAGAGCCTGATAAGAAATATTTTGAGATGACGCTCAAGGCGAACATATTTTTGGCGATTATGAAAGCTGACGAGAAGGAGTTGCACACGTAGTCAAGCTTTTATCCACATCGTTTCTATCGCTCTTCAATGATATGCGACGCTTGTGGTGGCAAGGGTTACATCGAAGTAGAGGAGCCCTGCAAAACCTGCGGAGGAACTGGAAAAGCCAAGAGCTTTGATCCAAAAATAACGGCAGAGCTCTCAAAAGAGCAGTTAGAGATGTTCATGAAAGGAATTTGCGGAGTTTGCAAGGGAACGGGCAAGGTTAAGAGGCTTGAAGTTTGCAAGGTCTGCAACGGAACGGGAAAGGCTGGAAAGTGCAAGTTATGCGGAGCTAAAGTCATAGGCAATCACGATCTATGTCCAAATTGCAGAAGAAAGCCTCACGCTTATCAACTTAGGAACAGCTGTGGAATTGAGGATCTGAGGATAAATAGGGTTTACATAGGGAAGGTTTCTGCAGTAACCGATATAGGTGTTTTCGTTCAGCTTAACAAGAGACTTAGGGGTCTTATCCACAAGAAGAATCTGAGTAATCTTAAACTCAAAGAAGACGATACAGTTCTCGTTAAGATTACGAACATAAGACCTACCGGTGAGATAGATCTGATCCCCCAGCAGATGGACAACTACGCTGTAGTTGAGGTTTCCAAGGATGTTCCTCTTGTTAAGATAAACCAGCTTGAACAATTGGCGGGCAAGATGGTTCAGATTAGGGGAAAGGTTACTCACATAAAAGAAACTGGCGGGCCGACGATTTTCACTATCATCGATGAAACTGGAAGTGTGAATTGTGCGGCTTTCGAAGGTGGAGACAGAGCCTATCCTGAGATCCAAGTCGATGACATCGTTACGGTCATTGGTATCGTCAAGAAGAGGGAAACCAAGCCGTTCATAGAAGTCTTGGAGATGGAAAGGCTGCTTGGAGAAGATGCCTATGCGATACATAGGCTTATCCAAGAAGAGCTGGAGAAGAGAAGTGAGCCAATATTCAGAGGCTTTCTTATAGAAAGCGAGGTTCTGAACGCACTCAAGGATGAGATGATGGCGGTTGCGAAAGAACTCAGGAAGGCGGTATTTGAATCAAGACCGATCATAATAAGACATCACTGGGATGCAGATGGTGTTTGTGGAGGAGTGGCACTCGAAGTCGCTCTGATCGATCTGGTTGAGAAGATTCATGCGGATCCAGAGGCGAAATACTACCTCATCAAGAGGAAGGTTTCGAGAGCTCCGTTCTATGAGCTTGAGGATGTCGTGAAAGACTTGGATGAAGCTCTTGAAGATATGGACAGGCATGGTGACAAAATTCCGCTGGTCGTGCTCGTGGACAACGGATCCGGTTGTGAGGACATACCGGCGATAAGGCAATTCCTGGCCTTCGGAGCGGATGTGATAACGATCGATCACCACTTCCCGGATGATGAGGTAGACAGATATCTGCTCTATCATGTCAATCCATACAAGGTCGGAGGAGATAGCAACTATACATCCGGAGTTCTTTGCACGGAAATAGCGAGGATGGTAAATCCGGATGTTGGCGATCTGACTTTGCTCGCTGCGGTTTCAGTCGTTGGAGATAGAGCCGAAGGAGAGGTTGAGAAGTATATAGAACTAAGCGGTGTAAGCAGAGAGGAGCTATACGACATAGGACTCGCACTTGAGTATGAAGGATTCCATCTGAGATACCGTCCCTCCTCATACATAATGCACGAGATCTTAGGCTTTGGAAGGAAGGACAGACAGAAGAAGTTGGTGGAGATGCTCTCAAGTTATGCGAAAGAGGCGATAGAGGCGCAGGTTGAGACTGCGATGCAGGGAGTTAAGATTCAGGAATTACCGAATGGAGTAGTTCTGGCAGCTTTCGATGTAGAAAACTACGCCAAGAAGTTCACATTTCCACCACCGGGCAAGCTAACTGGAGAAGTGCATGACAGGCTAAAGCAGAACTATCCGAAGATCGTAACTATCGGCTACGGCCCGGACTTCGCGGTTATAAGAAGTGAGGGTGTCGAATTGGACATTCCAAGGTTTGTAAAGGAGTTACAGGAGGAGGTGCCAGGGGCTGGAGTGGAAGGCGGAGGTCATCTTGTGGTGGGATCGATAAAGTTCATTCCGGCAAAGAGGAAAGAAGTGCTGGCCAAGCTCGCGAGCAAGATTGGATCTCTCTGATGTCTGCAAATTATTATAATTTTCAAAATATGGTCAGAACGTTTTTATAGATAAAAACCCTTAAGCTTTTCATGAGAATTAAGGTGTCGATAGCGGTTGGTATATCCATAATCATACTATATCTTGCCTTCGGATACGTGTTTCCCGTAACGCTCGTAGGTAAACCGTTACCGCTCTTCGAGATTTGCAATAAAGATTTAAAGCCTCACAACGTCAGAATAATGATACTAAACGGTGACGAAGAGGTTTTAAACGTAAGTTACCGGATGATGCCCAAAAGCCGTGTGAGCTACGAGAGGAGTTTTGGCTGGTATCCAAAGCCTACGTTCACGCTCATCACTTGGGCCGATGGAAAATACAGGTTCATAGTGTCGACCGAAAACCACACCATCTCGCACGAATTTAGGGTTCATCCTTGGATGACCATCCACTTCTTCATCGAGAACGGCAGTATACGTTGGAGGGTGGTAGTGGTATGAGATGGTGGATAGTCGCCGGTGTGATGTCGATTATTATAATATAGATCGTTCTCATGCTGTTTCCATCTCAAGTGAGCGTTCAAGGCTGTTGGAAGGAAAACGAGAGCTTAGAGAAGCTTTCTCGTGATTCCAACCGACTCTGGCTATCTGCTCGAGAAGAACGGTAGACTTCTCTTCATAGAGAGAGGCCATGAGGTATCGCCAAAGCTCGTCAAGATTTTCGAGTGGAACGAGCGGAAGGATGACGCAAACGTGAGATATGGGATATACAGATGGAGAGAGATCTCAGCTTTGTTTTAGTCAACGTAAGCTTCAGGAACTTTAATGTTTCGACGCTTGGGATCATCAGAGACGGTAAGTGTTTGGCCATGGATTGCTTCGGCTCGAAGCCAGTCGTCAGGTATTACAACGTCTCAAGCACGCTGATCAGAAATATCTTCCAGCTCGACGACGAGATCTTCAAGGTTCTGATCTTCGCAAAACCTCTCTGCAAGATGCTTGACGATGCCCGTTCCGCCTCCCTCTCCAACGATGCCGGTTCCACCGGACATCGGCGAGTTCGTTGAAGCCCTGAATAAGAGAAATTGGACGAAGCTTTATGGATTTTACTCGGAAAGGGACAGGATGGATCACAGCTTGGACGAGCTGAGAACATTTGAGAATGTGAGGATCGTAAGCTGGAAGATCCTGAGGGAAATCTGAGCGGAGCTATTATCAGATTCGAGTTCGATGTTAACGGAACTCTCGTTAACAGGACGCTTGAAATCCCGTTTGTCTACAAGACGGTCAAAAGCTATGAATGGATTACGGTAGATAGTATGAGGTTCAAGCACGGGATTATCACACCGATTGGCTACATCGACAGGTGGATATCTTGGCATTGAGCTACCAAATATCAGATTATCAACCCTCTGTTAAACACTATCCACATCTATGGAATTATAGCAAGCGAGAGATAATAGAAATTAAAATTCGGATACACTATAGATGTGAAAGCCAATGGTGAAGAATAGTATTAGATATCTCTCACTATGCTGAGCTAAGATGACATTCCAACGTTCTAAATCGAAAGATCTAAATCATCTCAACTTCAAACGCTTATCATGACCGACTACATGGCGGTGTTCATGGCGTCGATGGCTGTGATGCTGATAATAACCGCTCTATTTCTGCTAACGCTGAAGAGGGTCATCGATCTTGAGAAGAGGTTATCCTGAGGGCGAACAGCTTCTCGAAGAATAGCGGTCGCTCCGCAACGATCTCAAAATCAAATCCCCTCTTTTTAATCTCCTCGAATATGTGCGGAACGTTTAAAGATGAAATTATTAGGATTATCCTCCCGTCATCCGCAAGCACGTCTCTGACTTCATCCAAGAACCGAACCATGACCTCTATTCCATGCCTTCCCCCGTCCAAGGCTTTCTCAAGCCAGTCTCCCTGTTTCTCTTCATCGCTGAGTTCCAAATAGGGAGGGTTGAACAGGATGAGGGTGAACCTCTTCCTTATTCCCGAAACGAGATCCGTCCTAATGACTTCGATCCCCTTCTTCTTTGCTTCTTTAACAGCGTAAGGAGAGATGTCCGTCGCAAGCAAAAATTTGCACATATCCTTCAACTTCTCAGAAACATAGCCACTGCCGACACCCACCTCTAAAACCTCATCTTCGGGCTTGACTTCCCTCAAAGCGACTTCGAGCAAGAGTTCAGAGTCTTCCTGCGGGGGATAGACATCCGAGCTCATAACTCCACAGAATCAGCTATCTCAGCGTAAACTTCTGGCGGAATCTCCTCAGGTCTCTTCTTCTTCAGTTCCTTAGGCACGTCGACCTTCAAACCCTTCAGCTCGCACCACTCCTCAACGATTTTGCCAAACATCTTCCTCCGCTGAGAGAACGCAAACCTAACTAAATCTTCGAACAGATCTAAATTTTTTACCTCTATTTCGGGCTCTGGTATTATTCGAACTATTGCAGATTCGACCTTCGGCTTAGGCTTGAACGCCGTAGGTGGGATGATATCCAATATCTCCGCTCTGCAGTAAGCTTTCGCAACGACGCTCAGCCTTCCATACTTCTTATTTCCGGGCTTAGCCACCAATCTTTCTGCGAACTCCTTCTGATACGTAACCACCGCAAGTTTAAAGTCGTGCTTCAACAGTTTGAACGTGAGCGGAGATGAGATCTGATAGGGTATATTTGCAACGAACTTGTCGAATTCGGGAAAATCGACCTTGAGAGCATCGCCGTGAATCAAAACGAATCTACCAGATTTAATCTCATGTTCAAATCTCTTCTGAAGGTACTTAACGAACCTCTCATCAACCTCTATACCATAAACCTTCTCAACACTCTTGAGCAGTAATCTTGTAAGCCTTCCAGTTCCGCATCCAACTTCGAGCACGACATCATCAAAGCTAAGCTCGGCATATCTGATTATTTTATGCAAGAACTTCTTGCTTATGAGAATGTGCTGGCCCTTTGACTTCAGAAGTTTCATCAAGCTACAAACGTCAGCTGTCCAAATATACGTTTTGACTAACCATGGAGAATGATCAACCACAAACGATTAAGACTTAAAGCCAAACAAGAAGGGCCCGGACCGTGCATAATTTTATGAGTTAAATGCCCGTTAATATCCTTTTCGGGGACAAAGTTACGATCTTTAAATACTATTTTTCCAAACCTAACTCAGTAGGGCCGGGGAAGAGACGACAGAGTTGGTCAGCGACGACGTGGTTGCCCGGCATTCACGATCATCCGCATGAGGCCGAGGGACAAGAGACTATTCTCCGCACTCCCCGGCTTTCGGAGGGAGATTAGTTGGGCAGAGAAACCAAGCAACAGCAACTAGCAACGCTGGTTACATTGCTAATCATAGTCGAAATTATCCTGCATTTTTGTTGGAAAGTATTGGACAGCTATATTTTCAGTGATTTTACAGTGACGGCACAGCTTGCGATAATTTCAGCGATTCTGCTGCTTGCGGTTTTGTATTTCCGGGAGGAGTTGTTTTTGTCGAGTTTGGGAGGTGGGAAGGTGTCGATTAAGAGAGTGGGAAGAGGTTTAAAAAGCAGGTATGGGCATCATTATGGAGGAATTGCGAAGGCGGGAAATTTCGGAGTGGTGGAAGCACTTACCTTTATAGCGTATGTGGTGGCGTCATTGGCTTGCTTTGGGCTGATATCGCTACCAGACATGACATACGAAACGCTTGCAGTTGTTGTAGCGGCTATTTCGTCAATAATATTGCTTGCTCAGAAGGCATACATTAAGTTCACAGCGTTGGAGATGGTCTGCTTTGCAGTTAGCATAGTCCTTCCGGTAATGGCATCAGGAGTCATAAGTGGTTTTACTCTGCCAGCTGATTGGGTAGCTGATGCATGGCACAAGATAGGACTATGGGCGGGTTGCGCTGTAGCCACTGTTGTCATGGCATATCAGGACTAATTTTTCTATTTTTTGGAGGGATCAGCTGTGAGGAAAGGGCTAACGACTGTTTTGGCTTTGCTAATGATTTCCAATGTTTTCGTAGCTTATGCGATAGTTCCGGCGATAGTGCTAATTGGGGGTGGTATATGCATAGGGCTATGGTTAGGTCGCAACATATGGGTGAAACCGGCTGATGAGCGAATTGAGGAGTTAGAGCAACAATTAACGCAGGAGGAGC
>Ga0256842_1000125_pt1 | contig 62392 bp, 59 predicted proteins | sample 4559240metaG_FD_185973 | JGI IMG/M metagenome (GOLD analysis project Ga0256842, IMG submission 185973) | Hydrothermal vent microbial communities from Guaymas Basin, Mexico - 4559-240 | ecosystem: Environmental > Aquatic > Marine > Hydrothermal vents | place: Mexico: Guaymas Basin | collected... | reverse complement strand
ACTCAATTGGATTATTTTAATGAAAATCATGAGATTATTTTGGAGTGCTTAGGGGATAATTACGAGGAGTTTTATGATTAGTTGTTTTATATTAGTTTAAGTTTAGAGGGGTGATGAATGTCGGTTATACCAATGCCATCAGCAACACTTACAATTCTTCCTGAATCAAAACTTCTTTTTGTTGGTACTGGCGAAGGTATCAGCAAAGTTAGAAAAATAATCAGAAAAGATAAAAAACCTAAAGAGTTACAATATGTCTAATAGGTTTATATCATTTTTAGATTCCGTGTCAAGCACGGAATAACAAACAACCATCATTCTCAGTCAAACATAACCGTCATTCTCAGTCAAACACAACCGTCATTCTCAGCTTGACTGGGAATCTAATTTTAAAAAACTCAATGCACTTTAATATACAATGACAATAATTGTAACTCTTTATCAATACGATATATCTGCTGGTCATACTTTTTAATTTTTAAAGAGTTACTCATTAGGTCAGTATCTAATTTAGTTTTTTCTCCTGCTTGTTGGAGATTCTTTGTACTTTTATATAGACTTTTATAAAGCTTTTCATCTTTTTTAGCAAGAGAGATTTTTTTATCTAAAATAACTAAGTTTTTAAGTACTAGCTTATACTCATTTTCTATATCTTTTTTCTTATCAATTAGTCTTGTCTCTGCCTCCATATAAGAGACTTTGCTTGATTCTATATCTCTTAGCGAATTTATACTAATTGGCATTGATATTGTAAATCCATAACTATTATACGCCTCTTTTAAATTTGGATTATTAAACATTGGAGAGGGATCAGCATCTGTATATCTGGCTTGAATTGATACAGTAGGAAGATATTTTGTCCAAGTTATTTTAGAGCTATAACTTTTTTCTCTAACGGCAAATTTTTCTTTTACAATCTCTAAATTCTTACCTTTATATCTTGATTCTTTTATCAGTTTTAACTTTGGTAATTTTATAGAAGATGGATTTTTATCACTTAAAAGATAAAAGTCATTTTTAAGCTTTTGAATAGATAATTCTATATCTAATAGTTGTATCTCATCACTATTCTTTTTAAGTATAGATTGGTCTAAAAAACTGCTATCAATCAAGCCAGAATCATAGCTATCTCGTTTTTGTAATATATCAATATTATCATTTTTAACAAGTAATGCTAACTTTTTTTGATTTAAAGCCAATTTTTTTAGATTGTATAAAATAGACAAAGCATTACCTATCATAGCCCTTTTTTGTATCTCAATAGAAGTAGCATTAAGCCCTCTAATTGCATCAGCATATTTAATGGCAAAATATATACCACCTGATTTAAATATTGGTTGGTCAATACCAATACTAAAACTACCAGTATCCACACGACCAGAGATAAACTGTTCTGAATAATTTTTATTATAACTAATCACCACAGGGCTAATCCAACTTTTTTGAAGTTTATCACTCTCAATTTGATTCTTTTGCTCTTGATAATTAAATATTTTACTCTTATTATCTGATAAAATATCAGGTAACTCATCTATAGAAAATAAAGCCACAGATAAACTTGTTATTAACATTATTTTTTTCATATTTTATCCCTATTCTAAATTAATTTAATAAAACTTATCGGAAGTGATGGCTTCAGCCCAATGCTAATGAAATAAGCTTTTTTTTTCGGATGAGATGGCTTCAGCCTCTCCCTAATATACGGAGCTAAAGCACCGTGTCCAAAAGCATAAAATCCTTAAGTCATTGACATTGGGCTTTAGCCTCACTAAAAGCTGGAGCTAAAGTACCAGTTCCAAGTTTTGCAAGAGTCTAATAAATTTTATATTTTTATACTCTAACTCTTTGCTAACTTTTTCTAAAATTTTAACTCTATTTTTATCCCTTACTGTAACAAATAATTGAACCTTCTCTTTTTGAACTATCTCAATTATTGCTTTAAAAATTTCTTCTGATTTTTCATAATCTATTGCATCATCTATCTCATCAATAAAGATAATTTGATTTGGATTTGATAATAACAAAGCTAATACCTCTATAAATCTATTTGTAGTATCTCCAATCTCTGATGATATTAAAGATTGTTTTGGATTGATTAAATTTAATCTTAAAACTAATCTTTCATCTATATAATAAGGCTCAATCCTTACTATATTAATATCTATTATCTTTAAATAATCTAAAAATTTATCTTGAAGACCTCTTGTTTGAATTTTAAAATATATATCTACAAGTCTTTGATTTGTGGGCTTTGATGAATTTCTATAATTTAAGGAATTAATATTAAAATTAATATAATTAATATTATCTATAGACTTTAATAAAATATTACTTGAAGATATAGACTTATAAAGTACCAATAAACCATCATAATCTTTATTCAACTCTTCTGCTTGTTTTTTAAACCCATCTTCCAGTTCATACTTATTTTTATAACCTATGGATATAAAACTTCTATCACTCTTCACTTTAAATATAAAAGTCTCTAAATATCTCTTTAGCCCTTTCTGATGAACATCTCTATTTTTAGCAATTTGAAGGATAGAGTCAAGATTAAAAGATAAAGATTTACTTTTTATTATCTCATTTTCAATAAATAAAGCCTCAAGAAGTGCTGTCTTTCCAACATTATTTCCACCAGTGATAACATTAATTTGACTTAATCCATCTAGTTTAAGATTATTAAAACATTTATAATCTATAATCTCAATATTTTTTATCATATTTTATATCCCTTATCCTTATTGCTATTATATCCAAGATAGATAAAGACTCCACCACTCAAAAATGATATAACACCAATTTGAATATCTGAACTAGAAATTTATACAGACCCTATTTCTACCTAAATCTTTAGCTTTATATAGTGCCTTATCTGCTCTATTTAAAGATGCTTCTATATTTGTTTCTTTTAACAAATCAATTTGTGAGATACCTATACTAATAGTTATTTTAAAACTTTCATTCTCTTTAGCATCTAAAATACTCTCTTCAATATGTTTTCTCACTCTTTGGGCTACACTTAGAGCCTCTTTTATCGAAGTATTTGGAAGTAACATAACAAACTCTTCACCACCATAACGACAAACTACATCACTTTTTCTTTGAAATTTTCTTAGAATATCTGCTACAAAAGAGATTACTTCATCTCCTATACTATGACCATAAGTATCATTAACATTTTTAAATTTATCTATATCCATCATCATTATTGAGAGTTCTGAGCTATTTTCTCTCTCTTGTTCTAAAATATTTTTAGATATTTCATTAAAATATCTTCTATTATAAAGTTTTGTCATAGGGTCTGTTGAAGCAAGTAATTTTAATTCTTCTTGATAGTTTTTAAGCTGTATTTCTCTATTAACTTTAGCAAGTAATTCTTTTGGACGGAATGGTTTTATTACATAATCACTACCTCCAAGACTATATGCTTTTTCTATACTATCTTCATCTGTTTTTGCAGTAATGAATATAATAGGTATATCTTTTGTATTTTCATTTAATTTTAATTTTTGACACACCTCATATCCATCCATAATAGGCATCATAATATCTAATAATATAAGATCTAATCTCTCTTCATTAGCAATTTCTAAAGCACTCTCACCATCTAAAGCTACCATTACATCATATTTATCATCTAATAATTCAAGCAATATATCAATATTACTCTCTGTATCATCTACCACTAATATATTTTTATTCATATCTCCTCCAATAAAGAAATAATATCTTTTAATTTGTATTTATTCATAGCTACTTTGATTTTATCAAAAAGTTCTTTATCTTCTTTTAATAATTCATATTTATCTATTTCTTCTATAATAGGTTTACATTTTTTTGGTAAATTTGTTTTAGAAACATTAAGAAGAGTTTTAAAGAGTTTATCTCTTTTATCCTTATCTATTGGTAATTTAGGGACAAACTCTTCTTCTAATTTAATATCTTGTGATTTAATATTTACTAGATTATTAATTTTACTTGCATCACCTCTTGGCAACTCTATTTCAAATATAAATTTACTTCCAACTCCTAATTCACTCTCACACCATATCTTCCCATTCATTAATTCAACTAACTGTTTTGAGATACTAAGACCTAATCCAGTCCCTCCATATTTTCTAGTAATACTTCCATCCCCTTGAGTGAAACTTTGAAATAATTTTGTTTGTTGCATTGTAGAGACTCCTATCCCTGTATCATATACACTAAATCTTATTATATTATTATCTACTCTTTTTATAATAAGTTCTACTCTACCCTTATGAGTAAATTTAATTGCATTACATATTAAGTTTATAATGATTTGAGTTACTCTAAGAGAATCCCCATAAAATATAGTGTCCTCTTTGTTATAATCTATAATAAATTCTAAATTCTTCTCTTTTACATTTAATTTAGTTAGATTTCTTATATGTAATATAATATCATCTAAGTTAAAATCTATAGTCTCTATTTCTAGTTTTCCTGCCTCTATTTTGGAAAAATCTAATATATCATTTATAATTCTAAGTAGAGATTTTGCATTAAAATCTATCTTTTCTATATACCATCTTAGCTTCTTATTCAAGTTTGTCTGTAAAGCTAGATGACTCATTCCCAAAATACCATTCATCGGCGTTCTTATTTCATGAGACATATTTGCCAAAAATTCTGACTTTGCTCTTGTATTCTCTTCGGCCTTCTCTTTTAACCTTATAGACTCTCTCTCTTTTTGTTTTAATTGTGTTAAATCTATTAAACATAAAACTCTGGTTCTCTCTCCTTTCATAGTTGTATTATACCCTTTTAGAAATGCTGGAAATGATGTGCCATCTTGTTTTAAAACATATAATTCATAAGGTTTAATTGATTTAATTTTTAGTTTCTCTTTTGCTAACTCTATATTCTCAGGAGATATAAAATCTAAAGCATGTCTTCCAATAATCTGTTCTTTATTATCATATTTTAAAAGTTTTAAACCAGCTTCATTTATATCTACACAAAGATTATCTTGAAATAGTGCTATTGTCTCTATTGTATTATTAAATAGATATTCAAATTCATTTAAAGATGATTCTAATTTTTTATTTAAATCATTTAAAAAATGTTGTTTATACATAATAAGTATTCCAATAATAGATATAGCGATTAAAATTTTCCAAATTAAATCATAATTAATAGTTGTCTCTTTTTTAGGAGACATCATCCATTTACGAGCTATCTTTTCCTTGGTATTTATATCAATACTGAAAATTATTTTTTCAAATATATCATGTAGTATTGGTTCATCGTTTCTTGTTGCAACTCTATATTTAGATATAGTCTCTAATCTTCCTGATACTTTTAATATTTGCATAAAATTTTTCTCTATATTATAATTTATTGTTGCAAGATTATCAATAAAAGCAAATATATCCCCACTTTCCACTTTTCTAAGTCCATCATCAATAGACTCAACATCAACGATATTTATATTTGGATATTTCTCTTTTAAAGTAGTAGAAATAGAGTGACTTTTAATAACTCCTATCTTTTTATTTAATATCTCTTTAATATCATCAATAAAATGTTTATCAATTTTTGTTGCAATAACCATTGGTATATCTAAATATGATGTTGTAAAATCCATATATTCTTTCCGTTTTTCTATCATTGAAACCATTGAAAATATATCACATTCTCTATTTTTTGCTTTTTTAATAGATTCTTCCCAATTATCTGTCTTTATAAGTTTAATAGGAATATTAATAATATTTTTAATTATTTTTATATAATCTGATGCTAATCCTATATATTTTCCATTTTCTATTTTTTCGAATGGCATCCGATCTGAATTAACACACATATTAATTACTTTTTTATTTTTTAAATAATTTCTCTCCTTTAAAGTTAAATTAAATTTAGATTGTCTATTTTGAGCAAACCATTTTAATTTTAATTGTAATTTTTCATCTTTGGAGATTGAATCAAATGCTTTTTCTAAAGCACTATGTAATAATGGAAAATCATCTCTAATAGCAAATGCTTCAGTAACTTTATTTATATAAGAGTTAGATAATATTGGAATACTTGTAACATCATCTAATAACAGTGAATTTATATTATACTGCATAATTTGATGTGTTGATATAGCAGCATCTATCTTATCTGATAAAAGAGCTGTTAAAAGTGCATCATTATTAGGAAATCCAATAGAGTTAATTTCTGGATAAAACTCTTTAAGAATATTCTCAATAGCATAACTGCTTATAATACCAATCCTATAACCTTCTAACTTTTCAAATGTATTCAGATTTATATTCTTATTTTTGACTATAATACTTTGATTATAGGTCATATAATCTTTTGTAAATAGAGCAAATTTTTGTCTCTCTTTTGTATTTATAGCTTGTGCAATAATATCAATTTTTTTAGATTTTAACTTAAATATTGCCTTATTCCAATCTTCATTTTTATTATATATAAATTTAATTCCTAGTTTAGATGCTACCATATTTGCATAATCAATTGAGTATCCCACAAATTTACCATCATTATTAATATTAGAAAAAGGTATATAATTATTTTCCATATGGACACTAAATGTTTTATATCTATTTAAAAACTCTTTCTCTTCGTTTGTAAGATTAACTATATTCGCCAATAATATATTTGAAAATATTATCAGACTTAGAACTATTTGTTGTATTATTTTATCCATCTAGTTTAATTCCTTTCATTAATGTAATTGCATCCTCTATTTTATATCTTTTTGATAAAACTTTAATTTGATTTAAAAGTTCTTCCTCTTTAATATCTAATTTATACTCTTCAATCTCTTGAATTACTGCTTTATATCGTTTTGGTCTTTTTGATAATAATGCCTCTTTTAATTTTATAAATAATTTTTGTACCTCATTATCATCAATTTCCAAAAGATTTGAATCCTCTTTTTTATTAGTCTTTCTTAAATCCTTTAATTCATCCAAAACTTCCTCTAATGTATTATGAAATTGAACTAATAAATCTTTATTTTGCTTTTCCTCTAACTCTTTTACAACTTTATTTAATGATACTGCTCCAATATTTGCAGATAATCCTTTTATAGTGTGTAGCGTTATCTTAAACTCTTCATCATTTAAATTATCTAACTTTAAATTCTTATTATCCATATAAAAATTATTTAAAATTTTAATATATAATTTATGATTATTATTCATATGAGAAAGTCCGATTTTCGTATCTATATGTATAAATTTAGGAATAATTATATCCTCTTTTATCTCCTTATTTTCTTTGGATATTTTAACTTTTTTTGAAATATATTTTAAAAGTGTTTTATAAAGCTTTTCTATTTCTATTGGCTTAGTAAGATGTTCGTTCATTCCAGCTTCTTTGGTTTTATCTATATCTTCTTTCATCACATTTGCACTAAGAGCGATAATAGGTATATTTTGATTTAACTCTCTAATAATTTTAGTAGCTTCAATTCCACCCATTATAGGCATTTGTAAGTCCATAAAAATTAATTCATATTTATCTTGATTTAGTTTCATCAATTCAATAGCTTCAACTCCATTATTTGCAATATCAATATTTATACCACTATTTTCTAATAATCCTAATATTATCTCTTGATTTATCTTATTATCTTCGGTTAAAAGTATATTACTCCCTTTTAGAGTATTAATTTGATTTAAATCTATCTTTTTATTTTTAATAATCTTACTTTCATCACCTTTCGGTAATTCTATCTCAAATATAAATTTACTTCCAACTCCCAATTCACTCTCACACCATATCTTACCATTCATTAGTTCAACTAATTGTTTTGAAATACTAAGTCCTAATCCTGTTCCTCCATACTCTCTTGCAATACTTTTCTCTGTTTGTGTGAAGTTTTGAAATAGTTTTAAGATTTGTTTTTGAGTTAAACCAATGCCAGTATCTGATACTATAAATTTAACTTTATTATCATTTTGTCGTGAAACATCTAATTCTACTTTTCCAAACTTAGTAAATTTTATAGCATTACCTATAAGATTTATAAGTATTTGTGAAATTCTTAAAGGGTCTCCAATACATATATTTTTATATGAACAATTATAATTTATATTAAATTCTAAATCTTTTTCATCTACTTTTATATCAATCATACTTTTAATATTTGCAAATAACTCTTTCATATCAAAATCTATTTTTTCAATATTAAGTTTCCCTGCTTCTATTTTGCTAAAGTCTAAAATATCATTTATAATAGCTAATAAATTTTTAGCACTATTATCAATATTTTCTAAATACTTTTTTTGTTTACTATCTAAATTTGTCTGTAAAGCTAAATGAGTCATACCAATTATTCCATTCATTGGTGTTCTTATCTCATGAGACATATTTGATAAAAACTTTGATTTTGATTTTGTAGCTTCTTCTGCTTTTTTCTTCTCTTTATTTAGCTCTATTGTTCTCTTTTCTACCTTTTTTTCCAAATTAGAATTTAATTCATATATTGTAGTGTAGTCATTTCTAATTTTTACTTTCATATTATTTAAAGCCAAAACTATAAAATCTAATTCATCATTACTGCTACTTAATTCTCTATCTAAAATAAGTTTATTATTAGAATTAAACTCAATATCTTTAGCATAACTAGATAATTGATTTAAATGACGTGTTATTAATCTAGAAAAAATAAAAAGTATAATAAATGAAATTAGTAGAGTTTTAATGCTTTGCGTAATAAGTATAATTAAGACTCTATTAAATAAATGATTATAAACTCTATCTAAACTTGCTACAACTGTTAATCTCCCTGATTTTACCATTTCTCCAAAGTCATTAGTTTGAAGTAAAATATTTTTGGTAATAATTTTATACTTTTGATAGTTACCTTTTGAGATAATTATATCTCCTTTTGGTGTTGTAATATTTACATATATAATATCTTTAATATTTAAAATACCATCTAATAATATTTCATATTGTGGTTTATTAAAATTCCATACACTTAAAGCCAAAGATTGAGAATAACTACTTTCTATTTGACTAAGCCGTTTTTCTATCATAGATATATCTGATTTATATTCAAATATTAATTGAATTGTGATAATCAAAATAGTAATAATCGTACTGCTAACTAGTATAGTTATTAACATTTTATATGCTAATGGAGATTTAATTTTATTAAATATTGATAAATTCATAATCTTAGTATTCTTTTGAAATATCTTCTAAAGTTGGTAAATATAGATTCTTATATTGTTCTTGAAAATAATCTGTATATGGTTTTGATACTTTTGCTAATTTACCATTTTTTATCATTTTTTTAATCAATGAAGATAATAGTTTATCTATCTCTTCCCCTTTTTTCCCAATAGGTAATATAAATTTTGAACCAAATATTTTAAAATCTTGTCGTTGAATATTTCTATAATTTCCATCTTTTATCATAAAATCTATCTCTCTTGATGCAAATACTAATCCATCAATTCTACCAGCACTTAGTTTTTTAACGCTACATGGTAGACAGGTTGTCCCTTGTATATTTTTATTAAAAAATATTGTATGTCCAATATCTGTTTCTATTTTATAATCTTGAATTTTTGATATATTAAGTGTAGGTTTTTGAGTATTTGTATATAAAGCAAAATGTGTTTTTGTCAAACTACAAGATGACCTTCTAAGTCCTTGATTATTTAACTCTTTTTCATAATTATCAATCTCTTTTTCCCAAATATTCTTTCCTATTGTAGGAAAATGAAAATCAGATTCTCCCGTTCTTACATTATCAATAGACCTAGCAAAAGGATAAACTTCAATTATAAACTTTCCCTCTTTATACTCTTCATCCATAGCCTTAAGAATATCTATTAATATACCTTTATCTTTACTTTCGCTATACAATGGCAATTTACCAACACTGATTTTATAATCTTTTGCAGATAAAATAGTAGCTATTAAACATATATATATAAATATTTTTTTCATTTTAATTCCTTTAGTATCTAATCTATATTTTTGAGTTATATTTTTTGGTGAAAGATTTGGCATCCTTCATAAGTAGTGTACAGTTTTACAAGATCCTGAATCAAGTTCAGGGTGACAACAGTCTGTTATTATGTGCAATATACAACACAAGCGTGTCATTCCGTGCTTAACACGGAATTTCTGAAATCAAAAGTGTCTACTACTTTTGATACTCTATGAAGGATGCCATTTATTTTATGTAAAATTTTTGAGTTTATTTCTTGAAGTTTAATAAAGTTAAATATCATGTATTATACCTATATTATACTTTTATTAATATTAACTATATAGGTCACTATGTAACTCTAAATTATTTAAAATTATTTCTTTCTATTTAAAATTAGATAGATAAAGACTCCACCACCCAAAAATGATGTAACAACACCAATTGGAATATCTGAACTACCTCCTACGGTTCTTGCAATCAAATCACATACCACCAAAAATAGACCGCCATAAAAAAATATTGGAATAATCAATTTATCAGCACTTTGTTTATATATAGTTTTAATAATATGAGGAACAATCAAACCAACAAAGCCAATAGGTCCTGTTGATGCCACAGCAATACCAATTCCCAAAGACAAAACTGCTAATAAAGTATAACTAACTCTTTTAATATTTACACCTTTTAAATAAGCATATTCCTCATTTGTTAATAAAAGTTTAAGTTCATATTTGTAAAATAAAACGACTAAAAGTATAAATATAGATATAATAATAATAGATATAAGTTCATTTAAAGAGGCTATGTCAAGACTTCCCATCGTAAATCTCATAATCATATAACTCTGTTTTTGGTCACTTAAAAAAAGTAAAATCATTAAAGAGGCAGAATAGAAAAATGATAAAGCTATACCAACTAAAAGCATAGAATCTCTGTCATATTGCCTAATCTTTATCATAATAAAAAGGTGAATTATAACTGTTGAGACTGCTCCTACAAAACTAAATAACCACACAAAATTCATAATTTCAAATACAATTGCAAAACCAACGCCAAATGATGCACCACTTGCCACCCCCAAAGTATATGGGGAACTCATAGCATTTCTAAAGATGGTCTGAAAAACTAATCCACTAATACTAAGTAACGCTCCCACAAAAAAACCAGCAATCACCCGAGGAACTCTTAACTCCCAAAATATTGCATAATCTAAAGATTCACTATTAAATATATTATATATATCAATATCAACTTGCCCAATAAATGAAGAGATAAAAATTATAATGATAGAGATACAAAGTGTTATATTTTTTATATATTTACTATTCAATTATTATCCAATTTATTACCTATATTTTTGACTAATATTATTGTATCGTTTTTATTATAGGGATTCCATAAATTTATGCTAAATTCATTTTATATCTAAAATTAATAAAAGTTATTATTATTAATAATAAATTAAGCTTCACTTTCTTATAATATGATATTAATTATCAATACTAAGGAAATCATGTGAAATTTATTTTAAAAATACTAAAAGATTTTCCTGCATATCTATGGAGTGGTTGGGGTGCTATCGCCTCAATATTTCTTTTTATAGCTTGTTGGGATGTTGGAAATCAGATTTATGGAGATTTAGTTTTACCTGCTCCTCTTGAAACATTTAAAACTCTAGCGCTTATGCTTCAAGATGACTCTGTTTGGGAGCAAATTGATATAACTCTTTATCGTGCTTTTATGGGTTTTGCTATATCTTTGGTTTTTGGTTCCATTCTTGGGCTATTAGCTGGATTCTTTGCAACTGCATCTATGATGAGCCGTCCTATTGTTACAATTTTGGTTGGAATGCCACCAATTGCTTGGATAGTATTAGCTATGATTTGGTTTGGTATGGGTGATGAGACTGTGATATTTACAGTTGTTGTTGCATCTTTTCCTATCATCTTTGTTGGAGCATTACAAGGGACTCGTACTTTAGAAGATAACTTAAAAGAGATGGGTGAGAGTTTTAATTTACCTTGGCATATGAAGTTTATGGATATATATTTTCCCCATATATTCTCTTATGTTTTTCCTGCTTGGGTAAGTGGACTTGGAATGAGTTGGAAAATTGTTGTGATGGCAGAGTTACTAGCAACTTCTGATGGAATTGGAGCAAGTTTAGCAGTTGCAAGAAGTCAATTAGATACTCCTACAGCGTTAGCTTTGGTGGTTATTATGATTGGGTCATTGATGTTTATTGAGTATATTATTTTAGAACCAATTAAAAGAGAGGTTGAGCTATGGAGAGATTAGAAGTATCAAAATTAAATCATCATTTTGGATTTACTGAGATTTTAAGAGATATTAATTTTAACTTAGAAAAAGGTCAAGTTCTTTCAGTAGTTGGACCATCAGGTGGAGGGAAAACAACCCTTCTTCATCTTTGTGCCGACCTACTTGATGTAGAAGAGGGAAGTGTAAAAAACTCATTTGTAACTTCATCTTTTGCTTTTCAAGAGGGACGACTTTTACCTTGGAAAAATGTTATTGATAACATCTCATTAGGATTAATAGCAAAAGGTATTAAAAGAAAGATAGCAACCCAAATGTCTCAAGATATTGCACTTAAATTTGGATTAGAAGAGGATGATTTTGATAAGTTTCCAAAAGATTTAAGTGGAGGGATGAAACAAAGAGTTAGTTTTGCAAGAGCTTTAGTTGTTAAACCATCTCTACTTTTCTTAGATGAACCATTTTCGGCTCTTGATATTGGATTAAAGCAAGAGTTACAGAGTATTTTAATAGATATGATAGATAAAAAAGAGATAACAATTTTATTTATTACTCACGATATTATGGAAGCAATCAGATTAAGCGATAAGATACTTTTGCTAGAAGCAGACCCTGGGCATATTGTAAAAGAGTTTGATTATATTCTGCCTCAAAAAGAGCGAGATGATAAATTTGTTTATGAAGAGACAGCAAAAATTCTACAAGATGAAACTGTAATTAATACATTTGAATTGAATATTACTTTATAAATAAATAATTTATGTATAATAATAATAAAAAATATTATATATTGGGATAACTAATGAAATTTAATGATGAATTGGAAAATTTAATCAAAGCAAATATACCTGCTATACAAGTAGTCACTTACGAGTGGCAAAGGTTATATGGCTTTTGTGTTGGTATTGCAGATGATAATAATTTGGATCTGTTTTCTTGGAGTGTTGTAAGTGGATTGAAAAAATGGGATAAAGATAATAGTCAATTTATAGAAGAAAGGGATAAAAAAGACCCTATTGATTTATTAGAATGGTTTCAAGAAAAAAATACTAATAATTGTATTTTAATTGTTGAAGACTTTCATCCATTTATTACAACTGAAAACTTTGGTGTTATACGACATATACGAGAAATATGTAGAGTTGATGCTAGTCTAAGAAAAACATTAATTATACAAACACCATTTAATCTAAATGTAAGAGAATTTGAGAAAGAGATACCTCTTTTAGAAATTGAGTTGCCAAATGAAGATACTCTAGAAGCAATTTTAAATTCTATTACAAAAGATTTACATTATGATACAAAACCAGATAGTGAAGATATAAGGGATATAGTTTCTGCATCTAAAGGTTTATCTATTATGGAAGCAGAATGGACATATAGAAAAATAATTGCAGATAAAAGTAGGCTTACGAAATATGAGATAACTTCAATAGTTAAAGAGAAAGAACAGATTATTAAAAAAAGTGGTGTACTTGAATATTTTCATCCTCAAGGTGATTTTAAAGAAGTTGGAGGGATGGAAAATCTTAAAGATTGGTTAGAAAAAAGAGGAAAGGCTTTTACAAAAGATGCAAAAGATTTTGGACTTGTATCCCCAAAAGGTGTAATGCTTTTAGGAATTCCTGGTTGTGGTAAAAGTTTAGTATCAAAAACTATAGCAAATGAGTGGGAATTACCACTTTTAAAACTAGATTTAGGAAGTGTTTTTGGTTCTTTAGTTGGAGAAAGTGAAGCTCGTATGAGAGAGGCACTGGCTTTAAGTGAAGCGATATCTCCATCTATTTTATGGATAGACGAGATAGAAAAAGGACTTAGTGGTATGAGTGATGGAGGAGATGGTGGCACAAGTGCTAAGGTATTTGGGACACTTCTAACTTGGATGCAAGAGAAGAAAAATGAAGTATTTGTAATAGCAACTGCAAATAATATATCAGCTCTTCCTCCTGAACTTCTAAGAAAAGGTAGATTTAATGAGATATTTTTTGTGGACTTACCATCGAAGAATGAAAGAGAAGAGATATTTAAAATTTATATTGATAAAAAAGAAAGAGATATAAATAATTTTAATTTAATAAATTTATCAGATTTATCAAAAGGATTTAGTGGTGCAGAGATAGAAGAAGCTGTAAATGAAGCTCTTTTTATTGCTTATGATGATGGTAGAGAAGTTGAAACAAAAGATATAGAAAAAGCATTAAAAGATACATTTCCTCTTTCAAGAACTATGAGTGATACTATTAAGGATTTAAGAGATTGGGCGAAGGTAAGAGCTAGATTTGCATCAAATGGTGATAGCGAAAAGTTACCAAAATTTGATGACAAAGTTCCTACTCTTGCTCAAGAAAAACATAATCCATTTATAAAGTAAAGACATGAGTAATAATAATCAAAATAGAAAAAAAAATACTACGAGTCACTGGAATAAATTACACTTAGGTGACCATTCATACTATAGTTGTTTTAGTGATAGTCCTGCTAGAGTAAAAGCACTTGTAAACACTACGAAAGAAGCTTTAAGTCCATATTATGATTTTTTAAATGAAGCGATAAAAGCTGAAAATACAAAAGGTTCTTATGAATGTGATTGGAAAATTATAGAGTCTAATTTTACTTTAAAGATTACACCAGTTTATGCAAAGTTTAAAGTAGAAAAACCAAAAACTGTTTTTAAAGTTCTTGTAGAAGATTTAGATATATTAAAAGATGAAAGAAATAAACTTTTTTTTGATGGACAAGATGAAACTGAAAGGTTTAATAAAAGTGATATAAAAATAGTAGATAACTATATTTACTTAGACAGTGAAACTTTACCAAAAGATGATGAGATATTAGAACTAAATAATATAGAAGTCAGATATAATTTAGAAAATCTATCATTAGAGAAAAATAATACAGTACACAGCCAAAATAAAAAGTACAATATATATAAAATAGAAACTTTGGGTGATGGATGGAATATATATCTAAAAACTAATGAGAACTTAAAAGAGATGATATTTGATAATCAGAAATTAGTTATTACAAAATATAAATATTCATTTAATAGTTTAATTGATAATGATACAGAATTTATATATGAAGAGATGGCAAATGAATATCAGTGTAAAGAGTTACCTAAAAATGATATATTAAAAGATGAAGAGGGTATAGAATATAAATGGATAAAACAAAAGTCAAGTAAGACAAATGATATAGTCATACAACTTATAGATGATGATAGCAATGATGATAAATCAATATCAGAATACTTTTTTGAAGAAGATGTAAAAACTATATATCAAGGAAATGATAGAAAATTAACTTTTGATATAAAAAAGAAAAAAGTTGACGATAAAATATTAATATTAAGACAAGATTGGAAACGACCAAAACAATTAAAAAATGGTGAACATATTAAAATAAAAGTAGATACTGGAAATCTAAAAAAACAACAAGATAGTATCAAGCTTTTAAATAACTCTCCCGTAAAAGCACAACAAAACTTAATAAAACTTTTTGAAAAAAAAGATAGTAAACTTTGGAAAGATTCAAGAGAAGTGAATATAGGTTTTTGGTATATATTAGATAATGAAGATTATGATGGGACACTAGACCAACGAGAGTTTGTACAAAAAGCAATAGCAACTGATGACTTTGCCATACTTGAGGGACCTCCAGGAAGTGGTAAAACTACAACTATACTTGAACTTATACTTCAACTTTTGAAACTTGGCAAAAAGATACTATTATCTGCTTCTACTCATGTAGCAATAGATAATGTACTAGAAAGAATACACAAATACGATATAGATAAGAATGTTGAAGCCCTAAGAATAGGAAGAAGCCAAAGTGTGGGAGAGTCTATAAGCCATCTTCAAATTGATGCTAAAATAGAAACTTATGTTCAAAATGGATTTAGTAAAGAGATGGCAGAGAGAATTGTACTAGATAGCACAAATTTAGTATGTGGAACTACTATGGGTATCAATCAATTTCCACCTATAAGAGATAGAGTGAGTTTTGAAAATGGTAGAAGAAAAGATACCAATTTACCTATGGATACAATTTTTGACTATATGATTATAGATGAATCTAGTAAAACAACATTTCAAGAGTTTTTAGTACCAGCAATGTTAGCAAAAAAATGGATACTTGTAGGAGATATAAAACAACTTTCACCTTTTATAGAACAGTCACACATAGTACATAATTTTAATGTAGTAGTTCCAAAAGAGACACAAAAAGCTATAAGAATACTATTTGAAACATTGCACAATAATCAAAATCCATATATAGTTGAAGTATCACAAAAAGAAGAGCAAGAGATAAAAAAATATTTAGATGTATGGAATAGGAAAGAAGATAATCCCTATAAAAATAAAATAGTTACATACAGTAATGAAACTGATTTATTAAAACTTCTAGGAAGTGACTTGATACTTATTAAAGAGGGTAATTGGAAGAATATAAAACAATATATACCAAAAACACATTTACTAATATTGAAAAAGGATAACGATGATAATAGCTTTTACTTTCAACAAAATTATCTTAGTCACACAAATAAATTAGCTAATTTTAATAAGATAGATTATAACTCTTCCAAAAATAATAATCCATTTGAATATAAAGAATATTTTAAAAATATGTTAAAAGAACAAAATTGGGCAGAAGCAATAGCTTGGAGAATGATAAGAGTTTATGAAAGAAGAATGTTGAAAAATCCAAATTCTTATTATGAAAAATCTTATGAGCTTTTAAAACCAGTAGAAAAGAATAATGCTGTTGATAGAATTTACAATATGACTCTACCATCTATTTTGGAGTCTATTCAAGTTGGAAATGGAGAAAGTCACAGAAATAATACCACTATTACAGAGGGATTTAATAAAAGAGATTTAAGACAAAGACATGAAACACTTAAAACTCAACATAGAATGCACCCTGATATATCTAAATTTTCAAGAGAAAACTTTTATACGGTTGATGGGGTTCAAGCTTTGCAAAATGCTGGAACTATAAATAGAAAATGGGACTATGAAAGATATGATAAACGAGCAGTTTGGTTAGATGTAACAAAAAATGACAAGAGCAATGGTCGTAATGCAGAAGAAGTCAAAGTTGTAATCAAGGAACTAAAAGAGTTTTTAAAATTTACAGAGTCAAATCCATTAAATCAAGATGAAGAACCTTGGACTATCGCAGTTCTTACCTTTCATCAAGCACAAGCAACGATACTAAGAGAGGGGTTAAGAAAATTAACGAATCAGCCAAATAAAATGTCAAAATTTAATATGAAAGATGTTGAAATATTACTTTATACTGTTGATAAGTTTCAAGGTATGGAAGCAGATATTATATTTATAAGTATGATGAAAACTCAATCAATTGGTTTCTTAGATAATATAAATAGACTAAATGTAGCACTTACAAGAGCAAAATATCAAAGAGTTATAGTAGGTGATAAGAGGTTTTTTGAAAATCAAAGAGGCTCAGATGAACTAAAAAAATTAGCACAAAATGGAGGAATGTAATGAAGATAGAATTAAAAAAAGATATAAAACTATATCAAATGGAATTTGTTGGAGAGGTTGATTTTTTTGAAAAATCTCCATATATTAAATTACTTCAAAATATTAAAACAAAAGATGAGTTAATATATGAATTAGAAGAAAAGAAGATGCCTGAATCTGCAATAAAAAATATAGTTAAAAGACTTGAAAATTTAAAAGTTTTAAAAAATGGAATATTAGAAAATATAGAAGATGGATTTCCAAATAAAGAGTATGGTAAATATACTTTAGAGATATTTGAAAATGATACAAGTTTGCCTTTTAAATTTAAAAATAAAGATATAAAAAGAGAAAAAGCAATTAGTAGAAATACAGCTGAGGATATAAAGACAAATAAAAATTATATAAAAATGGTTCAAGATAAATCTAATGATAAGTTTAGAATAAATAGTATATCAAATGATAAGGCAAAAATATTAAGTGTTAGAACTAATGAGTTAGTTTTAATAATGGATAACAATAAATGGAAATATAGAATCAATGATAAATCGTACGATATGGAAAGTATCGCATATATTGATTTATTTAAAGGTAAATGGGATTATGAAAATGACTCTTTAATGATTAGTTTTTCAATCATAAAAGAAAAAGATGATTTTCTTAAATCTTTTAAAATCACATATTCTGATGATATAGAATCAAATAAATATGGTAAATTGAAAGGTAGATTTAAAGATATTCCAGTTATTCCAAAAGAACAATATGATGCTAAAGAGTGGTTTATATATCTTTTAAAAAGTGAGATAGAACAACTTAATAGATATATATCAAAAGAAGAATTACAACAGTTATGGAATAATACTAAAGAAAAATATCCAAAATTTAATAAGTTTGAATTAGGATTTGATTTTGAAAATATTTTAAAAGAGTTCGGTAAAAGTTCTAAATATTATTGGCTTTTACAGGCAGGGATCGATTTATATCCTTTTGATATTAGTATATCAAGTAAAAGTAGAGTTATTATAGAAAATATAGAAGATTTTCAAGATAAGTTTTATATTGATATTAAAGAGTTAATTATAGTAGATAGATATATCAATAGAATAAGACATTTTAAGATTTTAGAGAAAGTAGTTAGAAACCTAAATTATCCTAAAATTACAATTATAACTACTAAAATTTATAATTCAAATGATAAGCAAAAAATAGATAAAATTATGTCAAATTATAATATTACTAGAATTATCAAAGAAAAATATGAACTACCACATTCCAGATATTGGGTATTCAATGATGATGTATTTTATAAGGTTGGAGAAAGTTTAGATAGCATTCAAAATACTAGTTTTGATAAATATACAAAAGATGAAATTCAGAAATTTGATAAAAAATTTGTGGAATTACTAGATAGGGAGATAAGCTAATGAGTAAAATAGAAAAATTAAAGAAGAATAAAACTATTAATTATTCAAATGATAAAATTAAATATTTTATACAAGAAAATAATAATAGTGAATTAGTATATTATGATGAAATAATTAGTAAGATAGAACATAGTAAGAAGAAAATACAAATAGCATCAACATCAGTTATTTCAAATAAAATTATAGATTCACTTTATCAAATGAATAATGTAAATATTTATATAATTTTAAAATCATTTAATAAGGCAAAGATAACTGTAGATAGATTTAATAGTAAAAAACCAGCACTTTTAAGAGAAGTAGAGAGTTTAGAAAATAACTTTATAATTATAGATGATACATCATATTTTTTTATAAATCCATTAATAGAAGAGAGAAATATATATATACGATTTGATGAGAAATATACAAAAGATTTAAGTTTTTTATTTAATTACTATTTTTGGGATTGTGCTAGACAAGAAAAGTTAGAAAATTATATTAATACTCCCATGGAATCTCCATTTCCTCCAATAGGAATCAGAGAGTTGAATTATGTAAATATTAAAGATAATGACTTAGAAAATTGTAATAAATTATTTATTCCACGAGATAAAAGATATTTAGAAATTTTAGATAAAGAGAGTGAAGAAAAATATTTTAGTGATGATATTAAAACTACTATTTATCAAAATGAAAATGAATATAAAATTGGTAATATTATATTTAAAGATGAAAATTTAACTATAGATAATAGATGGGTACTTAAAACTAATTGCTTAAAAGATATAAATATATATAAAGATATCATACCTAAAATTGAAGATTGGAATAGACCTATCAAAATCTTAGACTCTAAAGAAGTTAAGGTAGCAAGTATTGAAGCAGATACTATTAAGGATATGGATACAACTAAGCCAAAAGAGTTTAGACAAGAAGCATATATTAATAGTATGACTTTTTATTGGGAAGTTACTCCACCTTTAAAACCAAATAATGCTCAAAAGTCTCAAATTTACACTCAATATGAAAAACTAGATAAGAACTTTAAAGAGAGATTAGGTTTTTTAAATAATCGTTTAGTAGATTTAAAGAAAGAGAGTGGTTTACTCTCTAAATGGTTTAGTGGAACATCAAGACAAGCAGATAAAAACCTTAAAAAAGTAGAGAGTTATAAGCAAAAAGAGCTAATAAATCTAAATAGTATAGATTTAGATAGTTTCTTCACAAAAGAGTTTAAAGTATTTTATGAAAATATTATTAAAGATGATAGTAACTTTAAAGATAATCGAAAGAAAAAAGAAGCACAAGAAAAATGGGAGAATGAAAAAGAGTTAAAAAATAAAACTCTTGATAAAAAAATAAAAGAGCTTTTAGAAAATGAAAAGAGTTTAGAAATACTTAGGGTAAAAAGTGAAGAGAAAAAGAAAATAAGAGAGAAGATTACAGAAATTGAGAAGTTAATAAAATCTCTTAAAAAAGGGAAGAAAGACTTCAAAGAAGAAGAGAAAAACTTATCTACGCTAAAAGATAATTTATCTAAAATTGATAATAAAGAAAAAGAGCAGTCTAAGTTGAACAAAAGTATAAAAAATAGTAAAAATGATATAGATAGATTGTCAAATGAGATAAAGGATAAATATACAAATTTTAAGTATATTCAAAAAGATAACGAGATGAAGAATTTTTCAAAATCAGGTAATAATTTAAATGCTTATAAAACATTTTCATTGCCAAAATATTCTCTGCCAGAAGTTGGAACACTCTATGAAACAAATAATAGCTATTTTTTAGAGATATCAACTTATGAAGAGTTAAACAAAGCAAATGAGCTATCCCAAAGATATACAGATAAACAAAATTATAAAGTTGTTGTAGGAGATAATAATGAGTAGAACAATAAATATAAAAGGTAAAATTATTATTCAAAATATAGAAATAGCACAAGAGGTATTAAGAGAATTAAATTTAAATATAAAAATAGAAAATAATAATTTTATATTTAATGAATATGATAATTTAGATAGAATTATTGAATCTGAGAAAGCCAAAGAGATTGAACAAGTAGAAACCTTATACACTCAAAAATTCAATATCTACTTAGAACAAGTAGCCGAAAAAGAGCGACTAGAAATAGCCGAAGAAAAAAGAGTTTTACGAGAAGAAAAAGCTGAACTTATGATAATAAATGCTAAAAAACAAGGTTATAAACTAAAAAAAGAAATACGAGAAGATAATACAATAAAACTTGTACTTCAAAAAAGAATTTATTAGATGTTAAATATCTATAATATAGAGCCTACTAATTATGTCAATGGTAATGGTTGTAGATATGTACTATGGGTTCAAGGATGTAATTTAGATTGTATAGGTTGTTGGAATAAACTAACTTGGAGTTTTGAAAAAAATATTTTAAAAAGTATTAATGAGATATTTGAAGAGATAAAAAAATTAGGTTCTAAAATAGAAGGTGTAACATTTACTGGAGGAGAACCATTTTTACAAGCAGATGAATTATCTCAACTTGCAAAACTTATAAAAAAAAATACTACTTTAGATATACAAATATTCAGTGGATTTTATAAAGATGAACTTATTAAAGATGAACAAAAAAAGTTATTAAATTATACAGATATTTTAGTGGCTGGAAGATATGATAATACTAAAAAAAATAATAATCAAATGGTGTATCATTTCAATAGTAATGTTGATAATTGGGAATTGAACAATAGTGATGTAGAGATAGATATTGATATAGATGGAAATATAAATATAACAGGGTATCCAACGAATAGTTTAATAAATGAGATAAAAGGCAAAAATGATGCAAGAGTATAATGTAATAATAGAAATAGATGAAGAGGGAAATATTAAAGCTGAAACAAAAGGAATGAAAGGTGATATTTGCGTAGGTGAACTTGATGAAATTTTAAAAGGTTTAGATGGAGAACAAAAGTTTAAAAATAAACCTGAATTTTATGATAGAAGCATCAAACAAAAAGGAGTAGTTAAAAACAAAACAAGGTGAAAAAAAGAATAAAAATACAAAGTATAAAACAATTGAAAAAACAACTAATTCAAATAGAATTAAGAAAATATATAAAAGGTAAATTATAACAATGGAAGAACAAAAATTACACGCAACAAACCACTACCTATATTATCCTGATGAAAAAGATGTGCCACCATATTTAGCTTATGGATTTCGTCCAGTATTTTTACTACTTGCCCCTTATATGATAATCTCTATGATTTTATGGGGATTAGTTTGGGCTGGGATTTTAAATATGCCTTTTATGAATGATACTTTAACTTGGCATATTTATGAGATGTTATTTGGGATATTAACTACTGGAGTTTTAGCATTTTTAACCACTGGATTGCCTGAGCTTTTCCCAGGAATGATACCTTTTATAGGAAAACGGCTGAAATATATTATGATTTTATGGATAGCAGGGCGAGTGAGCTTTTGGTTTATAGATATTACAGGAATTTGGCTAACTGCTATTTTAAATCTTGCAATGTTAGGTTGGCTTATTTGGTTTGCAAAAGATGTGGTTTTAGATAAACTCCAAAGACATGCTAGTTTAGGATATGTGCTTGTAGCTATTTTTGGTATTGAAACTTGGTTTTTTGCTTCAAAACTTGGATACGCTGTAACTGATGGTATAACCATACTAAAAGTTGCACTTGGATTTATAGTTATCTTGGTTTTATTAGCTATGAGAAGAGTAAATATGGAATCAGTAAATGAGCTTATGGAAGATAAAGAGATTGATGATATTTATATTGCTCGTCCACCTCTTACAAATCTTGCTATTTTTAGTGTCTTTATATTTACGATAGTTGAATTTTTATACCCCACAAATTCAGCTCTTGGTTGGATTGGATTAGCTAGTGGAGCTTCAATTTTGGCTATTACTGGTGATTATATATTAGAGGATAAAAATATATTAAACCAGTCTTATATTTGGTATTATGCTTCTATTTTCTTTATGTTATCTATAGGATATACTCTTATGGGATGGGATATATTAAATAATGATATTTATGGAATAAATCATTTTAGACATTTTATTACAAGTGGAGGTATTGGACTTGCATATTTAATGGTACTTATTACTATCGGTTGGATTCATACAGGAAGAAATCTTACATCAAGTATTTATACACATTTAATGGTTTTATTTATAATAATAGCTACTTTTATGAGAGGATTAATTCCATTTTTTGAAGAGTATATGAGTGAGTTATATCTATTGTCTTCTATTATTTGGACTATACCATTTATGATATATATAAAAGTATTTTACAAATTCTTATTAGCCCCTAGAGCTGATGGAATTAAAGGGTAAAAGTATGGGCAATCTTTTATGGTTGCCCATATACTATATTTTCTAGTTAATACTCTCTTTTAGAATCTTAAATAATCTACTATTTTGTTTCTCTGTTCCAACTGTAATACGAATTGCATTCATTCCATACGATGCCAAATCTCTAATAATCACACCTTTTTTAAGTAAAGCATTAGATATTTTAGTAGAACTCATATCATCATTAAATAGATATGTAATAAAATTGGTATAACTATCTATATAATCAAAATTATTATCTTTTGCAAACTCTTCATATCTTGTTATCTCTTGTCTATGAAGTTCAATTGAGCTATCTACAAACTGCTCATCTTTAAGAGCTTCAATTCCAGCTACAAGTGAAAGTGTTGTAATATTAAATGGTGGTCTCATTTTATGAAGTGCTGTTATAATTGTATTATTAGCAATTCCATAACCAACTCTCATTCCACCCAGTCCATAAGCCTTAGAAAAAGTCCCCAAATATATAACATTTTCAAAACCAATTAAATCATTTGGAGTTACTCTATATTTCTCATCTTTTGCAATTGCATACTCCATATAAGCACCATCAACCACAATCATAGTATCTTTATCAATTGCATTAATTATAGCTAATACATCATCTTTAGTTGTTGCATCACCTGTTGGATTATTTGGCGTACAGATATATACAATTTTTGGTTTATGCTTTTGATACTCCTCTATAAACTCATCTACAATATGCTTATAGTTTTTAGTCCTGATAATCTCTGCACCCATCTGTCTTGCATATACCTCATACATCGCAAATGTAACTGCACTCATCAAAACTTTATCATTCGGTTCAAGTATCACTCTTGAGATAAAGTCCAATACTTGGTCACTTCCTGCTCCAATGATTATATTTTCACTTTTAACATCAAACTTTTTTGCAAGTCCATCTTTGAGTTCAAACATACTATCATCAGGATATAAAAATGCTTTTGATGCATTATCAACTATCGCTTTAGATACCTTTGGACTTACACCTTTTGGATTCTCATTTGATGCAAGTTTTACAACATCTTTTGGGTCAATTCCAAACTCTCTAACCACCAACTCAATTGGCTTTCCTGCTTCATATATTTTTATATTGTCTAATACTTCTCTAAACTTCATCATTTGACCTTACATAACTTCCTAAACACTTGATTTCGTGGTGTCTATCTATAATCTCTATCACTTTTTTATCACTTATATGACCCTCAAAATCTATATAAAACCAATACATAAATGCTTTATTTACTTTTGCTGGTCGACTCTCTATTTTTGTAAGATTAATTCCAGCTTTATCAAACTCTTCTAAAAATCTAACCAAACTTCCAGCTTCATTTGATATTTTTGCCAGAATTGATGTTTTATCGTCTCCACTTTTTTCATTATTAAATTTACCTATAATAATAAATCTAGTTTTATTATCATGTCTATCTTCAATATTATCAAATAATATTGGTAAATGATTTAATTTTGCTGCAATATGTAAACAAATAGAAGCAGATTTTGGATCATTTGATGCAAGATTTGCTGCTTTTGATGTGGATTCTGTTGGAATTTGCTCAACATCTGATAAGCCATGCTCTTCCAAAAACTCTCTACATTGACCAAATGCTTTATCTTTTGAATAAATTTTATCTATATCTTGAATAGAGTTTGATAAAGATGCAAATGAGTGATGAATTGGCATATAAATTTCTGAGACAATATTTAAATTATACTCACCCAATAAATCTAGTGTCTCTCCCACCACACCATCACTTGAATTCTCAATTGGTACCACACCATAAGTTGCACGATTACTATCAACTGCTTTAAAAACCGATGATATTGAACCTAGTGGAATATAATCTTTTAAAGTTCCAAATCTTTGCTCTGCTGCTTGATGAGTAAATGTTCCTATTGGTCCAAGATAGGCCACTTTTTCTGTTCTTTCAAGATTTTTTGACACACCAATAATCTCATAGAATATAGCAGATATAGATTTTTTATCTAAAATTCCGCTATTATCAAGACTAAGTTTTGTAAGCCTATTAATGATTGCTTTCTCCCGCTCAGGTCTATAAATAGCACCACCGCTCTTGTTTTTTAGCTCCCCAACATCATGAACAAACTTCATCCGTTGGTTTAATAATTCAAGTATCTTATTATCAATATTATCAATACCATCTCTTAATTCATTTAAATTCACTATATCCTCCTTCTTTTAGATATTAAGATAGCTCTCTTCTAGTCTTATTTGGTCTTCAAAAGTTTCTCTATCTCTTATGATTTTATCAACTCCATCAATAATTGCAATTTCAGCTGTTCGTCCTCTGGTATTATAATTGCTAGACATTGTAAATCCATAAGCACCTGCACTATTAACAATCAATAAATCTCCACTTTCTAATGGTGGAAGTTCTACTGCTTTACCTAAAAAATCACCACTTTCACAAACTGGTCCAACTACATCAGCAGGAGTTTTCTCTAAATCTTTTGATTCTACAGGTTCAATAAAGTGATATGCACCATATAAACTTGGTCTTAAAAGGTCATTCATAGCTCCATCAACCATTACAAATCTATGCTTACCATTTTGTTTTTCGTATAATACTTTCGTCAAAAAATATCCACTATTTGCAGTCATATATCGCCCTGGTTCACACATCAAAGTAACATCAAGTTTTTTTGTAGATTCTATAATTGTATCTGCATAATCTTTGGGAGTAATTGTTATCTCATCATCATATTTGATTCCAATACCACCACCAATATCAAAAAACTTAATATCAATTTTGATAACACTTAGTGATTTAACTAAATCAGCAACAATATCACATGCTTCACGAATTGGTTCAAGTTCTGTAAGTTGAGAACCTATATGAAAGTGGATACCTATTGGATTAAGATTTTTAGAGTTTTTTGCATAGATATACATTCTTTTTGCCATATCAATTTCAACACCAAATTTACTATTGTGAAGTCCTGTAGAGATATAAGGGTGGGTTTTTGCATCAATATTAGGATTTACTCTTACCGAGATTCTAGCTTCAATATCAAGCTTTTTAGCTATCATCTCCACTCTTTTCATCTCTGCTTCACTCTCAATATTTATGAATAAAATTCCAGATTCAAGTGCCTCTTTTATCTCATCATCTCTTTTACCAACACCTGAGAATATAATCTTATACTTCTTGATTCCTGATTTTAATGCTCTTCTTACTTCACCAATACTTACACAATCAGCTCCTGCCCCCATTTTAGCAAGATGATTAATAACTGAAAGGTTTGAGTTAGCTTTAACTGCATAAGCTATAATAGATTTTTGACCATCAAAAGCCTCTTTTAAAGACAAATACTGTTGTGTAATATAATTAAAATCATATATATATAATGGTGTTCCATATTTTTTAGCTAATGTTTTAAACTCTATTCTCATTATTACTATCCTAATTTAATATTTTTAAATTAATTTTATCTAAATATAACAATATTTTGGATTAGTTATAAAAGAACTCTACTTTATAACTGTACTATTTTTATCTTCTTTAGGCTTTTGATATATATCTTGTATTTTAGAGTCATCTACTGTTTTTCCCATTGATGTAAAAAAGACCGTATTTTCTTCATCTTCAAGTTCAGCTTCTACTGTAATATTACTTTCTATGCTTTCTTCTACTCTCTTTTTAATAGGTTCTACTTTTTCTTCAATTATAATATTATCTTTAATAATAGGCTCTTCCTTCTTAATTAACTCTTGCTCTTTTTTAGGTTTTTCTTTAACTACTATTTTTTTTTCAACTGTACTATTTTTCATCTCTACTACAAACTGTTGAGAAAATATATCTTTTATATAATCATATTTATAAACACCTAGACCAATTAAGAGAAAAATAGATATAGCTATTGCCACTTTTATATAACTAACTTCTTCTATCTCATTTTCATAAAAATAACCTTTTTCCGAAGTATATCTTAACTCTCCTCTACTCATATCATACATATTATCCCCTTTTTATATAAAATTTTTACTAGTTTTTAGATTCTCTATCAAGCACGGAATGACGCCTATTTATCATTCTGCATTTAATTTAAAATCTAATTTTGGAAGAAGTCTACTTTAAAACATATCCATTGGTTCTTGTTGTGGTAGTTTTGGTCTCACTATCTTTCTTTTTTTATATCTTTTTTTATATCTCTTTTTCTTTTTAGGTTTTACTATTTCAAGTGGTATTTCATGCTCTTTTGGATCAACAGAGTTAGCATTTGTTTGAAGTAAATCACTCTCATTATTATCTTTAGGAATACTATTATCTATATTTTTTGTATTTGTATTTGCATTAAACTCAACTCTATCATAATTATATAGTTTTGTATTTTCAGAGTTGTAAGATGATACTAACGTAGGAGTAGGATCTTTAATTAAAAACAGATAGTTAAGATGAATAGGATCAGCATGTGGTTTTATTTGAGCTGTTTTATATGCACTTTTAATAACAATTTTTTCAACAACTCCAACAGGAACATTAGAGAAGAATATATTATCTAAACCACTTGTTTCTACAATATCTCCAACTTTTATATTTGACCATTTAGGAATATATTTTACTATCATATTTCCATCATCTCCTCCAATAGCAATACCAGGAGCTCTGTTTTTTCCAATAAATACAGAAAATTTACAATCTTTATTAGATATCAAATTACCATGAAGTATACCATTTCTAAATTCGGCAGTACCTAGAACAAAACTATTTTGCATTAATCCATATATTCTATTTCTATCCAAATCTTTATGATTTTTTAATATAATTTCATTATATGAGTTTAATTTAGTATATCCTATTGTTTGAGTAAGAATTATACTTTTATGAGGTAAGCGTTCAAGAGATGGAATTATCTTATATAGCTCATCTATTTGATAAAGATAATTTGTCTGTTCTATAAGATATTTTTTGAGTTTTTTATTCTCTTTTATTAATTTAGATATATTTTCTTGTTGATTAAAATAACTTGTTTGTAAATCTTTTAGAGTTAATATATAATTAGTATATGACTCTTTTATAGGAGAAGATAATAAAAAAACCTGTTGTTTAATATAATTATCTTTACCTGTAAAAGATATTACCAAAAATAGTACAATAAAAAAAGATACTACTCTAATCTTCATATGCTAATTGTTGTAGTTTATCTATATCATCAAGTGCTTTACCAGTACCTAAAGCAACTGCTAGAAGAGGTTCATCTGATACATAAACAGGAAGAGATACATGTGCAGATAGATACTTATCTAAGCCTCGTATCAAAGCTCCTCCACCAGTTAAAACTATACCATTTTCCACAATATCTCCAGCCAAATCGGGAGGTGTTTGCTCTAATATAGCTCTTAGTGCTTCTGCTATTTCAGTAATTGGAACCTTCATCGCCTCTCTCAAATCTTCACTTGTTATCTCTATTGATTTTAAAGTTCCTTCAACTTGATCTCTACCTTTTACAATAACTTTAAGCTCTTCATCTAATTCAATAGCAGTACCTATTTTAATTTTAAGATCTTCTGCTGTTCTGTCTCCAATTAAAAGATTAAATTTCTTTTTAACATAATCAACAATCTCTGAATCAATTTTATCTCCTGCTGTTCGGATAGAACTACTTCTAACCAAACCACCTAAGGAAATTACACCAATTTCAGTTGTTCCTCCACCAATATCTACAACAAGGCTACCATTTGGCTCTTGAACAGGAAGACCAGCTCCAAGTGCTGCTGCCATTGGCTCTTCTATTAAATAAACATATCTTGCCCCTGCTTTTTCGGCTGATTCACGTACGGCTTTTCTCTCTACCTGAGTTAAACCATAAGGAACACATATAATAACTCTAGGGCTATAGAATTTTTTTCTTTTATGAACTTTTTCAATAAAATATTGTATCATAAGTTGTGTAATATGAAAATCTGCAATTACTCCATCTCTCATAGGTCGTATTGCTTTTATACTTCCAGGAGTTTTACCAATCATATTTTTAGCTTCTTGTCCAACTGCTAATATTCTCTCTTGACCAAATCTATCAACTTGAACGGCAACAACAGAAGGCTCATCAACAACGATTCCTCTCCCTTTCATTAGTATAAGAATATTAGCTGTTCCCAAATCAATTGCAAGATCATTAGAGAATAATCCTTTTAACGCTTTAAACATATCTTTTACCTTTTATGCACTTATTTTATTTTTTATATATTTAGGTTCACTACCATTTATTACCATATCTTCTGTCACAATTATCTCATGATTTTCTAAACTAGGTGCTTCATACATAGTATCAAGCAATATCTCTTCCATAATAGACCTAAGACCCCTTGCACCTGTTTTTTTGTCAATTGCCTTTTGTGCAATCATATCAAGTGCAGGTTTTTCAAATGAAAGTTTAACATTATCAAGATCAAAAAGTTTTTGATATTGATTAACTAAAGAGTTTTTGGGTTCAATCAATATTTTAACCATATCATCTCTTGTAATCTCATTTAATGTAGAGATAACATGTAATCTTCCAATAAGTTCTGGAATTAATCCAAAAGAGACTAAATCACCAGAATCTACTAGCTCTATAATATTCTCATCATCACTTTTTGTTCTCTTATCTTGTGTAAAACCTAAAGTATTTCCTCCAAGTCGTCTTTTTATAATATCTTCAAGTCCATCAAAAGCTCCACCACATATAAATAGTATATTAGATGTATCTATCTGGATAAAATCTTGATTTGGATGTTTTCTTCCACCTTTTGGAGGGATATTAACAACAGCACCTTCAATAATTTTTAATAAAGCTTGTTGAACGCCCTCTCCAGAAACATCTCTAGTAATAGAACGATTTTCACCCATTCTAGCAACTTTATCAACCTCATCAATAAATACTATCCCTTGTTCTGCTCTTTTTATATCACCATCTGCAACTTGTATAAGTTTTGTCAAAATATTTTCAACATCTTCGCCAACATAACCAGCTTCTGTTAAATTTGTAGCATCTGCTATAGCTATTGGAACATTTAAGAACTTTGCAATTGTTTGAGCCAATAAAGTTTTTCCACTTCCTGTTGGTCCAATTAATAAAATATTTGACTTATCAATAGTGGTATCGCCCTCTTGAGTATTTTTAAATATTCTTTTATAATGATTGTATACGGCTACACCTAAAGTTTTTTTAGCTCTATCTTGACCAATAACATAATCATCTAGCATACTCTTTATCTCTGATGGAATTAAAAGAGTATTATCATATTCTTTTGGAGCATCTTCAGATTGTTCTTCTCCAAAAAGAATTTTATGTGCTGAAATTATACAATTTGCACATATATATGAATTTTCTCCTGCTATTAATGGATTATCATTACTCTCTATGCTATCACAAAAACTACACTTTTTTTGCATCTAAATTATTCCTTATATAGGGTATACCCCTCTTTGTTTCAAGTATAAAATTACACATTTTTTCTACCTGTTTTGAACTATTATTATTTAATATAGATGAAGCATTCTCTTTAAGTGATTTCTTAGTCTCAAAAAGATTTTTATATGCTTTTTTAATTAAATTTATCTCACTTCTATCCATATGTCTTCTAAGTCCATTTATATTTAAACCTCTTAACACTGCTCTATTTCCCTCTGCCATACAAAAAGGTGGAATATCTTGGGTTAATGCACTAGCTCCTGCAAGCATGGCAAATTCACCAATTTTTACAAACTGATGAACCGCACCCATAGCACCAATTACAACATTATTACCAACTATTACATGTCCACCCAAAGCTGTAGCATTGGCAAAAATACAGTTATCTCCCATTATAACATCATGTCCTATATGAACATAACCCATAATAAGATTGTTATTACCAATTTGAGTAATACCTCCACCACCCTGTGTTCCTGGGTTTATTAGCGTAAACTCTCTTATGGTATTATTATCACCAATTATAAGTTTTACATCTTCATTGTTAAATTTTAAATCTTGTGGAATAGAGCCTATTACAGCATGAGAAAATATTCTATTATTCTCTCCAATAGTTGTATCACCTGTTAATAATATATGAGAGCTTAAAGTTGTGCCATCTCCAATTTTTACACCTGATGATATATGACAAAATGGACCAATAATAACATTATCACCTATTATAGCACCATCTTCAATTATAGAGCTTTTATCAATTTTTTGCATTATTTTAGGTATACTATTTATCTACTATCATAGCTTTTAGTTCAGCTTGTGATACTAACTTATCATCAACAAAAGCTTTTGCATTAAACTGCCAAACAGCACCTCTATGCTTACTAACCTCTATTTTATATACCAGTTTATCACCTGGTTTTACTGGTGCTCTAAATTTTGCTTTATCTATGCTCATAAAATACACAACTTTATTCTCTAAAGCATCTTCTTGATCTGCATCTTCAAGACTTTTAAAAGCTAAAATTCCACCAGCTTGAGCCATACCTTCTAATATCATAACACCTGGATATATTGGATGACCAGGGAAATGTCCTTGAAAAACTTGATCTGAAATAGATATATTCTTATACCCTTCAATCGAAGCACCTTTTTCTAAATCTGTAATTCTATCTACAAGAAGCATTGGATATCTATGTGGTAATATTTTTTGAATATCTGTTATATCATAAAGCACGAATAAACCTTTTTAAATTATTATAATTTTACTTAATCTTTTTTTTTAAAGAATTACAATATTTTATCAGAATTTTCGTAAACTATTGATTAACCTTAATATCTTTTATTACTTTTTTATTTTAACCTCTTAAGTTTTAATCTGTTAAAATGTGATATATTTTTTTTCTTATCTCTCTTTTTAGCTTGAAAAACTTCTCTTTTTAAAACAATTTTTTTGTGCAAATTAGGATTAGAGTCTCGTTTATCTTGTAATTTACTATAACTAGATAGAATTTTAGCTCCAACTAGTTTTCTAACCTTATTTTGAACCTTATCTACTAGAAATGTAAAAAATTTTCTCATTGGTATATGAAAAAGTATATGTAAAACTCTCTCTATCTCTATAAATGTTGATATAAATAGTTTATAAACTTTTTTTAACCATTTATCTATAACAGGAATTTTTTCTAAAAACTCTAAAAACCATGAAAAAATCAATATCTCAATAATAGGTATTATCCAAGTGTTATATAAATAATCTGTAAAAAAATAAGCGGTTGCTGTTCCAACCTTAAGAAATAGTGCTAAAAACATACTCCACATTCTAGCTAATATAACTTTAAGTGCCAAAAATAGACCCATAAATTTTGTTAAAATTCCTAAGGATGCAATAAATGTAATTCCTGCTATTATCTGTTTAATAATAGGAGTTTTATTAAAGTTTTTCTGTATATATTCTTTTACAACTCTTATCTCATCAGTAATATGTATTAAAAAATGTTTTTTAAAGTTATGTATAAATATTTTTTCTGTCACATAGCGTTTACCAAGCCCTATTGCACTAAGCATTGCTATTTTTTTTAAAAATAAAAACCATATAAACTTGCCATTTATCAAAAAAAATGATATAAAGAGGGTAACAATATGTTTTTTAGCAAAAAAGAATACTCTCCAAAATATTGCAATAATAAGTACCCTACTCTCTTCAAAAAGTAGAGGTATTATCAAGATAATAAGTATTCCTAAAAGTATTAATAAAACTCTATTCTTTTTTAATGGTTTTTTTGTTCGCATAATTACTCTTTTGTATTTTTAAATTTATCTTTTAAAAATTTATATAAATTCTTAATCTGTATAGAGAAAGTATTTGAGCTTTTATAACTACCAAAGAATTTAACCTTTATATCTATAAAAAATTCTTTTATTAATATCTTAAATTCAAATAATCTACCCATCGACTTAATATAAATATCCAAGTTTTTAACTTTATTTATCAAAGATATAATTTTTTTATAGCCTAATGCAAACCATCTAAAGTTTAGAAGTTTAAACTTTGTTACTTTAAAAATCCAAAATGTAAAAACAGCCAAAGGTATTTTAGATATATATAAAACTACTCCTGTAATAATCTGACCTTTTATAAAAAGAACACCTGCTAAGAGCCCAGCACCCTCAACAATTAAAAGAAGAGTAATAAAAATAAATAATGCAAAATAAGAATTTACCCTATTAAGTTGAATCTCTAGTTTTTTAACAATTTCTAAAGAGTGAATATATCTATATATTGGTTGGGCAATACCTTCCCATATAATCTCTTCAAATATTATAAAAATAATAACTAAAAAAAGTTGGATTAAAAAAAGTAGTTTGTAGAGTATAATTTTAAAAAAGTTCATAAGTAACCTATAATATTTCTTTTATTGTATCAAAATATTATTTATAGTTATATTATAATTCTTGTAAAACTGATATTTAGATTCCGTGTCAAGCACGGAATCTAGTATCAGCAAACTATTTACGACGAAGCTCTTTAATTCTTGCAGCTTTACCTTTAAGTTCTCTAAGATAGAATAATTTAGCTCTTCTTACTTTACCTCTTCTTAGAACCTCTATATTTTTAACACTGTCTGAATATATTGGGAAGATTCTCTCTATACCAACACCATTTGCACCAGTTCTTCTTACCATAAAAGTTCTTCCAGTCCCTTCGCCTCTAATAGCGATACATACACCTTCAAAAATCTGAACTCTCTCTTTAGTTCCCTCTTTAATGTTTACACCAACTCTTAAAGTATCTCCAGCTCTGAAATCTGGAACATTTTTCTCTGCTATTTGAGCATTCTCAAAATTATCTATATATTTATTTCTCATCTATTTTCCTCTTGTTTTACTATCTGATATAAATCAGGTCTAAAAAATTTTGTCTTAGACATTGATAGTTTTTGTTTTAAGTCTGAAATTTTACTATGATTTCCCTTTGAATAATCTAAAATAACAGATTTGCCATTATATTCATAAGGTTTAGTAAAGGATGGGGCTTCTAACATTGATTCTTCATAACTCTCTTCATCTAAAGAACTACTATTTCCCAGCACTCCATCTATATTTCTACTAATTGCATCACACAGTACCATACTAGCTAATTCCCCACCTGTAAGAATATAATCACCAATAGAAAATAGTTCATCTGCATACTGCTCAATTACCCTTTCATCAATCCCTTCATACCTACCACTTACAAATACAATATGCTCTTTTTTACTAAGCCTTTTTGCATCATTTTGAGTAAATTTTTTACCAACAGGAGTTAAAAAAATTATATGAGCTTTTTTTGAAGTATCTAAAATATTATCTATTGTTGAGGATAGTGGTTGAGGTGTCATTAACATACCTGCTCCTCCACCAATCATAGGAGAATCAACACGATTATGTTTATCTTCTGTATAGTCCCTAGGATTAAAAAAATCTATGGATATTTTATTGGTCTTTATTGCATTAGATAAAATACTATCTTGAAAATAACCCTCTATTATAGAAGAAAATAGTGTAACAAATGAAAATTTCATTATTAACTAGCCTCTAATATATCTTTTGTATCTTTAGTCTCTATTTTTTTCAAAGTTATATCACTTTTAATAATATATCTAGGAATATATGGGACTAAAAAAGTCTTGGCAAAACCTTCATCTATTAATGATTTTGAAGTTGAAATCAATAGATAATCAAGATCTAATATTCTTTGAATATCAGATACTTTACCTAATTTCTCACTATTATCATAAAAATCACAACCAATTATATCAAACCAAAAATGTTCTGATTCACTTAAAATACACTCTTTTTCTGTTTTAGATTGAGAGATATAAATTTTACAATTTGTAAGTTTTTTAGCAATATCAATAGCTTCATAACCTCTAAATCTAATAATCCCTCTTTTAAGATTAATATCTACTATTTCAAGTTCACCTCTATCACTTTCAAAAAATGAACCTATCTTAAACTGTTCTGGAAAATCTGTATGGAGATGAAACTTAAGGTCACCCCATAATCCTACTGTTTTGCCTATTTGAGCAATAAAAAAATAATCTTTTTTCATTATATCAACTTAAATAGACTTAACATTGATTCGATAGTTTTTACCACCTTTTGCTTTACAACCAGATATAAATGTTTTGATAGAGTTAATCATACGACCCTCTTTACCAATCAATTTACCTATATCATCGCCTAAAGCATATATAGTAATCTCATCTGGTGCATCATCAAGAGACTTAATTTCTACTCTAATATCATCTGGATTATTAACCAGAAGTTTAGCATATGAAGATATTAACTCCTCTACCATAATATTATTTACTTGCTAATCTTGTAACTGTTGGACTCATTTGTGCACCAACACTTAACCAATAATTTAATCTTTCTTTATCTAATCTTAACTCTTTTTCAACGCTTACTGGATTATAATAACCAATTGATTCAATCCAACCACCATCTCTTCTTTTTCTACTATCTGTAACTACTATTCTATAAAAAGGTTTCTTTTTTCTACCCATTCTTGTCATTCTAACAACTGTCATATTATTCCTTTAATTTATCTTATTTGTAACTTGATTTATACTTTTAAAAGTACTCACTACTATTTTATTATATAAAAATATAGTAATCAAAACTTAAATATGGACAACATTATACCATAAAATGCTAAAAGTTCTTATATAGTTTTTTATATAAACTTTTTTATTCTATAGCATACTCCATCATCTTATTAGATAAGTACCATTTTGCCTCTTCTTGAGTCATATCATTTAAGTAAATAATTTGATGATATAGATTGATTGTGCTAAATGGCTTTGGGATAATAAATTTATCCCATGAAGAGAGTTGCCAATATGCACTCGGTCTGTAATTAATAATCATAACAGGTACTCTAAGCTTTATAGCTAAAGCAGCAGCACCATCATTCATACTATATCTAGGACCTCTTGGACCATCAGGTGTTATTAATATTGTTCTGCCATCTTTTAAATCTTTTAAGGAGTTAATTAACACACTCCTTGCACCCTTTTTTGTTGAACCCCGAAGAGGCTTAATTGCTAGGTACAGAAGTATCTTACTTATTAATTCTCCATCATGATGCTGACTAATCATAGCTGAGGTCTTAATATCTTTTCTAATTTCTCTATATGCTAAAGGAGAGATAAAAAGTTCAGAGTGCCAACAAAGGGCTATCGCTTTATCTTTAATTGGCTCATCAATAAAATGATATTTCTTTTTACTACTCCACCATATTAGTTTTATAAATATATAGATTAATCGTGGCATTATAAATAGTGATAATTTTCTTAATAACTTTTTTCTGGTTTTTTTTATATTAATTCTCCATCAAGTGAAGCACGAGATATTTTTGTAATTTTAACTTTTTTAATTTGTCCTAATAGCTCTTCGCTACCATCAACATAAACTAATCTTCCACCACCACTTCTTCCAGATATTCTATTTCCAGTTTTTAATTCATCAAAATAAACAAATTCCTCTTTTCCTAGCTGTAATTCCATAATTTCATCCAAAATCTCAGTATGTCTTTTTTGCAAAATAGTTAATCTTTGCCCTGCTAATTCTGGTGTTACTTTATTTTCAAAATCAATAGCTTCAGTATGAGGTCTTGGAGAATATTTAAAAGAGAAAAGTTGATCAAATCTAACCTCTTCTAAAACTTTCATAGATTCTAAAAAATCTTCATCGCTCTCTGTTGGAAATCCAACTATAATATCTGTAGAGATTGTCACTTCTGGTACAAGTTCTCTTATTTTTTTGCAACGGTTTAAAAAATTCTCTTGTGTATATCCTCTTTTCATCTCTTTAAGAACTTTAGAAGAACCACTCTGAAGAGGTACATGAATCTGCTTACATATCTTAGGATTTGATGCAAACTCTTCTAAGAATTGATCATCCATATGTAAAGGATGAGGAGAAGCAAATCTAATTCTCTCTAAATTATCAATCTTTGAAATCTTTTGCAACAGCTCTGTAAAAGAACATTGTTCATCACTATTAAATCTTCTTCCGTAATTATTTACATTTTGACCCAAAAGCATAATCTCTTTAGCTCCTGTATTTACAGCTTTTGTAATTTCATTAACTATAAGATGAGATGGGATAGAAATCTCTTCACCTCTTGTAGCTGGAACAATACAGTATGTACACTGCTTATCACAACCTATTGATATATTAACCATAGACTTTAATGGATTATTTCTATACTCACCAAAATCATATTCACTCTCATCAAAATCAATATCAACTTCAACAGAGTGTCTTTTTTCTAAAACTAAATTTATTTTGGATACATTTCTTGCACCCAATACAAAATCCACAACGGGAGCTCTTTTGATAATCTCATCACCTAAATGACTAGCCGTACATCCACAAACACCTATTTTAGCACCATTTTTTTTTCTTTTTTTAAAAACACCTATCTCTGAGAATAGTTTTGCAACAGGTTTTTCACGCACACTACAAGTATTAATAATAATTAAATCTGCGTCTTCAAGATTATTTGTAAGGTTATAAGGTTCATTTTTATTAAGTTCAGCAACAAGATGTTCACTGTCTCGGCTATTCATTGCACAGCCGAGAGTTTCCAAGAAAAGTTTTTTCATCTAATATCTACTGTACAATATGAACTTCATATATATACTCGTTTTCATCAAGACCATATTTAACCTCTCTCATATAGATAGAGTACTCTTTATCCTCAAAATATTCAATAAGTTCTTTTAACTCTTTATGTGAATTATCTTTATCAAAATAGAATATTGTCTTTTTATCTAACTGCTCTTCTATCTTTCCAATATCTATAACTTTTGGTTTTGACTTTAATGTTGTTCTTGCTAATTTTAATTTCATTTATAAATCCCCTTTTATATTTAAAAAAAATCATATCTTTGAGGATTATAGTTTATTTAAGATAAAGGTTAGATTAGCTATAATAACTATCTTCAAAACAGAACCCCCTCTACTAATAATATGGTAATTTAGTTACACATCTTAAGCTAGAGAAACTACATATAGAAAATATATATAAAAATCAAAAGGAAATTTTATGGAAAAGATAATAGATATTGTTGAAGCAATTGCACATGAAAAAAATATAACAAAAGATGAAGCCATAGATGCTTTTAAAGAGGCTTTAATTAATACAGCTAAAAGAGTTACAGATTCTTATAATGGGAATTTTGAGATTATTATAGATAATGATACAAGAACTTACTCAATTTATAAAATAATAACAGTTATTAAAGATACAGAAGAAGAGGTAGAAAATCATCAGATTGAACTTAGTCAAGCAAAAGAGGAGTATGATGAGACAATAGAAGTTGGCGATGAGTTGCGTTCAGAGATAGTTTTAGAGGATTATGGGAGAACGGCATCGTCAAATCTTTTTAAAGAGCTGGAGTATCATATACAAAGAAAGATAGAACAAAATTTATTTGAAAAATATAGATCTCAAATAGGAACAACACTAATTGGAACTGTAAATCGTGTTGATGCTGAAAATAATACATTTGTTGAAATTGGAGAGTTAAAAGGTATATTAACTCAAAGAAATAGAATTAAAGGTGAAGTATTTAAAAGAGGAGATACAATAAAAGCTCTTTTAAGATTCGTATCAATTGACCCTGAATATGGGATGTTTTTAGAACTGACAAGAACATCACCAAAATTTTTAGAACATTTAATGTCAAGAGAGGTTCCAGAGATTGCTGATGGTATAGTTGAAATTGTTGGTTCATCAAGAATCCCAGGTGAAAGAGCAAAATTAGCACTAAAAACTGAACATATGAATATTGATCCTATTGGTTCTGCCGTTGGTGTTAAAGGGATGAGAATTAACGCAGTAAGTAAAGAACTTAGCAATGAAAATATTGACTGTTTAGAGTTTTCTCCAATTCCTGAGATTTATGTAACAAGATCATTAAGCCCAGCAATAGTTCAAAGTGTAAAGATAGAAGATAAAAAGGCTATTGTCAATATTACAAGTGATCAAAAAGCAAAAGCTATTGGGAAAAGTGGAATAAATATTAGATTAGCTTCAATGCTTACAGGATTTACAATAGAGTTAAATGAAGTAGAAGGAATTGCTGATAGATCAGCTCAAACAAATCTTAAAGAGTTTAAGAAACATAATAAAACAAAAGATACAACAGAATTAGAAAATCTATTTAGTTAAGGATAGGAAAATATGAGTAGCAAAGATTTTTTAGAACTATTAACAATTTTACAAAATAATATTCCAAAAGATTCCCCAAGTAATATCTTAAAAAATAGTTTTAAAAGAACTCCTTATACAATACTTATAGCAACACTTTTGAGTCTTAGAACAAGAGATGAAAATACTGCTAGAGTGTGTAAGGAGCTTTTTGCTCTGATTCTAACTCCTCAAGAGTTGCTTAAAATTCCAACAGAAGAGCTAGAACAGATTGTTAAATCAACAGGGATGTACAAAAAAAAGACACAAACTATTCAAGATGTTTCAAAAACTTTAATAGATAAGTTTGACTCTTGTGTCCCTAATCAAAAAGATGAACTACTAAGTATTAAAGGTGTTGGCGAAAAAACAGCAAATATAGTTCTGAATAACGCTTTTAATATCTCTACGATTGCAGTAGATACCCATGTTCATAGAATAACAAATTTACTAAATTTTATAGATACAAAAAATGATTTAGAAACAACAAAAGAACTTTGTAAAAAAGTACCTAAAGAGTATTGGAATAGATTAAATTTTACAATTGTTAGCTTTGGTCAAACTATATGTAAACCAAGAAACCCATCTTGTGAGATATGCCCTATTACAAAATACTGCCCAATTTTTAAGTAGATAATTACTAAAACCTATCCCAAGTATTATAACTGACATTCATCACCCCTATAAACTTAAAGTAATATAATAAGAAATAAATATATATATTAGGAATATACCATCTGTTTTACAAAAATAAATAAAATAAAAACAAAAAAATTAGGGCATCTAGGCTTAGTGGCAGGGATGTGTAAAGAGTTAAATATATCTCAAATAGTCAATAACCATATAGTCACAGGAGACCAAAGAACCCTAAGCCATGGGGATGCTGTGGTCGCTATGATCATCAATGGCTTGGGATTTACAGGTACTCCACTATATATGACTCCACAATATTTTGAAGATAAACCAATAGCCCAACTATTGGGAAAGGAGATAATTTCAACTATAGAGCTAAATCAACTTGAAGTTATTGATGATAACTACTCATATTTGGAGATAGGAAGCAACTATAATGATGTAAATCAAAGATGGATAATTGTACATAACAAAGAGATAGAATATGTAAAAAACAAGGGTACAATCAAGAAATTTGATATAAATAGTAAAAAAGATTTAAAAGCTAAAATAAGATATGAAAAACAGAAATTTGCTTGTGAAATTGATGCGATAAAAGCACTAGAAGAGTTAAAGAAAAAGCTATTAATCTCCGATGTAGAGGGCTTTAAGCTTGTTGAACATAAGAGATATTCAACAAGAGGAAAACCTAAAAAAGATGCTATTAAAGATGTTACAGAGTATACTGTTTTGGTAAATATAACTAGTAATCTAAGTAAATTTCATGAAGATAAAAAGAGAAATGGAATTTTTATTTTAGCAACAAATGAGCTAGAAAATAAGTCATTAAAACCCCAAGAAATTTTAAATGAGTACAAAAATCAACAAAAAGTAGAAAGAGGTTTTAGATTTTTAAAAGACCCAAAATTTCATGCTGATTCTATCTTTTTAAAAAAACCTGAACGGATTGCATCATTATTAATGATTATGACATTATCCTTACTAGTGTATTCTGCATTAGAACATAAAGTTCGCAAAAATATGAAGAAAAATAACCTAACTTTTCCAAATCAGAAGGGAAAACCAATATCAAATCCTACTATGAGATGGGTTTTTCAATATTTTTTCTCTGTGGTTTTAATTTTATTTGAAGGAGGGGCTCAATTGGACTATTTTAATGAAAATCATGAGATTATTTTGGAGTGCTTAGGGGATGATTATGAAGAGTTTTATGATTAGTTGTTTTATATTAGTTTAAGTTTAGAGGGGTGATGAATGTCGGATTAATAATAAAAAGCTTTGATTTTCTAGTTTTTAGATGTAGGGATACCCTAATGACTTAAGGATTTTATGCTTTTGGACACGGTGCTTTAGCTCCGTATATTGGGGATAGGCTGAAGCCATCTCGTCCAAAAAAATCTTATTTCATTGGCACATTAGGGGATGCCCCAAAATTGCATTAAAAAAATGGAAATAAAAAAGATACTAATTTGTTCTTTTCTACCCTCACTTCCGATTATTTTTTTATATATTTAAATATATTTCTTATCTCATCTGTTACAATTGTGGTATCATAAGAGTTCTTTAAAATTGTTGGTTTAACAGTTATAAATAGTTCAGTTTTTGCTCCACCATCAGAGTTTGTTTTAAATACATTGCCAATAATAGGTAAATCTCCCAAAACTGGAACTTTATTGATTGTTTGACTACTAGTTTTATCAATTAATCCACCAAGCATAACACTCTCACCAGATTTAAGTGCAATTTTTGTTTGAATACTTCTCGTAATAATTGTTGGGGAGCTTATTTGTGAAGAAGCATCTAAATCTACTTTACTAACCTCTTGTGAAATATCTAAAGTAAGAACACCTTTTGAATTAATATAAGGAGTTACAGATAAAATTATCCCTGTATTTCTATATTCTACCGATTGTGTTCTTGTTGTATCTGTTGAACTTATACTAGAAGCATCTGTACTAGAGGTTAAAATTGGAACTTGACTACCAACATTGATAGTTGCTGATTCTCTATCTAAAACTATAAGTTTAGGAGAAGATAGTACATGTAGAAGTTTACTCTTTGCAAAAGCATCAAAAATTGCACTCCAATCACCATCAATTATAGTACCCAAAATTCCTGTACCACCAACTGAAATACCTTTTGTATTCAAAGCTGTATTATTTTTTCTAAAATACCATTCTAAGCCATAGCTTAACTGATCGGAAAGGGTAACCTCTGCAATTGTAACCTCAATCAGAACCTGCTTAGGAGTTTTATCAAGCTTTTCTAAATGTCTTAAAATCTCTTTATATTTTTCACCTGTTGTGTTAATCATAATATTATTTTGCTGTGCATCTAAAATTGCATAATTTTCTCTTATCTCACCGCCGAAAGAGGATGAACTATTACTATCTCTTAATGAACTATTATTATTTCCTTCTGCTGATTGCCCTAAAAGTTGATTAATAAGTCCTATTAGCTCTTCTGCTTTTCTAAAGTCTGGTTTATAAAAAAAGATATGAGACTCATCACCTAAAACGGATATATTATCAAACCTTTTTTGCCAAGAAGTTATATTATCAAGCCAAGATTGTTTGCTTGAAACGGCATAAAGAGCATTTAATTCAGGAACATCTACTATTAAGACTCCTCTTTTAGCAGGGGATGAAGCAATAGGGATGCCACTTGCTATTAAAAGAGATTCTATCCGTTTTTTAAAATCACCACTTTTTACATAAGTTAATTTGAATAAAAATGCTTTTTTCTTTTTCATTGATGCTTGATCTAAAAGTCTTGCTGCTTCAAGTAGACGATGAACCTCAGAAGCATCTCCTGATATTATTAAAACATTTGCTCCTGCTATCTCTTTAACACTTTTTGCAATTGGAGATGATGATGTAAAACCTGTTCTTAACATATTTCTTAGATTAACATAATAATATGGAAATAAAACAGTAATCTTTTTATTCTCTAATCCACTTAATGAAAAATCTCTACCATAAATAAAAGTTTGATTTTGTCTTTTTACCTTAGCCTTAACCCCTTCATCAAATTGAAATAGAGACCTAATTTGAGATACTGATACACCATTATTTGATAACATCTCTAAAGATATATCAAAAAGCTCTTTTTGCGTTGTTTTAGTCTGCATATTAAGGCTTATTACTGCTTTTGAACTTTTCACTTTATCACTATATGAATAGTTTAATTTTAAAATTGAACCAAATACCATATCAATAAATTTTGACACAGGGATATTATCTACAGATACTTTTACAGCCTGAGAGCTTTTAAATAATGGTTTTAGCGAAAGAAGTTTTACCTGTTTTGCTTTTGAAAAGTTTTCTCTTTTAAAGGAGTCTGTTAATTTTACTCTTTCAATCTGTTTATTATATCTATTTTTTATATATCTTTTTTTGTAATTATTATTAGAGATAATTCTAGTATCACTTAGTTTAATATTGCCTGTTTGATAGCTATTTAAACTTAGGTTATTATCAAACCCAACTTTTTGATATTTGCTACAACTTATAAAAAATATTAATATAGATATAATTAATAATCTAATAATCATTATCTTCTTCCTTTGGTTTAAAATCTTTGGCATCCACAAAAAAGTATGGTACTTTTAATTTTGTATATGTTTTACTATCAACTATTAATATATGACTCTTATCTATTTTTTGTATTCTTGTATTTTCATAAATAATATCATTTTTATAATATTTTTTAATAGCTTCTCGTTTTTTTGTAATATTTGTATCATATAACACAACAAATGACTCTTTACCTTTTTGTGCTACACCCAAAACATCAAACTCTTTTTGAGATATAATTATAGTATAAAATCCATTTGTATCTCTTAATTGAATATCTATATCTTTTTGAATGGTATTATTTAAATCTTTTGTACTATTAAGCTCTTTAGATTTAAATTTTTCAAGCCCCCAAATCTCATTTATTGAGATATTACTAATATTAATATCTTTTTGATAATCTGATATATTTTTAATATTCTCTTGCGTTCTAAATCTTTTAGAATCGCTAGAGTCTATATTTAGGTCTAATAGAGTATTTATAACTACAAAAACTATATAAATAGATACTAAAGATAAAAAGAGAATTTTACTCTTCATTTTTACTCTCTTGATTTAACTTTTTATAAGCAAATAGATACATATTGTAGCCTATCTCTTTACGATTTTTTCGTAAACTTATCATATCTATCTTGATAAGTTTTTTATAATCCAATAGTTTTTTAGAAAAAAGCCCAAAAGCATAAGGAGTTGATTTAGCCACAACTTTAAGAGGTAAAATAACTAAATTAAGTTTTTTATTAACCGTTGGTTCCCCCCAAGATATATTTGATATTTTAAATTCTGACTCTTTTGCCATCTGTTTAACATTTTTTTGAAATAAACCTAATAAAATACTATTATCCTTTGAAGAATCAAAAAATATAGATAAATTCTTTTTTAACTCTATAAAATTCTTTTTTTCTTCTAAAAGTTGTTTTTCAGATTCTATTCTTTTTGTGATAGCTTTTATTTTTTTTATATCTTTTGTCTCATCTGAATCTATATAATTATTAAAATTAACCAGCAGAGTAAACGATATAAGTAATAATAAAATATTAGTTTGCTTCATCAATATCTCTTAATAGTTTTAATTTACCCTCATAAGAGACCAGCTCTTTTTTACTCTTTCGCCCTGCTTTTCTTGTTGATACAATTTTAAATTTATTAAAAAAATCACTGTTTAGTGATGCATTTAATATATCTATTGGTTTGAATGTTTCAACCTGAAATGTAACTGTAGCGCCTGAGAGTTTAAAATATTTAATAGTGTTATTATCATCCTCTTTTATAATAGACGACACCTTTGATAGAACACTTATAATATTTGGATATAGTAGAATATCATAATAAAAATTATTGTTAAACTCTATATATTTTTTGTTACTTTTAAGGGCTTCTCTGTATGAGTCGTTCTGTTTTTTAATTGATAAATACTCATTTTCTAAAGCTTGATACTTATCTTTTATATACAAATCTTTTGAATACTCTAAGACAATAAAAATAGCTATAATAATTGATAATGGAATAACAGCTTTGTCTATATAAGAGATTGCCTTTTTTTTAATAGGAATATCAGATATATACCATTTTTGATAGTTCCAAATAGGATAAGTTCTAAAACTTTCTTCTAAGATACTTTTTGCTTTAATATTTGATATTTCAATTATATTATCAATAGAGTACTCTTGTGATAAAGAGAATTTTTGTAAAGAATTCATATCACTTGAACAAAATGCACTTTGTAATCTATCATCTTTAATTACGATAATTTTATTTATAGTATCATCTTTGATGATAAAAATAGTATTTTGATTTATCTCTTTAAGTTTAAGATATAGTAGATATGCTTCTGGTATAAAAATTGGTGTTGCATTATCTTTATAAAACCATAAAAATAGTGAAATATCATCTTGAAATGGTAAAATATTAGAGTTTTTATATGGAGATAAATGTGAAAAATTTAATAATAAAGTATCTTTATTAAAACTATTTTCTTTTGCAATGTCAATTAAATAGAAAAAACTATCTTGCATTTTTAAGATAGAAGTTGTTTTTTGTTTTATTCGCTCTATCACCAATCACCTTTTAAAATTATTGTGTGATTATATCAAAAGATTACGATATTAAGCAAGTGCCTAATATCGCGAATAATTAATCTTCAATAACTGGTGAATCCTTTTCACCTCTATTTTCAGAAGCAGGCATACCATCTATTGGGTCACCCCATACGATACAACCCTCTGTTGGACATGCTTCAGCACAAGCTGGAATATCATGATGTTCTACACACTCAACACATTTATCTTCATATACATAATAAATATCTTCACCTGTTGGGTTATCGTCCTCGTCTACAATTGCTTCTGTAGGACATTCGTCGATACAAGCTGCACAATTGATACATATATCTGTAATAATTACTGCCATATTAATTCTCCTTAAGTTATTTATTTCAAATAATAACTAAAATTATGTAAATAATTCTTTAAATATTATCGCTTTTGGAAAAAAAATACTTTTAATGATCATTTTTCTCATTTAGTTGTAAAAATATCTTAAATATAAAATGGTATTAATTTTGATTGATTTGATAAGTGGTGACCCCTAGGAGACTTGAACTCCTGTAACATGGATGAAAACCATGGATCCTAACCACTAGACGAAGGGGCCACTATATCTTGAATTCCTATAAATTAAAATGGTGACCCCTAGGAGACTTGAACTCCTGTAACATGGATGAAAACCATGGATCCTAACCACTAGACGAAGGGGCCACACTAAATTACTTTATGGAGTGTAATTATACACTTACAACCTTAAATAAATATTAAATTAGATAAAATTAGATAAATTTAATTTAAAAAGGACACATTTGTTAAAATATCTAATTATATTTATTCCTATATTCTTTATAAGCTGTAGTAAACCTATATATCAAACTCAAGATAGTGCTTTAATAGTAATTAAATCTAAAACTTTAAAATATGCAGATATGGGGTTTATATATGTGACTAATCAAAAAATAAAAGTAGATATATATTCTACTGGTCAAGCTTTATTAAGTATAGATATATATAACGATTCCATATGTATGGGAGATTTTAAATGTATGAGTTATGAGCAATTTAATTCAAAATTTTTATCTAATAATTATCCATTATATCTCTTTAAAAATATATTTGCCTCTAATGATATTTTTAACTCAAAAAATCTTATTAAAAGTAAAGATGGTTATATTCAAGAGATTAAAAGTGATAAATATGATATTAAATATGAAAGAGTTGGAAATAAAACAATTTTTCGCGATATAAAAAATAATATATTAATCAAAATTAGAAAAATAATAAAATAAAAGGTAAAATAAAATGAAATTTGTTGGAGCTCATGTTAGTGCTAGTGGAGGAGTGTTTAATGCTCCATTAAATGCAAAAGCACTAAATGCAAAAGCGTTTGCACTATTTACAAAAAATCAAAAACGATGGGAAGCGAAACCTCTTGATACAAAAACTATAGACTTGTTTAAAAAAAATTTAGAAGATAGTGGAATTTTGCCAAAACATATCTTGCCTCATGATAGTTATCTAATTAATTTAGGTCATCCTGAAGAGGAAAAGTTAATAAAATCAAGAGATGCTTTTATTGATGAACTTCAAAGATGTCATCAACTTGGACTTGATAGATTAAACTTTCACCCAGGAAGTCATCTTGTAAAGATTGCCAAAAAAGACCCAGAGTATGCTCTTAAAATTGCAAAAGCAGAGGATATTTCTCTACTTGTGGTAGCTGAATCTATGAATAGAGCAATTGAAAGCACAAAAGATTTAAATGTAAAACTTGTGATAGAAAATACAGCTGGTCAAGGGACAAATCTTGGCTATAAATTTGAACATTTGGCACAAATTATTGATAGAATAGAGGATAAAAGTAGAGTTGGAGTGTGTTTAGATACTTGCCATACTTTTACATCTGGTTATGATTTAAGAATAAGAAAAGCTTATGATAAAACAATGCATAGTTTTGATACAATCGTTGGGTCTGAATATCTTATGGGGATGCATATTAATGATTCTAAAGTTAAATTAGGCTCACGCGTTGATAGACACCATTCATTAGGCGAGGGAGAAATTGGTTGGGATGCCTTTAGATTTATTATGAATGATGATAGGATGGATGATATACCTCTAATTTTAGAAACTATTGATGATAGTATTTGGAAAAAGGAGATAGAAAATTTATATAAATTGATAGTTTACTAGACCCTGAATCAAGTTTAGGATGACAAAAGTCTATCATTTATATTTTGTTTAATCATAAATTTACTATCTATTTAACTTTTTTGTTCATAATGCTTAATAATATAAACAAGGATAAGCATGGTAAAAATATTAATGATTGAAGATGATAGTGAATTTGCAGAATTGTTAGGTGAGTATCTTGCTCAATTTGATATGAAGGTTACAAACTATGAGGATGCTTATCTTGGTCTTTCAGCTGGGGTAAAAAAATTTGATATATTAATATTGGATTTAACACTGCCTGGTATGGATGGATTAGAGGTATGTAGAGAGCTTACTCAAAAGTATGATATTCCAATTATTATATCTTCTGCAAGATCTGATATTAATGATAAAATTGAGGCGTTAGAGCTTGGAGCAGATGATTATTTGCCAAAACCTTATGATCCACAAGAGATGTATGCAAGAATACAATCAATCTTACGAAGATATTCTAAAATAAAACCAAAACAAGAGAATAGTACATTTACTGTTAAATCCAATACAATATATTATTACGAAAAAGCATTAACTCTTACACCAGCAGAATTTGAAGTTTTAAGTCTACTTATTAAAAATCGTGGAATTACACAATCAAGAGAACAGATAATAAATTCATCAACTACAATGAGTGATATAAAAGGGAAAAGTTTGGATGTCATAATTAGTAAAATACGGATAAAACTTGATGATTCTAAGCTAATAGAAACAATTCGTGGGATTGGATATAAACTTGTATGATATCTTTTTACTCTCTTAAAAGCAAAATTACAGCTACATTTATGGTTTCTATTTTGCTTCTATTAATATTATCTTATATATCTTTTGAACTTCAAATTAAAAATAGGAAAGCAGATATAGTTAAACAAGAGAGAGATATTGTTAGGTATATATATCAATATTTTTTTAAAACTAAGAATATGGATATATCATTTTTACAGTCTCAAAATATAAAACTTATTACAGATAAAAAGAGTAGTATTGATATAATCAATCTTTTTAGTCAAAAAGAGCGTGAGATGGGATATAGTACTATATCATATCAACAAAGACGATTTATATTTGTAAGAATTAATCAATTTATTTTTATTTTTGAAAATATGAATAAGCCAAAATTTCCAATATCAATTCTTATTATATTTATAGGTGGTTTATTGTTTTTATTATCTCTGTATTTTATGATTATAAATAGCCTCAAACCTTTAACTACTTTAAAAAATAAAATTCATACATTCTCTCAAGGTAATCTTGATATTGATTGTAAAAGTGATAAAAAAGATGAGATAGCACAAGTGGCAAATGAATTTCATCACTCTGTACAAAAAATTAAAGAGCTAAAACACTCTCGTCAGCTTCTTCTTCGGGCAATAATGCATGAATTAAAAACCCCTATCGCCAAAGGTAAACTTGTAACAGAGATGACAACAAATCTAAAATATAAAGAAAAGCTACATAACATTTTTAATCGCTTAAATCTGCTTATTGATGAGTTTGCTAAGATAGAGATGATTACATCTAAGAATTTTAATACAAATCTAAAAGATTATAAGATGACAGATATTATAGATGCAAGTATTGATATGTTGATGCTTGATAATCCACATAATCATATTAAAATAGAGATAAAAAATGATTATATGATTCAAGCAGATTTTCAACTCTTACCTTTAGCCATTAAAAATTTAATGGATAATGGTATAAAATATAACTCAACAAAGTCAATTAATATTATAATTAATAACTCTATAGAGATTACAAATATTGGAACACAACTAGATGAACCTTTAGAAAACTACTATACACCATTTAGAACCAAAAGTCATGGCTTAGGATTAGGTTTATATATAGTTAAAAATATTTTAGATATTCATAAACTTAAATTAATATATGATTATAAAAAACCACTAAATAAATTTCTAATAACTACAAAACCTTAAGATTATTTCTTGTTATTTTTAGGTATACTAGTGAGGTTAATATCCCCAAAATAATATATGTATTTTGTAAGGTTTTAACTTTAAAAGGTAGTATATGACATTTGATGAATTTAATTTTCATAATGATATTGCAAAAGGTATAAGAATAGCTGGTTTTAAAGAACCCAGTCCAATACAAGAGATGGCAATACCAATTATTGAAGATGGTAAAGATATGGTGGGTCAAGCCCATACAGGAACAGGTAAAACAGCAGCATTTGGGCTTCCAATTTTAAATAAATTGGCAAATGGTGAGGTTGATAGAGTTTTGATTTTAACACCCACTAGAGAGTTAGCAACTCAAATCAGTGATGAGTTATATCATTTAGGAAGATTTGCAGGAATTAGAACACTTACTATTTATGGTGGAGTTGGATACGGGAGACAAATAGCTCTTATCCATAAAGGTGTTCAGGTTATTGTGGCAACTCCAGGGCGTTTAAAAGACCTTTATAAAAAAGGCAAAATTGATGTATTTAATCCAGAAATTGTAGTTTTAGATGAAGCGGATGAGATGCTTGATATGGGATTTTTAGAGGATATAAAAGAGATTTTTGAATATATTCCTCAAAATAGACATACTCTTTTATTTTCAGCAACAATGCCAGAGGCTATTAAAGATTTATCACAGTCGATTTTATATAATCCAGAATATGTATCAGTTGTAGATGAAAATGCTACTACAAATAATATCATAAAACAAAGATATTATATTATAGATGAGAACCAAAGAGATGAAGCAATTGTTAAGCTTTTAGAAACAGAAGAAACTAAGAAGTGTATAATATTTTGTAGAATGAAAAGAGAAGTTGATAGGTTAAGTGAGCATCTTTTAGCTATGGGCTTTAGTGTTGCTGGACTTCATGGTGATATTGAACAAATAGATAGAGAGAGAATTATTAAAGCATATAGAAGAGCTGAAATAAAAATAATGGTAGCAACTGATATTGCGGCACGTGGTCTTGATATCAAAGATATATCTCATGTATTTAACTATCATATCCCTTTTGATCCTCAAAGTTATGTTCACCGAATTGGACGAACAGGAAGAGCAGGAAAATCAGGTCAAGCGATCACTTTAGTATCAACGGAAGAGTTCAGAGAGCTAAAAAGGATACAAAAAGAGGTTGGTGCAGATATGGAATTTTCTACTATTAATAGTGAATCTTATCTTAATGCAAATGACTATGAAGTGATAGCAAGAAAAATTAGATCTGTTGATATTAATTCAAAAATTTCTCATATTATAGAACACTTAGAAGATATGGGAATAGAGGATGTTGTAAAAAAAGCTATTTCTATTATTATTAATACTGAAGCTAGTAATTCATCAACTCAAATAGGTTATGATTACTCTAGTGTAAAAAATATGATTGATAATTTAGATAGCGGAAAAAAAGCCACAAGAAACAACAATTGTAGAAAAAAATGGTAATAATTGGCAAATTTAAGTTAAAATAGGTCAAATAGTTTGTAAAATTTAAGAAACAATAATAAGGTTGTTAATATGGAAGAAGTTAATTTAGTAGCTGAAAGTTTTAAGTTTATGTTTTTAGGTATGGGTGTTGTTTTTATCTTTCTATTAGTATTAATAGAAGTGATGAAACTTCAGGCTAAAATTATAACTAAGTACTTTCCAGATGAAGAACCTGTAACTCCTGTTACAAAATCTTCTAAAGATGAAGAACAAAAAAGAGTGGCAGCAATTATAGGTGCTGTTTCAGAGTTTAGAAAAAACAAACAAAACAAGGTATAAATATGGCAAAAATATATATTGATGTAATGGATACAACCTTTAGAGATGGATTCCAATCTGTTTTTGGTGGTAGAGTTCTTATGGATGACTTTTTTCCAGCAGTACACGCAGCAAAAGAAGCTGGTATAACTCACTTTGAATTTGGTGGTGGGGCGAGATTTCAAAGTCTTTTCTTTTATTTACAAGAAAATGCTTTTGAGATGATGGATAAATTTAGAGATATTGTTGGACCAGATGCTAACTTACAAACTCTATCTCGTGGTATCAATACAGTGATGTTAGATACTGGTAGTCGTGAGATGATTGACCTTCATGCAAAATTGTTTAAAAAACATGGAACAACAACCATCCGAAATTTTGATGCATTAAATGATGTTAATAACCTTAAATATAGTGCAAGTACTATTAAAAAATATGGTCTTAATCACGAAGCAGTTGTTACAATGATGGATCTTCCTCCAGGTTGTAATGGTGCTCATGATGTGGCTTTTTATGAAAAAACTATTAGAGAAATTTTAGATAGTGGTATGAAGTTTGATAGCTTATGTTTTAAAGATGCAAGTGGTACTTCAAGTCCTCATAAAATATTTGAAACAGTATCTATGGCAAGAAAACTTTTAGGTGAAGAGACTCACTTACGATTTCATACTCATGAAACAGCAGGTGTAAGTGTTGCTGGATATTTAGCAGCTCTTGAAGCTGGTGCAAATGGTATAGATATGGCAGCATCACCCGTAAGCGGTGGAACAAGTCAGCCTGATATTCTTACAATGCTCCATGCAACAAAAGGTACTAATTATAATTTAGGTGATTTACAACTAAATAAAGTATTAAAATATGAAGAGGAGTTAAAACACGCTCTTAGAGATTATATGATTCCTCCTGAAGCTACTCAAGTATCACCATTAATTCCATTCTCACCAATGCCTGGTGGAGCATTAACTGCTAATACTCAAATGATGAGAGATAGTGGAAATTTAGATAAGTTTGATGATGTAATTAAAGCTATGAAAGAGGTGGTTGAAAGAGGTGGTTATGGAACTTCAGTAACGCCTGTAAGTCAATTTTATTGGCAACAAGCTTATGCAAATGTGATGTTTGGTCCTTGGAAACAAATTGCTCCTGGATATGGTAGAATGGTTCTTGGTTATTTTGGTAAAACACCAGTAGAAGCAGATTATGAGATTATAAAATTAGCTAGTGAAAAATTAAATCTTGAGCCAACAACAGAAAATCCTTTAGATATAGCAGACAGAGATGAAAATAAATCTATAGCTCATTGGACAAAAGTTTTAGAAGATGAAGGACTTGAGACAACAGAAGAGAATATATTTATTGCAGCTTCTTGTGATCAAAAAGGTATAGCGTTTTTAAAGGGTGAAGGTCCTTTAATGGTAAGAAAAGGTAACGAAAATAATAACAATGGAGATGAAGAAATGGCTGGAAATTATACTGTAGTAGTAGATGGTAAAACATATAGTGTGCAAGTAGCAGAGGGTGATGTTGCAATTGAGGTAAAAGAAACAACTTCTGCTCCAAAAACAGAATCTTCAGCAGTAGCAACTTTAGCAGGTAGTACTAGTACTGGTTCATTAGAGGTACTTTCTCAGACTCCAGGTAATGTTTGGAAAATTTTAGCAAAAGAGGGTGATTCAGTTAAAGAAGGTGATACAATTATGATATTAGAAGCTATGAAAATGGAGATTGATATTATAGCAGAAAAAGATGGTGTAATTTCATCAATTAATGTTAATGTAAATGATGCAGTTGCTGATGGTCAACTTTTAGCAACAATGGAGTAATAATGAAACTAAAGCAATTATTACTTTCTCTTCTTTTTATTTTTACTATAGCAATCTCATCTGCCCACGCATCAAGTGGGCATGATGCACCTGTAATTGAAGAGGGGAAACAAGAATATCAATCAAAAACACTTAGCGAATTAGCAAGTAGTTTTTGGGCTACAACAGGTATTAATGCTATTTTAGACACAGATGATGGAGAGATGACATCTGAACCTGCTGGTCCATCAGCAGAGAGACCTATGACATGGTTTGAATCATCTCTTGGTCGTATCATTATGATAATAATAGTATTTATTTTATTTTATCTAGCTATTGCTAAAAACTTTGAACCATTACTTCTCATCCCTATAGCATTTGGTGGACTTCTAGCTAATATACCCTTGGCACATATGGGTGGAGAACATGGAATGTTAGGTGTTATCTACAATATGGGTATAGCCAATGAGTTTTTCCCCCTACTTATTTTTATGGGTGTTGGAGCAATGACAGACTTTGGTCCATTATTGGCTAATCCTAAAACTGCTATTCTTGGTGGTGCTGCTCAATTTGGTATCTTCGGTTCATTAATTGGTGCTGTAGCAATTGGATTTGATCTTCAAGATGCTTCTGCTATCTCTATTATTGGTGGAGCTGATGGTCCAACCTCTATTTTTATTGCTAATCGTCTTGCTCCTGATATGCTCGGAGCTATTGCAGTTGCAGCTTATTCATATATGGCACTTGTTCCTGTTATTCAACCTCCTATAATGAGAGCTTTAACAACAAAAGAAGAGCGACGAATAAAAATGGGTGTATTAAGAAAAGTAAATAAGCTAGAAAAACTTGTATTCCCTATTGTTATACTTATGCTTTCTATGTTAATATTACCAGAATCTACTCCATTAATTGGTGCATTTGCATTTGGTAACTTTGCAAAAGAATCAGGTGTTGTTGATAGATTAAGTGATACTATGCAAAATTCACTTATTAATATTGTAACTATTTTCTTAGGACTTGGTGTTGGTTCAAAATTAGCAGCAGATAAATTTCTTGTTGTTGAAACAATGGGAATTATGATTATTGGATTATTAGCATTTTCAGCAGGAACGGCAGTTGGTGTACTTATGGCAAGACTTATGAATAAGTTTTCTGATAAGGATAATCAAATCAATCCACTTATTGGAGCAGCAGGTGTTTCGGCAGTGCCGATGTCTGCAAGAGTTGTAAGTAAAGTTGGTTCAGAAGAGAGACCCGGAAATGTTCTATTAATGCATGCAATGGGACCAAATGTAGCTGGTGTTATTGGATCAGCAGTAGCAGCTGGTGTGTTGCTATCAATATTTAAATAAAAGAGAAATTATGAGTAAGAAAATACCTAATGGTCTTGAGAAATTAGGACTAGAAAATATTGGAAGAATCTATTATAACCCTAGTTATAATGAATTACAGGCACATGAAGTAAACAAAGGTGAATGTAAAATTTCAACAAGTGGTGCAAGTATGTGTGATACAGGTATTTTTACTGGTAGAAGCCCTAAAGATAAATATTTTGTAGATCAAGAATCATCTAAAGAACATTTAGCTCTTGGTAATATCAATAGAACTATAGATAAATCAGTTTATGCTGATCTTTTAGATATATCATTAAAGCAACTTTCTGGTAAAGATTTATATATTATTGATGTATATTGTGGTTCTAGTATGGCAAGTAGAAGAAGTATTAGATTTGTTTCAGAAGTAGCTTGGCAAGCACATTTTGTTACAAATATGTTTATCAGACCAACTACCGAAGAGCTTTTAACATTTGAACCAGATTTTACTGTTTATAATGCTTGTAAAACAACTGATACAAATTATAAAGAGCATGGACTTCATTCTGATGTATTTGTAGCTTTTGATATAGATAATTCAACATCTGTAATTGGTGGAACATGGTATGGTGGTGAGATGAAAAAAGGGATTTTTTCAATGATGAACTATTGGTTACCATTAGAGGGTAAACTCTCTATGCACTGTTCTGCAAATGTAGGTAAAGATGAAGATGTATGTTTATTCTTTGGTCTTAGTGGCACAGGAAAAACAACTCTATCCACTGACCCAAAAAGAGCATTAATTGGTGATGATGAACATGGTTGGGATGATAATGGTGTATTTAACTTTGAGGGTGGATGTTACGCAAAAGTAATTGACCTTGATGAAGCAAGTGAACCTGAAATTTTTGGAGCAATCAGAAAAAATGCACTACTTGAAAATGTTGTTTATAATGAAGTTGGTGAAGTAGATTATGATGATAATTCAAAAACAGAGAACACTAGAGTATCATATCCAATAGAGCATATAGAAAATCATAAAGATAATCTTCAAGCAGGTCATCCAAAAAATATAATCTTTTTAACTGCTGATGCTTTTGGTGTATTGCCTCCTGTAAGCAAACTATCAAAAGAACAAGCTATGTATTACTTTTTAAGTGGATACACTGCAAAAGTAGCAGGAACAGAAAGAGGAATCACAGAACCTGTAGCGGCTTTTTCTGCTTGTTTTGGTGAAGCATTTTTACCATTACATCCTACAAAATATGCAAAACTACTTGGAGAAAAAATAGATCTTCATGGAGTTAATGTATATCTTGTAAATACTGGATGGACAGGTGGGGCATATGGTATTGGAAAAAGAATGAGTATAAAAGATACAAGAGCATGTATTGATGGAATACTAAGTGGTTCAATAGAGAATGTAGAATTTGAAACATTAGATATATTTAACTTATCTATTCCTAAGTCTCTTAATGGTATAAAAGATTATAATATTTTAAATCCTAAAAATACTTGGAAAGACAAAGATGCATATAATAAAGCTTTAAAAGAACTTGCAGGGATGTTTATTAAGAACTTTGATAGATATAGTGATAGTGGTAGTGAATTTGACTACTCTATGGCTGGACCTCAACTGTAAGCAACAACAAAAGGTACCATTACCTATCTATCGTATTGGTACCCTTTTATCTTTTTTAAATAGATTTCTTTCAAAACTTATTTTTAGATACCCAGTCAAGCTGAGTATGACAGTTTTTGTCATTCTAAATTTAATCAAAAGCTGAGTATGACAGTTTTTGTCATTCTGAATTTAATCAAAAGTAGAGTATGACAGTTTTTGTCATTCTAAAATAGGTTGTTTGTCATTCTGAATTTAATTCAGAATCTAGTTTTGAAAGAAGTCCAATAATTAAATCAAATATTCACTGGAGTACCATTTTATGATAGTTAATACTATTACACAATTTAAGGTTTTTAAACCAATTCCCATTAATGAAGAGATTAGAGTATTTCACAACTCTTTAATTATTTCAGAGACAGATACTAATGGTATAATCACTTATGCAAATCGCAGATTTTTATCACTTATAGGATATACTGAAAAAGAGTTGATTGGTATGCCTCATTATATCAATAGACATCCTGATATGCCCCATAGCTTATTTAAAGAGATGTGGAAGGTAATTAAATCAAAAAATATATGGAGAGGTTATCTAAAAGACTTAACAAAAGATGGCAAATACTATTGGGTAATGACATGGATTCAACCAAAACTAAATGCAAAAAAAGAGATTATTGGTTATATAGCTATTAGAAAATTTGCTTATCCAGAGATGGTCAAAGAGATAGAGGATGATTTCATGAAACTATCAAGAAGTGAGAGAGAGACTATGAAGTATCCTTATGGAGGAAAGCTAAAGTTTGGCTCAGATTTTATAGGATCTAAATATCTTGATCAAGAGCCAGAAGAAACTATTGGCATGATAAACAAAAGAGAACACAATCCTAAAAATCTATAATAAATACTTAACCAGACTAAAAAACTATTAATATAGATATAGTTTTTGTTCCAAAATATAGATTAAATTGCAAACACCACTTCCAAGCCCAATGCCAATAAAATAAGGATTATTATGCTTTTGGACACGGTACCCCCCCTATTTAGCTCCATATATTAAGGAGAGGATAAAGCTATCTCGTCCGAAAAAAGCTTATTTCATTGGCATTGGAGATTGCCCCCCTACAAAAGATTGATTAGCCGCAAAGGTATATCCCTTGTGGTGGGTACCCTAAAATATGTATAAATATTTATACAAAGGCACAATATCGACTAAGTACTTAAATTCCTAGTAAGAGAACTTATATCCTCTTCTTCTTACTGTATGAATCACCTGAAAGCCAAGAATACTTGTTAATCTTTTTCTTATTTGATTTATAGCAACTTCAACAGTATTATCGCTTACATACTCTGGTTCTTCCCATAGTGCATTAATGATTTCATCTTTTGAAAATACTCTTTGTTTACGCAAAGCAAGATATGCTAAAATATCAAATGTCTTTCCATTGAGAGATACAATCTTAGCATCATATTTTATTTTCTTATTTGTAATATCTATTACAAGTTTGCCTATATCTATTCTTGTTCCAAATAAATTTCTCATATTTGCTAAAACTCTTGCTGCAAGTAAATCTGGCATATCTGTTTCATGGCACATAACATCATCTATCCCAAGAGAGTATAAATTTATTTGGTTAGAAATTTCATCTGTTAATATAATTATTTTTGTTTCACTTTTTTTCTTTTTAACATCATTTACATACTTCTCTAAAGAGTATTTAACACCCTCATCTACAATAATAATTAACTCATAATGTCTAAAATCAGTAAAGTTTGTTGCGTCATACAGATCTTTTGCATCATCTATAATACATATAAAATATTTTTCTAATTCTACTTGAAGCTCTTTAATATAGCTATCACTAAAACCAATTGCTAATATTCTCATTGGCTATTATCCCTAATCTTAAATTTGTTACTTAAGGTAATTTGTTTCCATAAGCAAAATCCAACTTAATAATTAATGAAGATTATTTAAGATTTAATTGTTAAATTGAATTTCTGTAACTAGTTTATACCTAAAAGTACCTTGTTTAAAAATAAAAGTTACTTTTATTTTGTTTAGATATAATATATCTAAACCTAAATGTGTATAGGTGTTACTATTTAACACTTTTCAGTTGCTCAATAAATCTTTTGGGTGCTATAAAACCAGTTAGTGTCTTATTCCCCAAAAATTCATTCTCTTTATTAAAAAATATAATATTTGGTGTGCCAAATAACTCATATTTATTTAAAATTACTTTATCTTCATCTGTATTATTCGTTAAATCTATTTTTATAAAAGTAAAATTTTTTAACTCTTTTTGAACTCTTTCATCAGAAAAAGTAATCTCTTCTAGTTCTGTACAAGCAGTACATGATTTTTTAGCAAAATCTATAATAACAGGTTTTGTAGATGCTTTAACCTCTTTTTCTAATCTTTCTATAGAATATCCTAAATGAGATTTTTTATCCACCACAGAGCTTTCAATAGTTCTTGTTGATGATGTAAATTTTTCAAATGGTCTAATAATTGAATCTGCTCCTGTTAATGCACCTATAAATAAAGATGAACCATAAAGCATTGATAAGATTGCAAAAACTCTACCTATATATCCTAATACTCCAGAAATTCTATCAGCAGAGCTAAATATATTAAGATATAAAGCTGTACCAATAAATAAGATTGACCATAATATCATAGTCAATCCATTAGGTATCGCTCTTGAAATCATAAATATAGCAAGTCCTAACATCATAATACCGAACACTTCTGATACTTTTGTCATCCATCCACCAGGGCGAGGCATAAACTTCCCTGCTCCCACTCCAATAAGCAAAAGAGGCATCCCCATACCAATACTCATAATAAATAGAGCCATTCCACCAAGAAGTGCATCTCCTGTATGAGATATAAAGAGTATGGCCCCTCCAAGAGGTGGTGCGACACAAGGACCAACAATAAGTGCAGATAGTAGCCCCATAATAACTGTGCCTAAAATCCCTTTATCTTGTGCATTATCACTAGCTTTTGTAATCTTGCTTTGTAAACTAGAAGGTAATCCAATCTCATAATATCCAAATAAAGAAAAGGCAAGAGCAACAAACATAATAGAAAATACCCCAAGTACCCAAGGATTTTGCATACTTGCTTGAATATCAGCACCCATCAATCCTGCCACTAATCCAACCACTGTATATGTTACTGCCATTGATAATACATAAATTAAAGATGTAAAAAATGCTTTAGATACACTAGGTTTTCCATCACCTGCTTGAGATACAATTATAGAAGATAATATTGGAATCATAGGGAAAATACAAGGGGTTAATGATAATAATAATCCAAATAAAAAAAATACAAATAGTATAAAAAATGAACTTTCAGATACTAATGCTTCTGCAATTTTAGCAGTACTACCTTCACTTGCGAGATTTGAGATTTTATCCATTGTACTTATCTCTTGACTATCAACTGATTTTTTATCTTCTACTACTAGCTCTTTAGTTTCTTTTTCTTTTTCTTTTAAAACACCTTTAAAATTAAAGTTTTTTACAAATGGTTGATAACATATCCCAGTAGATGAACACCCCAATAGTTCAATAGATAAAGTATAGTCACCATTGATTTTATCAGTAATATCTTTTATATTTAAAGCTACAGATAGTTCACCTTCATAAATCATATCACCATCATCATTTTTTGCTTCTGGTAAATCTGGAGTTAATTCTAATTTAGTTGGTTTAGAGATATAATATTTTAACTCCTCTTGATACAGATGGATATCTTTTCCAAGAATAATTTTTGTATCAATATGGTTACCATTTTGAATTGCCTCAACTTTAAATGCTTCACTAGGTTTTAAGAACTTTTGCTCAATCATCGCATTAAATTGACTTCCCATTAATATATTACTTATTAATATAATAAGCATAAGAAACTTTTGCATTTTAAATACCTTTAATTATAGTATGAAATAGATAACATATTAACTTATAATAGTAAATAGAGGATTAATAATATATTCCTCTTCTTAAGCTTATTATCTCTATTTTTGGATTATTCTTCTGATTTATAAGGTGAAGCTATATCATTATCATAATATACTATCTGAGCATCTGTGTGAAAATCAAGTGTATCATAAAATCTCAATATATTTGTATGCATATTCATTTTAACATCTATACCTGAAAGTTTAATAAGGAATTTCTTCCAAAAAACTTTTCTATTTTAAATCAAAAACTGCTATAATTCATGAAAAAAGCTATTAGTAGGAAATTATGAAAGATATAAAATTAGAATTAAAAATGGACAAGGTAGAGAATTTGGAGAGATATAGAAAACTGCTAAATAAAGATTTTAATACTATTTTGGATGAGGCTCTTGAGCAGTATTTTAAGGCAGAAGATGAAAAGATTATTGCCAAAGAACAAAATGTAACAAATTTAAGTTATGATGAATTTTGGGATGGGATTGATATTTAATTAAAAGAGATTCCGTGTCAAGCACGGAATGACGACAATTGCATTATACGGAATTGCATTATACGGAATCACAATTGCATTTATACGGAATGACGGACTTTCGTCACCCTGAACTTGATTCAGGGTCTCGTAAACTGTAAACTTATAAAGAATACCAGTTTTTACTGTGCAACCAATATATTACTTGCATTAAATCTATAAGTTGTATTACCTGCTCTATTTGCATTAAATCCTTCAACTAAGAGACTATCCATATCTGGTAATTGATTAAATTCCATATAACTTCCATCTTTATTTTGCATTCTTAAGTTAGATAATTGATCTGCATATTTAATACCATAAAATTTACTACCAATATCTTCAAAGTTAATTCTCATAGTTTCTATTGTAGTTGCTACTATGTCAATAGCAGAACTAACTTTTTCTCTATCTGTTCCCTGAGTATTATTAGAAGCCTCTACTGCTAATTGAGTAACTCTATCAATAATTGCAACAGATATTTGAATAATTAAATTAGTATCAGGAGTTACAATACTACTATTAATTAAACTCTCGTCAATTACTCCTCTAGTATTAGTAGTTACTTCTGCTCTTAACTCATCAATACTATTTGAAATATCCAAAAGCATTGTTTTATTTAAAAATGTAGTTATAGCAGGTAGCATTAATTTAGAGATATTATGTAACTCTCCATACCCCGAGGTATTATCCATTCCACTACCATATAATTCATCACCTCTAAGTTCACTAAGAATAGGTAAAGTATTCATAAGTTTTAATATACCATAAGTTGCTAAAGATGCTTGAATAGCTACTAAATCAGTATCTGATATATCAGTGATAGCTTTATTTTCTAATCCACCATTTAAAGGATTTAATACTATTTGACTAGCTGATATATTCCATTGAGATAAATTAATAGAATCAACCATAGCTAAATTTAAAATATCAGCTATCTGCTCTGGTATTAAACCTTTTGTTTGAAAAGTTGTAAGAGTAGAAACTACATCAATAGTGTTTTCATCATCTACAATACCAGCAATATATAAGTCATATAACTTACCTTCATGCATACCTTGTTCTTTAATTCTAACAATATTACCCTCTGTTAATGTTTGATTAAAATCAAATTCACCATCTTTTGTTGTTGGAGTAGATACTGGTTCCCCCTCGTCAAATTCACCATCATTATCAACATCTTCATAAAGAGTAGCACCCTCAATATATGGATCAACTAATACACCTCTAGTTAGATCAACAGGAACTGGATCAACAGGAACTGGATCAACAGGAACTGGATCAACAGGAACTGGATCAACAGGAACTGGATCAACAGGAACTGGATCAACAGGAACTGGATCAACAGGAACTGGATCAAC